>Ga0306866_1000419_pt1 | contig 13531 bp, 17 predicted proteins | sample AntRauTorckE5432_FD_190450 | JGI IMG/M metagenome (GOLD analysis project Ga0306866, IMG submission 190450) | Saline lake microbial communities from Rauer Islands, Antarctica - Metagenome Torckler E5 #432 (v2) (version 2) | ecosystem: Environmental > Aquatic > Non-marine Saline and Alkaline >...
CTGGTCTAGAAAACGCCCGTGATCCAAGTACACGGAGCAATATCGCTGTTCTGCAAGCATTTCTTTTGTCAGATCTAGCTGAAACAAGAAGTTTATTTGGATCAGCGGCATCAGAAAACTTACTACTTGGCACATACGATCCAGCTATAGATACCCAACTTGAACGAGCCGCACAACGGAATCAATATGATGTTGTTCTTCAAGAAAATATAGATGAGCTTGTCGCAGAATACAAAAGTCGACTCAATACTTCCATTACGACATACCAGACATCTACCAGAATACTTCCTGTCTTAGAATTGGCAGCGACAAACATACTGACGTATCAACCGTCGGTTGATCCAGTTCAATAGTAGCTAAGACCTAAAGCTGGGAGTCTCTTCTCCAGATTTTGTCACTAGTTGGTAACTATGGTTTATGAGGTCAATCAATTCTTGCTCTTCTAGCTGCCCGGTAACGATGATCGTATTCCAGTGCTTTTTGTTCAAGTGATACCCTTCTAAAACTGTCTCATATTTTTCACGTAGTAACTTAGCTAGAATAGGATCGCACTTCAGGCTTAGATTAACTGGATCTTTTTTTTGGTTAATCAGTGCAAACATTGGTTCATCGTCACCAATTGCTACCTTATACACTGCAACGTCTTCGCCAAATGGATAATCAAGCCGTGTGTTCGGCAGTTTAAGTAAAAATTCTTCTATTTCTTTGTGGGTTTTCATAACTTGTGAGTTTTCATAAATTATATAGTAACATTATTTCTTAAAAACTCTTCAATGGGCTGCTTTGCTTCCAAAATAGTACTGTAGTTTATTACTTTCAGGTGAGGACTACCGTCGATCATTGCCGAAAGTTTTCTACCCTCTTGTGCTCGGTATAGACATAAAACAGGTTTGCCCATCTCTTCTGCTTTAGCAATTTCGTAGCCAACCCCAAGACTCGGTTGTGAAACCTCTGCAATCAGTAAATCGGCCTCTCGTACCCAGTCAATATCGGTCTTCCAAATATCATTATTTGGTTTATTCATACCTTCAACTGTTAGTTTTTGATCTGCAAAAACTTCCGACAGCACAACTGCGCTATTAGAAATATACTCTACAATTTGTTCATAAGATCCTGCTTCATCTCGACCACCACGAATTGAACAGGCGAAATATACTTTAAGCTTACTCATCTTCTTTATTATTTTTAAACCATTCTAAGTAGTATTGTAATTCAGCGATACTTGCTTGGATGTCTTCATATGCACGGTGCACTTCCGGTTTCTTGAACACGACGCCGTACATTGTCTCCATCACTACTTTCCAGCTTGTCACATCTAACATGCGGTAGTGCAAGCGAAGTTCTAACTCTGGCATCCATTGTTTTATAAATGCTCTGTCGCTTTGAATTGAATTTCCTGCTAAAACAACCGGCTCTTTCCCGAAATGATGATCGACAAAGTCAACCAGCTCTTTTTCAACTGCAGCTAGATGTTTTGCACCAGCTAATCCGTTCACAAAATCATCTCTGTTCTCTGTATAATCTTTCCACCATGGGTTTTCTGCCATCCGACGTAGCACCAAATCTTTGTTGTGGCCGATAACTGACTCGTAATTACCAAGTGTTTCCATCTGGATATCAGTCACTTCAGCGGAAACTTCCAATATGACGTCTTTTTCTGGGACAAGACCGGTCATCTCTAAATCAAGCCACAAATACTTTGTCGGTATAAATCTTTTTTTTATGCTCATAATTACTACCCTACACGACCACTGATATAGTGACAAAAATTGCTACAAGCGCAGAGATGATTATCACTGTCCAACCTATAGCTCTCCATATTTTTGATTTACGTAGCCCACTATTTTTCATGATTATATATTCTTTTCCTTTAATTGTTCCCACCAGGTCACTATTTCACTCGCTTTGTCTTTTTCCATGCGAACAACTATTCTTTTGTAACGATTTTTGGTTGTTTTCACGACCAAAACATCGAACAATACTGGCTGCATTAGTCCTTTTGGTTTTTTGGCTAACACAAAATCCCATCCATCGTCACTGTAATAGCTTCCTGCCATGATCCACGAAGGCAAATAACTACCAGGCATTCGGACCTGCAACTTAGGCCATTCGGTAAACCTATCGTGCCACTCAATAGACTCAATATCCTCTATTGCCACTTTGACTTTTGCTCGAAATGCTAAGACTTGCTCAGTACCCTCAAGAACAAACGTAAGACTGCTTGTCGTTGTCGTTGTATACATACGTGCTCCTTAAACTACCTACAGTATGACTCATAATAGCTTTACTGACCAGTGCTAGCGCTTATTCGTTCTTTTCAGATGGGTTAAACCCAAGAGATAATGAATTTATACAGAAGTGAGTTCCACTTGGTGCATCGTCCGCATCGAACACATGCCCGAGGTGCACGCCACAGTTTGCACACACCGTTTCTGTACGCTCCATGCCTAGCGTTGGATCAGGAATATACGTAATTGCACCCTCTACAGCCGTATCAAAGCTGGGCCAGCCAATCAGTCCAGGCATACGCGATTCGTACTTATCATCGCTCTTAAACAGCACGCTATTGCAGTTAGCGCAGGTGTAGTCGCCCTTCTCGTTGTGGTTCAGAAATTTACCGGTGCCTGGCGTTTCTGTTCCCTTGTCGAAAAGAACTTTTTTCTGTTCGTTTGTTAAATCTGGGTTTTGCTGGTTTTTAGTCATACACATAGTTTAGCAAACTAAAAAGTGTTCACTCGTTTACCAGCGAGCTCTTTTTATAAATACTGCGAAATATTATTTCTTTTTCTTGTCTAGCTTATCGAGCCCTGCCTGGTGAACGATAGCATAGATAACAAACGCAGTCGCAGTAAGTGTTATGACTGAACTTACAATCGCGCCCCAGCCAAACACCAAGTCTTCGCCGCCACGTGACAAACCAGTATTCCATGTTTGTGCGTCTAAATCGCCGCCGCCAACAATAAAGCCAACAATTGGATCAATAAAACCACTAACAATAGTCTTAACGGTTGCTCCAGCCGCAGTACCAATAGCTAAACCAACTGCTAGTCCGACAACACCTGCTTCTCTCACAAAATCACCGAACTCACTTACAAACTTACTCATACTATCTCCTTAGTTATATCTATAACGTATACCGAGTGAGATTTTAGTGCAACCTTTTACGATTCAAGGTTTTGCAAAGCTGCAACAAAAGCTGCTTCTTTGTAGCTAATCTTCTTTTCGTCTGCAGTTTTTAGCATTTTTTCTGTAGCTGGCAATAAATACTCTTTCATTTTTTTATAAACATCTTCTTCTGACCAGTGCTCGTTGTCAATATTTTGTTGCCATTCTAAATAACTAACTGTCACTCCGCCTGCGTTGGCAATAATGTCTGGAATAACTTGTATTCCTTTATTAAATAAAACTTCTTCCGCTGCAGCCGATACTGGGCCGTTTGCAAGCTCTAGAATAAACTTCACGTCTATATCATCTTGGTTCTGATAAGTAATAACGCCGCCCATAGCTGCTGGCACAAACACATCGACTGGCACTGTGGTTATTTCATCTCGTTCACGTGCTTCTATGTCTGGGTCAGCTTCAGCGCACTTTGTGCAGGGTTTGCCTTTTTCTTTTAGATCCAAAATTTGTTCAACGTCTAAGCCGGTTTTTTTATAAATCATTCCTGAACTGTCGCTGACTGCTACAATCTTCCAATTTGGTCTATGCTTTCTAACTGATCTGACAAAATACTGCCCTACGTTGCCAAGCCCCTGCACAGCAATTGTGATTTCATCCTCAGATTGCCCATTGTGCTTCATGACTTCATCAAGCACCAAGAAACCGCCATATCCAGTTGCAGCTGTTCGACCTTCGCTACCTCCGTTTTCTATGCTTTTTCCGGTAAAGCTCGCTTTTGTTTTATCTCCAGTGAGCTGTGCATACTCATCAGTCATCCAATCTATGATTTGTGCATTTGTATTGACGTCAGGTGCAGGCACATCTTTGTGTGGTCCAATATGGTCAACCAGTCCACGTACGTATTTGCGCGACACTTCTTCAAGTTCTGTCTGTGATAGATTTTTTGGGTCAACCACGACACCGCCCTTTCCGCCACCCAACGGCAAGCCAACGGCTGCAGTCTTAATAGTCATAAGAGTTGCCAGCGCACGCACTTCGTCGAAGTCCACTTCTGGGTGAAATCGTACTCCACCTTTGTATGGACCAAGCTTAGAATTGTGTTGCAGCCGAAAAGCGTCTAGTGTTTTACCGCTATCCATCTCTATCTCAAATTCATGAGATTGTTCTAGTGCAAGTAGCTTTTCAATTTTTTTGTCTGACATTCCGGCAGATTTTCCGGCTCTTGTCATAGTGTCTATTGCTGTTTTTAGCATGTGTCCTCTTTTCTTCTGTGAAAGTATAACGTCTGCAGAAATACTTTTGTGTAAAGAGTTTTACAATCCGGTTTTTTGTTTTAAGAAGTCTTCAGCGCGGTAACTGATGATTCGTTTACGGTTTTCGTCTAACTTACCAAGCTGGTGCACCATCATAGACATGCGTGGATTTTTCTTGAATCTATCTTGGTTTTTTTCAATAAAGCGCCAGTAGAGTCCGTCCCAAACGTCACACCATTCACCGCGTTCATAGTGACTCATTTTCAATATATAGTTGCTACTGCTAACATAGGGCTTTGTTGTCATGCTGCCACCGTCGCTGTATTGGCTCATGCCGTACACATTCGGTACCATCACCCAGTCGTATGCATCTATGTACATTTCCATAAACCAGCGGTAAATGTCATCTGGGTGGAAGTCGCATAAAAGCATGATGTTACCTACTACCATTAGGCGTTCTATGTGGTGGGCGTAGCCCCGGTCAAGTGTCTTTTTAATAACATCGTCTACAGGTGGTATGCCGGTCGTTCCGTTGTACCAGTCATTAGTCAGGCGTCTGTTGTGGCCAAAAGTATTGCTCGTGCGCATTTGCACGTGACGGTCTAGATACATGCCACGCATGTATTCTCGCCAGCCGAGTATCTGACGTATAAATCCTTCTAGACTGGCAAGCGGTACCGACTTCTTCTCGTGGCGAGTTAGCGCACGGTCGACGACTTCTTGCGGCTGCAATAGTCCAGCATTAAGCAGTGGCGATAGTCCACTGTGATACACCCATGGTGCCTGTCCATCAATAGCGTCTTCATAAGGGCCAAATTCATCAAGCCGCGTTTTTAAGAAATCATCAAGCCAATCGCTCGCTTCCTGATGATTGGTTGGCCAAGGAAAATCGTTTATCCGCCCAGGATTATCAGGAAAATGTTTTTGCACATACTCTTTGGCCTCTTTGACAAAGTTATTATTACCATACACCTGAAATGAAGGAACTGTGTGTTTTTTAGGTAAACGTTTACGGTTTTCCGTATCAAAGCTTAACTTACCGCCAATTGGCTTATAGGTCTCTTGGTTAATCAATACATTAAATCGCTCGCGCTGCCACAGGTAAAAGTTAGTGAAGAAAGCTTTATTCTTGTGTGCAAAAAAATCTTCTACTTCCCCACGGGACAAGTAAAAGTTAGGGTTACGTATCCGCTGTACTGATGGTTTGTGTTTCAGTCCAGCAATAGCAGCTTCGACTCGACGAGAAATAAGATCGTCGTTAAGCTCAAAATACTCTATTCGTTCTGCATGAGATAGTTTATTTACGATATCACTCGTATGCTTTAGCTTATGGAACTCAATATAATCAACTTCATATCCAGCTGGCCACAAAACTTCTTCTACATAGCGGCGCATGGAAGCGCGCATAAATGTCAGCTTCTGCTTATGAATATACATTGGGTATTGTTCGTCTGTACCGAACAGCAACGGCTCTTCAACAATCACAACCTGATCAATATCCTTAGGGAATAAATCAGTTGCATACAGCTGATACGGATAGAGTAATAGTATTGATTTTGACATTAAGCGTGTTCCACCATATTAATCTATTTTGACAGAGGCAGATAATAAGCACAAGACATATTTTACAATGTCAATACAAAAAAGATAATTGCTATTTAAGCAATATTGTGCTATATTAAATATACAAAACTAAAAATAAAAAAATGTCAGAAAATTCACCTAAACTAACCTACTTTGAATCACTTGAATCAGCTGGAGTACAAGATGCTTCTCTTGCCAGTGATCGTTTGCTAAACATTACTAATGAACTAATGGGTGCATCCGACCCAAAGACTGCTCTGACGGTTGCATACAATCTTCTCCACCCCGAGGCCGTGGTAGAAAAAGAATTTCCTGACGAAAAAAAAGGTATTAATTGGGGTGATCATGTAACTGAAGAGCGCATCGAGGATGCTGCTGGGGTTCTTGGTCAATTATTAATTGGTAAATCATATTTATATAGGCATGGCGCACAAACAGATAGAAATGTATTAGGATTGCCTTCGTTCGATGATACGGGCAAAGCAGAACATAGATCAGTAGAACCAGGTGACGTATCTGAAAGAACAGGATTGCCAAAAAGTAGAATCATCCACCGTAGGTATGAAGCTCTAGATAATCTAGCGCGTATATGGGAAGGCGAAACTGGCCCTACAACTGGAGAAAGATTTCCCAAGACTAAACAAGAGTTGACTAGTAAGATTTTTGATACATATGGTCAAGTCGGATATGGAATTATTGAAGCACTCCATAAAGGAGCAAGACCGTTGAACCAACCGTTCTTGTATCTTGATAGGACGCTACAAGCGGACAAGTTAGATAATCCACTTCACAGTGTTTATTCTAACGGTATAGCGGGCTATAATAAGCATGCAAAAGCTGGTAGAAATGCACTGGTAGAACTTTTAGTAAATATTCCATTTAGTGGCGATCAAAAATTACTTGACGAAGAAACGAATGAGCGGTTAGTCAGTATAGCTGGGCTAAATGAAGAGATCGAATCAGCTATGGATACGATGCTAGGTTCTTCGAGAAAAACTCCCGAATGGGCATTCGAAATAGGTGAAACGATTTCTACTGGAAAAACAGCAGGTTTTAACCAAGTTGAAGCTTTTAAGATCGCCGAGATACTTCATGCGGTACGTAATTTTGATCCAACAGAATTTCCTGGTCCAAGACAAAAAAACAAAGCTAAAAAATCTGCTTCAATACCCGATGAAGCTTCAGTGAAGCCCGTACTGCCTATAGTCGAAAGGCCTGCGGTTACTGTCGAAAAAGTAGAAGGTCCATTTGACCCCTCTAGCTTTGACGAAGAGATAGACAGTACACTTCTAAGTAGATTCTCCGGCACGCCGAGAACAATTAGGCGAAAAGCAGCTGACACACTTAACTCATACTATGCTGACTACAAACGAGGTGATTTCAATGCTATTCCTGCTGACGTCGTAGAAGAATTTGATGATTACTTCGGAGATGACTAAACTGCAGACTATATTGTGTGGTAACATACACACAACATGCAATCAATTCATTCAGCTGCAACTTCACAACGTCCAAATCGTGGCCAAATGCCATTAGATCAACAGCTCAAAAGTTTTCGTACAGTTATTACCATGGAAGCGCTAATAGACACAACTAAGTATGATGGGCTTACATTTCCTGAAGCTTTCGAAGAACATGCAAAAGCGATGGCTACTTTTTTGATTGAACATTCTAAACATGAAGGGATTACATCTGTTGAGGAGCGTGTATACCGAGTAAGGTGAGGCCTTTTTTGAGTGTCTCTGCGTAAGCTTTAACGAGCTGTAGTCTTTCGGTTTCACGATCTGACCCGATTACTTTACTGTTTTCATAGAATCGATTGAATGTTTGAGCAAGTTCGTATAGGTATGTGCAGATATGGTGAGGCGCAAGCTCTTTTGTTGCAAGCTCAATGATCTCAGGATATTCAGTGATTTTACGCAATAAAGTTCTCTCAGAACTATCAAGTTTTGTGTCTGTAGAAAATTCTTGCAATTCTTGAGTAGATTTACCTAGAATACTAACTGCTCTGGCGTGTGCATATTGCAGGTAAGGACCAGAATTCCCTTCTGTTGCGACTGACTCATTGATATCGAATGCAATATCTTGACCTATGCCCTGCTTTAGAAAGCCATATTTTACAGCCGCAAGCATAGTGCTATTATCCTCTTTGCCAATGAGTCTTCTTACCTCATCTAGGATATCAACAGCCTTAGGCGCGTTTCCTAAACGGCTACTCATTTTTTCTCCACCCTTTAACTTCACCATGCCATGTGTTTTATGGACGGAACGCTTAGCAATTTCAGGCTCATATTGTTCAATACTCTTTAATACAACTTTCATATACTCTTTAATATCATTTCCAGTAATCATGATTGATAAATCAAAATTATAATCTTGCCATTTCATCATGGCTAAACCAACATCTTTAGCTTCATAAGTTGGCAAACCATTTGAATTTATAAATACTCTTGTATGCAGTCCATGCTTTTCACCATCAAAAACCACTGCACCATCTGATTCTTCATATATTCCGTTTTTCAGTTGTTCTTTTACTGTCTTAAGCCCAAGTGGAGCGGTGATGCTTTCTGGGTAATACTTCTCAAATGACGTACCAATCCTATCGTAAAATGCATCGAAATAATCGTAACACCATTGTCTACATGTCCAATATATCGACGCAAAATCTGATTCCTGAGCATCTTTTTTGTGCAGATCATAAATACGCTTATTAATACTGATGATTTCAGCTTTACTATCGCCACTCTCATAGGCACTATTGCCGGCAACATACGCTTCAGATATCCAGTCAGCTCTTTTTGATTCTTCTACACCATTCAAACCATTAGGACTCTCTCCGCCTAGCTTTTCGACTATCCCCCACATGGCTTTTGCGGCATGAAGCCCAACATCTCCGCCAAAATTTACTCTATGAACAATGCCACCTTGGTCTTCAATTACATTAGAAATTGCATCCCCGACTACACTCGTGTAAAGATGCCCGACGTGTAGCACCTTAAATACATTAGGATCAGAATATTCGGCTATAACATTCATGCCTGCCATACTTTTGGCAGGCTTATGCTTCAAAGATTCTATAAGAGTCTGGTCAGTTACCGATATATTGATAAACCCTGGTCCAGCTACCCCTGCTAATGCGATCAATTCATTTTCCTTTAATACGCCAACGATCTCTTGAGCTATATCCCGTGGAGAGCTACCAAGTGGTTTTGCTAATTGCATAGCTACATTGCTCGCAAAATCTCCATGTTCACTGTCAGGACGTGTCAATTCAGCAATAATTTCTAGATCATACAATTCGAGGCACGCCTCAATAACAAGTTGTCTTATTTTTTCTTTCATATCTGTTAGATTATACCACTGTCTCTGTTTTTTAACAGATGTCGCGTATACTGTTATTTATGAATGTAATGAAAAAATTTGTACGAACGGTAATGTTCCACATTGCTGGGTTTATTGATTATTGGACAAAAGGAAAAGTGAAACCAAACCATATCACGGTTTTATCACTTCTTGGCCATATACCTGTCGCTTGGGCACTCGTGACGTGTCGACCAGTGTTAGCCGCTATTCTATTAGCCTTCTTCTCTCTCTTGGATGCACTTGATGGAGCATTAGCAAAAGTCCAAAACAGTGCGAGTCTATCAGGTATGTTTTTTGATGCGGTAAGTGACCGCATGAAAGAAGTTATTGTGTTTAGCGCACTGGCAGTATTTGTCTACAAACACATTGATCCAAATATTGTCTGGCAGGTTGTTGCTGTCTGTGGCACATCGTTACTCATTAGCTACACCAAAGCCAAAGGCGAAATGGCCGTTGCAGGAAAAATAGCAGAAAAAGACACACAAAAAATCAACAGACTATTTGGCATCGGAATCGCGAGCTACGAGATACGCGTCACAGCGATAGTAGCTGGATTATTGTTTGGCATCATCGAATATATTCTGCCTCTACTCATCGCGGCAAACCTACTAACGGTTGCTTTGCGGTTCATTGTTATATCCAAAGAACTCTACGAGATAGACCAGAGAGAGTGCTCAGAGAAACTGAAACCTAAAAAGTCTGCCACTAAAGACACACGAACGAAACAAAAATCTAGCAAGAAAAAGAAGTAATAATGATAAAAATAGATCTACATACGCATTCTGAGGCGTCTATTGACGGTGGGATAACTGCTGAAGAGTATGCGAATCTTCTCCGTAATGAAATTGCTGACGTTATAGCAATAACCGACCATGACCGAATAGATTTCGCCCTGGGCATGCAGAAAGCTCTCGGAGACGACAAGATCATCGTTGGTGAAGAGATTACCACAACCCAGGGCGAGATTATTGGCCTTTATTTAAGCGAGAAAATAATTCCGGGCATGAGTGCACAAGAAACAATCGATGCTATTAAAGCCCAGAATGGTATTGTTTATATCCCCCATCCATTTGAAAAAGTTCGCAAAGGACTGCAAGAAGACATCCTGTTGGCACTGATTGACGATATAGATATTATGGAAGGATTCAACGGACGTGCACTTGTGCAGAACTACGGCCCACAAGCTATCTCACTAGCCAAGAAGCATAACGTCACCGCTGTCGCTAGCAGCGATGCGCATGGAGCAAAAGGTGTTGGGCACACATACACCACGGTTAAAGAAAGGCCAACCAGACAGAACTTCCTTCAAATTATTAAGCTCGGCCGCATGCGTACCAAACGACCACCGTACTATACTCTCCTGTATCCAAAAATTAATCGCCTAAAAAAATGGCTGCAAGGACAAAAGTAGGATGGGTAATTTATTATTAATAGTATGGTTATTTTTTCCAACCGGATTTGCAAACCCAGCTCCGGTCGTCTCGAAAAAAATACCCCAACTTAGCAAGCTTAGCTTGCCACTTGACGGAGGACGTACCTTTCGAGGAAAGCGAGTTTTAGGGCAAAACAAAACACTCAGAGGGCTGATTGCGGGAGTTGTAATGGGAGCTTTTTGCGGCTTTTTACAATATATTTTGGCATCACAGTTTTCATTTTTTGCTGACATTACTTCATTGATTGACTACCAGTCGCTGTACGCTGTTTTTTATGGTGCTTGTATTGGTGCTGGCACTATAGCTGGCGATGCATTCAAGAGTTTTTTCAAGCGTCAGATTGACATTGCTCCAGGCAAAAATTGGGTGCCGTTCGACCAAATCGACTTTGCGCTTGGTGTTATAGTGGTTTCTTTTGCTTTCTATTCACTTAGTCTTACTCAGTATGGCCTCACTATCGCGGTAGCTTTGGTGCTGCACCCAACCTACAATGTAATCAGCTGGTTGGCTGGACTTCAGGAAAAGCCTTTTTAGTGCCTATAGATATAATCAGTTTCTTGGTCTATTGAGCCAAGCAGCTCTGAATATGCTTTCAAATCTTCTCCTAATTCAGAATCAGAGGCAGCCGTTGTGTTAGAAATAATAACTGACTGTAAAACGTCGATGCCGCAAAAAGCAAGTGTGTTGTGCGCTAGAGAGTACAGGTGCTGCTCAATAGAGGCCCGGTGCATACCTTCAGCTGCGTAAAAGCTTGCTGGATCGCCAGCCGATGTTACCAATAAGGCCTTCTTCCCACGCAATAATCCTGTAGAAAAACGTGCGTTCGCGTTCCAGGCAAACCCCATAGCAAACACTCTATCAAACCACCCCTTCATAATTGCCGGCACACTGCCCCACCAAAGTGGAAAATGAAATATAATAAGATCGGCTTGGGTTACTTTATCCATTTCTACTTGTACATCAGGGCTAAATCCTGCGTTTGTATTTACCGTACGCTGTTGTTCAAACATATAATTTGCCTGTACTGTTGATTTGGTCTTGAAGTCTAAACTTGATGCGACTGGATTAAACCCTTGTGCATATAGGTCTGTAACAAGCACTTTATGGCCTGCCCGTTCTAGCACGCCGAGAGCAGTGTTTTGTAGAGCTCCCGTAAGAGATCGTGGGTCATCATGAGCTGAAACTAAAAGAATGGTCATATAGACCATTCTATCAGTAATGCTAATGCTTATATACTTTTATGCACCGATTGGAGAAAATGACTTGTCCGTCACTTTCAGTTTCAAACTGTCAATCTTCCATCGTCCTGCTACTTTACGGAACTGGTATTCATAGGTACCATTCATCTTGAATACATGCCGTTCGCCGTCCTTCATGGTGTAGTAGCGTGCCTCTACTTCTGACTCTGCGCTCACTTCTTTTTTGCCGGTACGTTCGATGTTCATTGCTCCTAGCGTATGTCTTGCGCTGTAGTAGAGATCACGTATTAAGCGCCTCCACCCATACGTGATATTTGTTGCGGCTTTAATACCTGGTTTTTCATTATTAAATACTTCTTCGTCAATGTATGGCAATTCTGTAAATAGTTGTTCTAGCTTGCCCCACTGACCTTGGTCACGGTATTCCATAACTTGCTCAATAAGCTCTCTAATGTGGGCGTTGACTGCTGCTGAATACATATTGATTACCCTCTGTTCTTTCTTGTTCTAACGTTTAAGTGGCTACTTCAACTTATGATGTAGCCATAGCATATTACATTATTATTTATTAATTAGCAATAGGCTTGTGAGAGTGCCAATTCACCTCTGTTATTTTATGGTATATTATAGCTGTATGACTATTAAAATTATTACAGTTGGTAATAAATCTTCTGGGCCACATCAGGAGATTATTAGCGATTATCTAAAGCGATTTCCGCGTACTATTTCTATTAAGTGGGTCTATATAAAACATAGCAACGGCAACCAAGTAGCTAGTATTGCCCAAGAGTCTGAGAATATCCTGAAGAACATTGACCAGAAGAGTAAAGTGATACTGCTGGACGAAACTGGAGTACAACTTACTTCGCCAGCATTATCAAATAAGCTCTTTGTAACAACGCAAGACGCCACATTTATAATTGGAGGCGCTTACGGAGTTTCTGATGAGGTGAAAAACAGATCCGATATCGTCTTGTCGCTATCTAAGTTTGTATTTCCACATCAACTTGTCAGGGTTATTTTAAGTGAACAACTGTATAGAGCCTACACAATTTCAATTAATCACCCCTACCATCACTCGTAAATAGCCAGGGTCTTCTACTCTACAGTAAGCTCTTGCAGTTTCTTTTTAAGTTCATGTGGTGTGTCTACGAGTGCTGTAGGCGTCACTTTTTCAAATCCTTCTTTGCCACCTAAGCCCCAAGTGACAGCAAGTACCTTTACTCCGGCGCTGAGGCTCGCCTTAACATCGCGTGGCTCATCACCAACATAAATAACGCGCTCCTTATCAAGTCCGTATCGTTTAATGATTCTCTTAAGTGCTTTGTCTTTACCGAATATAGTTTTTTCTGACACAACAAAATCAAATGATGGGAAACTATGCACTTGCAAAAATTCTTTTACAAGCCCGGCTTGGTTTGATGTCAGTACACCGATAGAATAGCCATCGTCTTTTAATTCTTTTAGAACATTAATAATGTGTTCATAAGGACCAACTTCACTCATGCGTCCACGCATTTGTGAAGCGATGATTTTTGCCATTTTAGGAAGAACACGATATTTTATACCTTTAGATTTT
>Ga0306866_1000430_pt1 | contig 13216 bp, 11 predicted proteins | sample AntRauTorckE5432_FD_190450 | JGI IMG/M metagenome (GOLD analysis project Ga0306866, IMG submission 190450) | Saline lake microbial communities from Rauer Islands, Antarctica - Metagenome Torckler E5 #432 (v2) (version 2) | ecosystem: Environmental > Aquatic > Non-marine Saline and Alkaline >...
AAAATATCTTTGAACTCTTTTTTAATAATTTTATATTCATCCCAACTATAAAGACTTTCAATTAAAACAACTTCATTATCTTTCAAAAGTTCTTTAATTTTAGGAACTGAAAATTCAGCATAAACACCCATTCCATGTTTTGCTCTCAAATCCTCTCGAACTATTCTTTCATTTTTATAATTAACTTCCATCTCTCGTCTTTTTATTTCATCAAAAGTCACTTCGCCAAAATAGACTTTGGGGATTTTGTGTTCAGTCTGAAGTTTTTTCACAATCTCACTTTTTCCAGAACCAGCCATTCCAACAACAGCAATTACTCTATTATCCTTCATCGTGCTTATCTATTAATAATAATTTTAAAAAAATTTAAATCAAGCAAGAGACTAAGAGACAAAACGCAAAAAAATTAAAAATTAAAATATCCAAATTAAAAACAAAGGTCTTTGAACTTTTATTCGCAAGGCGAATAATATTTGATATTAAAAATTTTTAATTTGTTTATATTCTTGTATCTTATTTCTTGTAAAAAAATTGAATTGTTTAGAAGTTTAAACTCAAATATAAAGTCTTATTTCAATTTACCAACCACACTTTTGAATTGTCTTCCTCTATCAAACTCATTCTCAAACATTCCAAAACTAGCAAAACCTGGACACAATAAAACTATTTCTCCTTTTTTGGCCTCCAAATAAGCTGATTTAATAGATTGATCGAATTCATCAAAGATGCCTTTAATCTTTTGCTCTCCTCCTAATTCAACAATTTGATCTTTAATATTTTCCGCAATTGGACTATTCAGAATAAAAACATTTTTTATATAACGTGAATTAGCTATTTTTTTCAAGAAAGAAGTAGCATCTAATTTTTTGCTAGAACCGCCAATAATAATATTTATCGGTCTTAAAAAAGTGTTTACTCCAGCGATAGCTGACTCCGGAGTAGTTGCAGTAGTGTCATTGTAAAAATCAATTCCTTTTAAATTTCTCACTAATTCCAAGCGGTGATTTACTCCCTTGAAATTAATCAAAGTCTCTTTGATTTTCTTTAAATCAATACCCAAAACAGCCACCAGTGCCACTGCTCCCAAAATATTATGAAGGTTGTGAGCTCCTTTCAAACTAAATTTTTTAATATCACAAATTTCTTGTTCATTCCCTTCAAATCTAACAACAATCTTCCCTTTTTTCACAAAAACTGCTCGTTCGCTTTGAATTTCTTTATCAGAAAAATAGACTACTTTCCCTGGTGCTTCTTCTCCCATCTCTCTGGTGATTAAATTATCATAATTAAAAACAACAAAATCTTCACTGGATTGGTGAATATAAATCTGTTTTTTGTCTTCAAGATAAGTCTCCATGGATTGATAGTGGTTCAAATGATCTGGATGAATATTGGTAACCAAAGAATATTTAGGACTAATTTTATCTTTATGTAAACCTGATAATCGCCAAGAAGACATTTCGAATACTGCAAAATCCTTAGTGGTTATCTTTTTTAATTTATCCATTACCGCTTCTTGCCCTATTCCTACCTTGAAAACTTTTTTTCCAACATTCTCCAGGATTTTAGTCACTAAGCTAGCAGTAGTTGTTTTTCCTTTAGTCCCAGTAATTCCAATTATTTTTGAACTCTCAACCTCCTTCATAAAAATACTGGAATCCATTTCAACCGGAATTTTATTCTTTAGAGCTATTTGAATATATTTATTATTCCAAGGAACCGTTGGATTTTTAATCACCAAATCAACTTTTTGAAAATCTTCTGGACGATGATGTCCGGCCACCACTTTCAAATTCTTGAATTTTTTTAATTCATCTAAGGTTGGCTTCAAATCTGCTTCTTTTTTTATGTCAGTAGCTACTACCTGAGCTCCTTCTTCTAATAACCATTTAATCATATTTTTAGAACCTCCATGAAGTCCAATCCCCATAACAGTTACTTTTTTGTTCTTTAAATTCATTTTCAAAAATTTAAAATTAAAATTTGAATACTTAATATTATTTTACTAAATTGGTACATCAAACTAGCAACGGAGACATTGCCTGCTTGCCTCGCCAAAACGAGGTAGAGGTTGGTCCGCCTCGAGCGGAACAAAGAAATTCACCAAAATATAAAGTTTAAATCTAAGTCATTTTTTTTGCTAAATCCAACATTCTAGAAGAATACCCCCACTCATTATCATACCAACCAACTACTTTCAACAAATTTCCTCCCACTACTTTAGTTAATTCCAGTGGAATAATAGTAGAATAAGTACTTCCAATTATATCAACCGAGACTAAAGGATCTTCAGTCGTTTTCAAAATATTTTTTAAATCGCCTCTTTCAGCTTCTTGAAAAGCTTCATTGACCTCTTCTTCATTAACTTCTTTTTTCAAAACTGCTGTTACATCACTAATAGAGCCAACGAGAGTCGGCACTCTAAAAGCCATTCCGTCAAAATTTCCCTTCAGGGATGGAATAGTAAGTGTAGTAGCGACAGCCGCACCAGTAGAAGTTGGGACAAGATTATATCCAGCCGCCCTTCCTCTTTTGAAATCTTTTTTCGATGGTCCATCAACCAAAGATTGGGTCGAGGTATAACTGTGAATAGTAGACATCAAAGATTTTTCTACTCCAAATTTATCCTCTAGCACTTTCATTATCGGAGCAATACAGTTAGTGGTGCAAGAAGCGTTGGAAACGATATCGTCCTCTGGTTTTAATTGATTATGATTTACTCCATAAACCACAGTCTTGATGCTTTCATCTTTAGTCGGAGCAGAAATCAAAACTTTTTTAGCTCCTGCCTCCAAATGACCACTAACACTTTCTCTGTCTTTAAAAATTCCGGTTGATTCAATAACTACGTCTATTTCCATTTCACCCCAAGGCAATTGAGCTGGGTCTTTTTCTGATAAAGCTTTTATTTCTTTTCCTCCCACCACCAAAGCATTTTCTTTAACTTCCACCGAATGTTTATAAACTCCATAAGCCGTGTCATATTTCAATAGATAAGCCAGATTTTTTAAGTCAGCTAAATCATTAATGGCCATAATTTCAACTTCTGGATTATCTAGAGCTATTTTAAAAACCGCTCTTCCGATCCTCCCAAAACCATTTATTGCAATTTTCATTTTATTTTATATTAATTTTTAAGATGTAAGAATTAAGATTTATGATTTATGATTTATTTTAGATTCACTTTAAAACAAAGTTAACGATGCAAAATAGAAATTCAGAATTTTAACAACAATTCGATTATTAAGAGTTTGAAATTTTGAGTGTAGTCTGAGGAAGATTTGAGCACCGAACTATAAAAAATCAGAAATTTAATATTTTGAGTGCAGTTCAAGGAAAAATCGAGCACCGAGCAAAATATAGTTAATGCTACATTGAGCGAGTAGCGGAGATTTTGACAAAGAAATGCGCCAAAATATAAAATTCCAAAAACTAGACATCAAGGTTTTGAACAGACTTGGCATGCGCCTGTATAAACTTCTTCCTCGGCGCCACTTCACTCCCCATTAAAATATCAAACAACTCATCCGCCTTCTGGCCATCCTCAATAGTGATTTGATTCATTACTCTATTTTCAGGGTCCATAGTGGTCTCCCAAAGCAAACTTGGATTCATTTCTCCCAAACCTTTATATCTTTGAATAGAAATTCCAGTAGCTTGTTTGAACTCCAAACTTTCAGCATCCACATCATCAACTATTTTTTGATCTCCAGCTATTTTTTTCAAAATCTCTTCTTTCTGTTTTTCATCATAAACATAATGAACTTGCTTGCCTTTTTTTATGGCATACAAAGGAGGCTGTGCTGCATAAACATATCCACCTTCAATTAAACCTTCAAAATGACGATAAAACAAGGTCAGCAACAATGTTCTGATATGAGATCCGTCTACATCAGCATCGGTCATAATTACAATTCTATGATATCTAAGTTTTTCCAAATTCATTTCTGATCCAATCCCTGCTCCCAAGGCAATAACAATATTTTTAATTTCTTGAGAACCAAGCATTCTGTCTAATCTGGCTCTTTCTACATTTAAAATTTTTCCTCGCAAAGGCAAAATTGCTTGAAATTGACGATCTCTCCCTTGTTTAGCACTTCCACCCGCTGAATCTCCCTCTACAATAAACAGTTCACTTTTAGTAGCATCCCGACTGGAACAATCAGCTAATTTTCCAGGTAAAGTCATTCCTTCCATAGCGCCTTTTCTGACCACGGCTTCTTTAGCAGCTTTAGCAGCCAATCGAGCCTTGGAAGACAACAAACACCTGTTGATAACAGCTTTAGCATCTTGAGGATTTTCATCAAAATATTCAGCCAAGGCTTCACTCAAAACTGAGCCCACCGCTGTTCTAGCTTCAGAATTTCCTAATTTACTTTTAGTTTGTCCTTCGAATTGAGGCTCACTTAATTTCACAGAAATAATAGCCGTAAGTCCTTCTTTAACATCATCGGCGGTAAAATTAGACTCTTTTTCTTTTAGTAAATTATTTTTTCGAGCATAGTCGTTGATACTTCTAGTTAAAGCAGTTCTAAAACCAGTTTCATGCATCCCACCTTCAATAGTTGGGATATTATTTGCAAAAGAAATAATTTTATCTTTCATTGACATGTGATATTGCAATGAAACTTCTACTAACATTTCCTCAGTTTGTTTTTCTATATAAAAAGGATCTTCTTGAATCAGCTCTTTGCCTTTGTTCAGATATTTAACAAAAGATTTTATTCCACCGTCAAAACAGAAGCCAGCTTTTTTTTGCATCTCTTCTTTTTCGTTACGCTTATCTATAATTTTCAAATGAATGCCTTTAGTTAAGTAGGCTTGTTCTCTTAAATAGCTAGTAACTTTTCCCCAATTCCATTTAATTTCTGGAAATATTTCTGAGTCAGGTTCAAAAGTGATAGTGGTTCCATGTCTTTTAGTTGTTCCCACTTTCTTCAGAGGTCCTTTACTATCACCTCTGGAATATTCTTGCATCCAAACTTTTCCTTTTTGATAGATTTCGACTTTAGTCCAAACACTCAAAGCATTAACCACAGAAATACCAACTCCATGAAGCCCACCGGAGACCTTATAGCCACTTCCACCAAATTTTCCTCCAGCGTGCAAACGAGTCAAAACTGTTTCCACGGTAGAAACTCCAGTTTGAGGATGCTTCTCTACCGGAATTCCTCTGCCTTCATCAATAACTTTGATTTGCTCGCCAGGTAAAACTTGAACTTCAATATATTTTCCATTACCAGTCATAGCCTCATCAATCGAATTTGCTACTACTTCCCAAATAAGATGATGCAAACCCTCACTAGATGTTCCTCCAATATACATACCAGGTCTTTTTCTAACAGGTTCCAAACCCTCCAAGACCTGAATCGAACTTGCTGAATAACTATCTTTTTTCGCCATTTTTTTCTTGACCCGTTAAATCGTTTTAAGTGAAGCTTAAAATGTTATTTAACTGGGTTGTTTTAAATTAAAATTAAAATCACTATTCTGAGACTGTTTTCAAACACTCCCTTTTACTACCCGTCTCGCTTGAGGCTTGCAGAAAAGGACAATTTTCCATTTTAGTTACTTGCCTTTGCTTCGCTTTGGCAAGAAAGGCCCATCTTCGTTCCACTTCGCCGAAGCAAGCAAAACAGTGTTTGAAAACAATCCCATTATCAATCTCAAAATAGTAAGCCGTGAAAATTATCTTGCTAAAAAATATAACTCAACTAATATCACCGCTCCGACTACTAGCAATCCATCCCACCAAACCAAAATATCAAAACTTTGCATAATCAACAAAAATAAAAATATCAACGCCAATAAAAAACCCTGTCTTACGGAAGCCCCCACGAAAGCGTCTAACTCCTTTTTTCTTGGATTTTTCAATTTGAAAGTTCTCAACCAAAACAGTAGTAAAGAAAAACCAGCGAATAAACCCATAAAAAGACTGGTTTCAAAAATAATCACATTAGCTAAAATTATATTCTGATTTGAATTATCATAAGGCGAAAGAAATACAACAAAAACCATCAGAGCCAAAAAAGAAACCCCAATCAAAACTCTCATTGCCCATAAAAAGAAACGATAAGACATTAGTAATAATAATTATTTTTAAAACACTCTCAATTCATCTTACACTATTTAACCTTCCAAATCAAACTAAAAAACTATCTAAATTTTTCATCCTTTATTAACATGAACAGTTTGAGTTGGGAAAGCAAATTCAATTTTATTTTTCTCAAACTCTTCATAAATGGCTAAATTTATTTTTTCCTGAATTTCCAAATATAAATCAAAATCTGATTTATTAATGTGATATAAAACTTCAAAAATTAAAGAAGACTCTCCAAAAGTAGTAAACCGCACTCTCCCAAAAGAAACGTCTTTTTCCTTATCGACTATTTTCTTTATTATCTTGGGAATCTCTTTTAATTTATTGCTACTAGTTCCATAAATCACTCCAATATCATATTTCACTCTTCTTTTTTCCATTCGACTAAAATTATGAACTCTAGAAGATCCAATATCAGTATTAACTACCACCAACTCTTCTCCGTTCAAAGTTTTAATTCTGCTAGTTTTCATGCCAACCTTCTTGACTGTTCCTGATTCCGTTCCAGCTTGAACATAGTCTCCTACTTTAAAAGGTTGATCTATAAAAATCGAGAAAGAAGCAAACAAATCACCCAAAACTCCTTGCAGAGCAAAAGCCACAGCAATACCACCGACTCCTAACCCAGCTATTAAAGAAGAAACATCCACTCCTAAATTGGAAAGAATCATCAAGGCACCAATCAACCACAAAATAATTTTAAAAATTTTGCTTAGCAATCTGATAACTGCTCTTTTGTTTTGAGCGTCTTCGGCATCTTCAATATCTTTAAGAATTTTTTTTTCTAGAATATAATCAACGACTTTTTGAGCTATTAAGATAGCTTGAAATACCAAAACTATAATAAAAAGTCCAAGGACTATCTTGCCAACTAATTCATTCAAATTCAAAGGACGAATGGCGATATAAAAAGCAATTATTAAATAAAAGGGCGGTTTTAGTTCTTCGACCATTCTAATAGCAAAATCATCAACATCATTATCTGTTTTTTGGGACAACTTAAATAAATAAGCCAAAATAATTAGCTTAAAAATTTTAAAAGCTGTCATCAGACCAATAAAAACTAGAGTCGCTTGAGCGTAATCCCAGCCTCCGTTTCCCCAAAGCTGAAATTCATTAAGATAATCCAAAATTATTTCCATATATATTTTTAATTATTAATAAATTTATTTTATATCTACTATTTTCTTTGAACTAGTTTTTCCGCCAACTATTTTAATATTATTTTTGCTAGTATGAAAATAATCAGCTAATGTTCCTATCAACTCTTGATTGGCCTTATTTTTTTCTGGAACTGACTTAACCCAGGCCTTGTAATCACCTTCAGAAATTTTCTCAATTTTTTGCTGACTACTTTGAGTTATGACTTTTAAGTAAATTCTCATTTAAGCAATTTTAACATCTACTCTTTTGCCTATTTGTAAACGCATTAATTCACTTTCTATATTTCTATCTTGAGAATTCAAACTCTCCATTCCATCTTTTTTAAGCTGATAGTTTAGTTCATCGACTAAAGCATCTCTATTATTTCTATCCTTAATGTCAAAATTTTCATTTACAAAGAAAACGTATGTGTTTCCTTGTTTTAAACTTCTATCAATTATTTTACTGGTATCAACCGTCTTTAACTCTACGTAAATTCTGTCCATTTTTTTCTTGACCCGCCTGCCTACCGACAGTTAGGTTAAATCATTTTAAGCAAAATTTAAAATGTTTAACTAGGTTATTTAATGATTATTTTATTGAAATATTTATTTAACTTTTTTTTTATTTTTTCTAAATCTAGTTTTGGTTTTGATTTTATTTTTTCACCAAATTTTTCATCTAAAATTTTTCCTTCATTTCTGTATTCTTGTAAGGCATAATTTTTAGAGCCTTTTAACCACTCTCCAATTCTATCAAAATCTTCCTTAGTATGCAAACCTGGAACCACGGTGGTTCTAAATTCATATTCTTTTCTGGAATTTTTAATCATTTCCACGCTAAGTTTTATTCTTTCTAAATCAGTTTCTGTGCCATTAGTTAGATTATATTTTTCTAAACAATTTTTTATATCCATTGCCACAAAATCAACTAGATTTTGATCTAACGCTTTTTTCAGCACATCTGGCCGAGAACCATTGGTGTCTAATTTAACCAAAAAACCTAACTCTTTGATTTTTTTCATAAACTCTAAAATATCCTTTTGAATTGTTGGTTCGCCACCAGTGATACAAACTCCATCTATTTTTTCTTGACGAATTTTCAAAAAATCAAAAAATTCTTTTTCCGAAATTGACCCAGTCGCACCACCGAAATCAGGGAAAACCAACTCTGGATTATGACAAAAAGGACAGCGGAAATTACAGCCAACAGTAAAAACAGTCATGGCCACTTTACCTGGATAATCGATTAAAGTTAATTTTTGCAAACCACCTAACAACATATTATGTTCTATTAATAAACAAAACCTTTGGAATTTCCCCCAAAGGAAAAAGTTTTTATTTTTGAATTTGAATTTCTAATCCTCCTCTCCTTCTAAATTTTCCGCCGACTCTCTTCCAATCAAAAGCTCTCTTGGCTTAGCTCCATTTTGAGGTCCAATAATTCCCGCTTGTTCCAACTGATAAATAATTCTTGAAGCTCTCTGCCAACCCACACTCAACCTGGTCATCAAAGAAGAAGCCGACAACCCATTACAGCTTATGGCAATTTGTTTAGCTTCTTCAAAAAAATCATCTACTTCGTCTCCGTCATTATTAAAACCAGAAGTTAAGGAAACTTGAGTTCCTTTGGCTTTCTTTAAATAATCGTTAAGAGATTCTGAGGTTGAATCGACTTCAATATTTTGACTTTCAGCCACTTCTTTTATATAATCAACCACTTTCAATGTTTCTTCATCAGAAATAAAAGCTCCCTGAATTCTTTTCATCTTATAAGCTCCATCACCTTTCAAAAGCATATCTCCGTTACCCAAAAGACTCTCTGCTCCACCAGCGTCTAAAATCGTCCTAGAATCAACTTGAGTCGCCACCCTTAAAGCAATTCTAGTAGTAATATTGGATTTCATCAAACCGGTAATAACTTCCACCGTAGGTTTTTGAGTAGAAACTATCATATGAATTCCCACTGCTCTAGATTTTTGAACTAAACGAACGATTAAAGCTTCTACTTCTTTTCCATAAGCCATCATCAAATCATTTAACTCATCGATCACAATTACTACATAGGGCATTATTTCTAAATCTTCATAAATAGTTTTACCTGTTTTCTCATCATCAACTTTTCTTTTTCTTCCGCTTTCTGCTTTTTCGTTGAAAGATTTAATATCCCTTACTTTCAATTCTTCTAAAATTTTGTATCTTGACTCCATTTCATTTACTGCCCATTGCAAAGACTTAACTACTTTAGCTGGCTCGACAATGACAGGGCTAGCTAAATGAGGAATTTCATTATAAAAATTTAGCTCTACTCTCTTGGGATCAATCAACAATAGTTTTAGTTTTTCAGGCGAATTTTGATATAAAAGACTGGCCAAAATAGTATTAATGCAAACACTTTTTCCAGTATTAGTAGCACCGGCCACCATCAAATGAGGCATTTTTTGAATATCAGCTAAAATGAAATTGCCATAAACATCTTTCCCGAGAGCAATAGTCAAGTCGGATTTACTTTCTTGAAAGTCAGCACTCTCTAAAATTGCTTTTATCCTAACCTCTTCTTTATATTCAGCCTCCAAGGGCAACTCTATCCCCACCAAAGATTTTCCTGGAATCGGAGCTTCAATTCTGATAGAGGACGTTGCCAAGGCCATAGCTAAATTATTTTGTAAAGTAACAATTTTGCTTAGTCTAACTCCTTTAGCGGGCTCAAAGGCGTATTGCACCATAGAAGGCCCGACATTATAGCCTTTGAAATAAACATCAATTCCAAAATCAGCCAAAGTTTTGATTATTAAGTCTGCTTTTTGATCCAAATTTTTGGGTTCATCTCTTTTTTTAGAATCTTTCAAGAGACTTAGAGGTGGTAACCGCCAACCTTTGTTTTTTGTTTTATTTTCTTTTTTAACCTTAGGCTGAATAATTTGAGTATGATCTTCGTCTTCGCTTTTGCTTTTTTTATCATTATCGTCAAAATCAACTTTGTCATCGGAAAACTTAATTGAATTTTCTTTAATGTTAGTTTTCTCTTCTTTTTTCAAAGAAATTTCTTCTTCTTTGTCTTTGTTAAATTTTAAAGTTTTTAATTTAGAAATCAAAATAAAATATTTATCATTAATTTTTTTGAACAAATTATTTAAAGGAAAATTAAAAGTCAAAATCAAGCCAATCAGAAAGAAGCCGAGAGAGACAACATAGGCCGCTAATATTCCAGTGTATTTAACTAAAATAAAAGAAATTCCAAAGCCTATATACCCACCACCTTTACCATTTTGAGCAACTTCTTTCATAACTTCCAAACTATAAAAATTATGCATCAAAGAAGCTAAGAAAAAAATAAAAAGCACCGCCCCAGTAGTAGTTAAATAATACCTATATTTGTCATACCTCCTGAAATATACAAATCCCAAAACTAATAATAAAACAGGCAATAAAAATCTGCTCCAACCAAAAGCCAAGGCTAATCCTTGATTGATATAATTTCCTGCTAACCCAGCTTGATTGATTAAACTCAATAAAAACAAAAGCGAAAAAATTATCAATAAAATTGCTGTGATATTCTTTTTTATGTCTGAATGAATCAAGTTTTTTGAATTTAACTTGTTTTTATTTTCGACTTTATTATCTTCTTTTTTAATTTTAGGTTTTGTGTTTTTGTCTTTTTTATTGTCCATTTTTTCTTTAGCCTGTTAAATTGTGTCAAATAAAATTTGAGACATCATTTAACTGGGCTTGCACTGTTGAATCATTTCAAATTTCATTTAAAATGCTGTTTAATTGGTTTATTTTATTTAAAATTCTATTTAATAATTCGTTGCTCGCCAAATCTTCCAGTGATTTTTATTATTCTTATCGTTTTTAATTTTCTCCATTATATATCTAGCTTTAACTATACCACCAAATAAATTAAAAGAAAAATAATCTTCAGATACGTCCCCTTTCATCAAGCCCCATTTGCCTTTATCCCAAATTTTCAACTCGCCTTTTCCATAATCTCCTCCAATAATTTTTTGGTCTAAAGTCAGAAAATTTAGATGCTTGTTGTCAACTTTAATAGCCAATCTTCTGGAATCTTCATCCAAAGGAATATTTTTAGGAACAATCCAAGAATGCAAAACCTGAATTTGATTTTTCTCATCTTTTATTTCCAACCTAAAGTCAAAATGAAACCTATCCGCCCAATGTTCTTGAATAACAAATCTATTTCCAGGCGATTCTTCAGCTCTCTTTAAATTGTCTCGTGGCGTTGCTCCTCCTTCTCCACGATATTTTGCTAAGTCCATAACTCTTTTATTATATCACGAAAAAAGGAATTTCCAAATATTTAAATGAAAATTTATTAAAAAGATAAATTAAACTGAACAAAAACATCAAATGAAGTTATAATGACAATCTAAAAATTATTTTAAATCTAGATTATCAAAGGAGGAGGTAAAAATGTTTAAAATTGTTGCTTTTGTTGTTCTCTTGGGATTAATCGCCCGAGAGTTGATAATGATAGAAAAAAAAAGAGCAAAAAAACGCTCTTTCTATTTCGAAGGAGATCAGATGTATCTGAAAAAGAAACCTCTGGTATAGCCAAAAATCAAAAGCCGTAGACAATCTCGTTTACGGCTTTTAAATTTTTCAAAACATTAATTTCATTGAATTTTTTAACTCCTCACCATATCAAGCCAACCAAGACTTTTTCAAAGAATTGATCTTCAACAAACTTCCAGCCTCTAACGAAAACAATAAAAATAAAAACCCCAAATGTGTTTATCTGGGGTTGTTTTTTAGAAAGCATTGACTCAATTAACACCCAAACATCGACAATTACCAATTCTTTGAGCATCCATGTTGTTTTCTTTCAATCTTGCCAAAAGTACTCTGGCTAAAGAAGAAAACTTGCAACATTTAAAATCGGAAGATCCCTCAATCAAAAAAACGCAAGTCTCTGATTTTTCAATGTTAATTCTACATTTTCTCTCGACGGTTTGCCTATCAACTCGACATAAATTTCCGTCCCCGCAAAAATAGATACCGTTAGTATCTTCGGAAATGTCAGGATAAATTTCAAAAGAATCAGAAGTTAGTTCAACATTCACCAACCTGGCATTCAAACTTTCAAAAATGATCCTGGCATAGGTTGAAAAATTAATCACTCCAAACGAATTTATTCTTTCTAGAGTCGTTTGGGTATATTTTCGCCAAACCAATTTTTTGTTGAAAGATTCATCTATTTTCAGAATAAATCCATCAACCTGATAATCAAAATTGGCTAATTTTCCATTGTTTTTATATAAAAAATCTTTTAACAAAAAAGCCAGATCAATTCCAAAATTTTCAGAATCAATAATGACGATAGTGCTTAAATCAAAAAATATCAACTTACCATTGATAATCCTACTTTCTTTTTTCATCTTGACTCTCCTTTTTTAAGTAAATAGTTTTAAGGTACTTTTTAAAAATAAAACTCTTACATATTCTTGTCAAGAAAAACTAGTTCTTTAACATTCTTAAACAAACTTTATTTATCAAAAATATAATAAATAAAAGATAATCTAAACAAAAATTAAGTTTAAAAAGTTATTTATTTTCTTAAAAACCCACTCAATAAAGCTTTAATAGCGACTTTCCCCTTTTTCAAAAGGGGAATTGAAGGGGGTTTTCTGGTTCTTTAAATATAGTATATTATTTTTTATCCAAAAATGTTAAATAGCTGAAAAATTATAACTATCATCAAAACTTTTTGACAAATAAACCTTTAAATGTAAATTGCTATTTACAAATCTATTGAAATAATCTAAACTTTACGATTAATAGGGATTTTGAACCCTATTATTAAAAAGGGTCGCTACGATCCAAAACCCAAAGAAGGAGGAAAGGGAGATGAAAAATTTTAGAAAAAGTATCGCCAGCTTTTTATTTTCAATGCTTTTCACCGTCGCGCTGTCTTCTTCCACTACTGTTCAGGCTTATGACCAAATAAGCCCAT
>Ga0306866_1000434_pt1 | contig 13026 bp, 12 predicted proteins | sample AntRauTorckE5432_FD_190450 | JGI IMG/M metagenome (GOLD analysis project Ga0306866, IMG submission 190450) | Saline lake microbial communities from Rauer Islands, Antarctica - Metagenome Torckler E5 #432 (v2) (version 2) | ecosystem: Environmental > Aquatic > Non-marine Saline and Alkaline >...
CCCTGGCCTTTGCTGCCACTCGGAATACAGCGCCGCAATTTCCAGGGATGGCGATAAACCTCACTCAGAGATCCGCTCTCGCGATCTCGAACCAGGCTACGCACTCCAACCTCTTGTAAGGCTGCACGTGGCTGCTTCGTCCGGCAGCACGGTTGGTGGCACAAACGAGAGCTCCGAAACTCGCTCGTGCTAACGGTCACACCCGCAAGCGCCGCATGCTTCATCAACGCGGCTGCGCCGGCTCCTGAACGGTGCCCTTTCATGCTGACCTTGAAACCCGCATTGCCAAACGCCAACAGACACTGCTGCCGGTACGCTTTACGTCTCTGGGTGCGTCGATTCCGTTGCTTACGTCGACGCACTCGCCGCTTGCGGATCTGCCGTACGTTCAAAGCCTTGCGGTGGACCGAAGGTGGACGTTGACACTCAACCTTGCCCTCAGGCTTGCGATAGCGTAGGGAGTGAGGCCCACGGGTGCCACGGAACACACGCCGGGCAAAATAACGATCTTTCACCCGTCTCAGCTCGCCGTAGTTGGTAAAGCGGTCGTTGGCCCGTCCGCTCCGCTCATAGAACGCATGCAACACATGTGCGTGTTCTTTCTCTGCCTCGCGCTGCAGTACAATATTGACGTCCTTACAACACGAAATGATATGACATTAAATATGCAGGTTTTATGCGAAAGATTAATTTTGGTCGGAAAGGTCTCTAAGTCATATTTCTTTTTTTTTGGAAAAGCGAGCCTCGGTTTTCCAAAAAACAAGTTTGGGGAGAGAGGTGCCAAAAAATTCAATATGGCCGCCATGTGGGCGCCATGTTTGTTCAGATGAAATGACTTGTGCCTCCATTCTCACACATGAAGTCAGTCGTACACATTGTAGTAGACTCAGTCAGGCTCATTTCATCACTGTTAGCAGGCACCATGCACTCTCCCCGTGGTCGTTCTCAATCCCCCTCCCGCCAGCAACGTGCAGATTCCCGCTCGCGCAGTCCCAAGGGCGTGATTGCGGCAGAACAGCAACAGCAGAAGCAGAAGCACAAGCCTTCTGTCGTCCGCACCGAAGAACTCAAGCAGAAAATTCAGACCTTCCTAACCGAGTACTACAGGGACATGATCACCCCAGGCCTAGACCTAAGACCTGCAGACCCGCACCCGTATGATCCCTGTGAGTTGGCCGACGACTTTGAACTGACCGTCATCAACGAGCGCACAGGCGTACGAGTGACAATTAGTGAGGTAGTACTGGGGGAGTTCACTTCCTTCCATTCTTTCCAGAAGGTCTTATACTCCAAACAGGTCTACTGTGAGGAGTGCGACGAGTGGGTGGACGATTGCCTCGCAGAGGTCTTGGCCATCGAAGTGGAGCACTTTGAGCGTACCGAGACTGGCTGGCGGCACAATGTGGGCTGCAGCGGCAGGCCAGGCATCTGGCCCAACTGTGAGGACACGGACCCCGAAGACCATGAAGACGAGGATGAAGACCACGAATAAGCTGGTTTTTTGACATGTCACCCTTTTTATTACATAATAGGTCACCTTGTTCTTAGGTTTTCACAGTCGCTCCAATCATGGCTGTGGTGGGAGCTATGGAACTTGAAGTTGTAGATTTGACGCATGAACCCGACATGCTAGTGCGTCTATGCCACTTGGCAGGGCCTTACGTCTTTGGAAAGCCTTTGGTTATGTGTGACACAGCCACACTACACGATCTTTGTCGCATGATTGTGCACAAAGCTGGACCAGATGGTATGCTGGCAAACTCCGTTCTCGTGGCCATGAATCAAGCGGACCACGAACAAAAACTCATGGAACAGGCTCCTGAGACCGTCCTGAAGGACTTTTTTGGCGGTCACGAGGCCAAGATCACCGTAGTACTACCTCTTGGAGGCACCAACACCATCAACAGAATCAGTGGTCTGTTGTGGTTCGTGGAAAAACGTATTCCCTACCCAGCTTTCAAGGACGGTGACACGGATGTGATTACGCAGATGCCTATTGGCAGGTATGCTAACAAGAACGGAGAGAAAATTGCTTCTGTGGATTATGATGCGTCCATCGTTTGGAACAACTGTTTGATTGTCAAGGTCGCCGACAGCCAGGCGGTGTACATTACGTCTCCTCGCGCCTACATCACGTGGATGCACAATCAAGCCAAGCAAGGCAAGCATCCAGTGTGCGCGTTCACCAGACGTGCCATCTCGGTGTCTCAAGTTCAAGAGCTTATTAACCAAGAAGTTTTGGAACCTAAAGTTTTGATTGTATGACTTTACTTCATGCGTGCGTGACATGGGCAAAGGGAGCAGATTGCATTAACGTCAAGGCTGGTTTGTGTTTCTTGACCTGAGGTACAGCTTGAACCAAAGCAGCGTTTGTGGCCAGCGCTGAGGAGGCTGAGGAAGCTGAGGAGGCTGAGGAGGCTGAGGAGGCTGAGGAGGCTGAGGACGTCGCTGTATCTGTAACGTCCATGGCTTTACGCTTTTTTCCACGCTGAGAGCGGTAGCGGTCTAGCTTCTGAGTGGTGGAAACCACCGTTTTCTTGGCCTGCAAGAGATGTTTGGTGCACAAATTCGCGAGAGTCTCCGCTTGATCTTTGCTCAAGACGTTTTCATCCCACATATCACGAAAGAACGTAAAGAGTTGCGTGCTGAAGAAGTCATTGTTAAAGTTCGGGTAGGTGTGCACGTTCTTGAGAAAAAGACTGCCTGTTGGTCCGTACAGGGCTTCCTCTTCCGGCACCAGCTCGGGTACATTGAACTTGCGATCTGGCAAACCTTTCAGCCACTCTGCAACCTGCGCTTCGCAAACCGCCAGCTTTTGCTGTTGCACTTGGAGCTCAGCTTTATGAGCCTGTCGCAGTCCAGCGATGTAGTGAGTCAAGCGCAGACACTCTTGCACCATGTCCGGCAAGTCAGAGACCCTGGAGCTCATTTCGAACGAGAAAGTGTCGCGAACAAAGAGTAGACAGGTACCAAAACTGAACCGTCTTTGTTTTATGTGCTGACGAAACAATGGAAACAATAGGTTGCATCTCATCAGGCTAAGCCTGGAATCATGGGCATGGGAGGAAGCTGTTTGCGCTTCTCAGAAATCTCAATGGCCTTGGTCCCGTTTTTCACCAGCGTGTTCATGACGGGACGCATGCTCTGCATCTTCTTCAGCGCGGCACTGGCTGGATTGTACTTGGACGAATTCGTGTCGTGCGCAGCAGCAATGGGAGTGCGCATGGTACCTGTAACCGGATCTTTGATTTGCTTGTGCTCACACGGACGGGGGCCCAGCAACTCCTCGTCCCAGGCATCCGCTACTGCCACCGCTGCCGGCTTGGACTGGCTTACGGTGACCTGATTAGCGGGTTTGGCACTCAGTAAACTGCCGCCTGGAGCCGGGGGCTTCACCACCCCACCAGCGTCCTGAAGGCTTTCTTTTGAATGGACCACTCGCGTCTGAGTGTCTTTGATCACGGTGGGGTCACTACTAACCGTGGTAGCCTGACTACTCACAGTAGTATTCGTACCCGTGCTACCGGAACTAGCATCAGTGGTAGCAGCTACACTGTTTACCGCCAAACGTGGTGGCTTTTTCATGCGTCTGGGCTTCGTGGTACGCCGCTGCCGACGTTCTACCACGGATTTCACAGAAGCTGTGGAGCTGTCATTGCTCCTGCTGCTGCTACTGCGACTATTCAGATGACTTCCGCTGCTGCTATTGACTTCTACAAGCCTAGTCCGGTGCCGACTGTGACTGCGACTGCGACTTCGGCTGCGCTTGAGGGGCTTAGAGCGACGAGAACCTCTGCGATGTTGACGGCGGTAGGCGCTTCTTTCCTTCGACTCTCGAGCTGCATGCTGACGTCTCTTTTGGCGTCTAGGATTGTAGAAGTCTCCATCCGTTTCGGAAGCTGCCGCCTGAGCTGGAGAAGCTTGTGATGGTGGCGCTGCATGCGTTTGTGCTGGTGCTGGTGCTGTTGCTGGTGCTTGAGGTGGCTGGGCCTGTTGCGTGATGAGCTTCTTCTGCCGTGTGTGGTTGTTGAAGGCCACCTTACCAAACGCCCACAGTGCCCAAAGCCAAGGGTGATCTTTCAGGAAACGATTGATACTAGTTTGTGACCACGCATTGAGCCCAATATCGAACGCGCCTTGGTAGATGGCTTTCTGAATCTGGTTGGTCAGATCTCTGGTTTGGAATACGGTGATGTTGAACAAATCACATGTGGACTCCACAATGCTGGCCACACCACTGATCATGCCGTAGTACATCAACTCGCTTTGGTCCTCCTCCAAATCCAAACGCATGTTCCATTCTTCATGTTGTAACGCCACCAAATCACCCTTACCCTCGCGAAAGTGGGAAGAGGGTCGCACACCCATACGCTTCAGTTTACGTATGCGCCGTTCGTAATCTGCCATCACAATCTTCTGTATGTGAGGTGGCAAACTTTCAATCTGTTCCTGTGTGAGCTCGTCCACTTCTTCTGTGCGACGTCTTCTTTGCGTCTGCACACGTCCCACGCGCTTCTTCTTCTTCTTCTGCTTGCGCCGATGAGATCCTTCACGCCGCCTATGGCTAGAACGGCCGTACGCAGATAAAACAGCATCATCGTCATCGTCCTCTGCGTCCTCCTCTTCTTCTTCTTCCTCTTCTTCCTCATAGTTCTCATAGTCCTCATAGTCCTCGTCCTCGTTCTCGTCTACTTCCTCGTAGTCTTCATCTTCGTCTTCATCCTCATCCTCATCCTCCTCTTCATGCCGTACTTTGTGTTGACGCGCACGGTTCATAACCTTGCCTGTGTACGCTTCCAATTGCTCCTTGGTGAACGTGAATTTTTCTGATGGGGCGTCACGACGCGTGCGCATGCCAGCTGGTATGGACATCCCCACATCCAGGTCACTGGTCGGGAATAAACCACTCGAGGTACCCACTCCAGCCAACTCGCTACCCTGAACAGAGACTGGCACCGCAGTGTTCACGCCCACGCCAGTACGCCGAGCTTTAAGCTGAGCCAGCATAGCATGTTGTCGCTCTCGACGCTCCGTCCGGCTCAAAACTATGGCACTCAAAGCTGGCTGGTCGAACTTAGACTGGGCGTAACTCATTTCCGTAGGGGCGTACGAGGGGTACTGGTTTTGCGTCTCATTTTCAGGCTTGTAGTAGTTCTGCGGTCGCGGTGAAGGAGGATGGTGAAGGTTTCGCTGGGGCTGTGGCTTTGACTGTTGCAACATAGCCAAGTGATGCCCAATGTTCAAACCTGCTGGAGGGTGGGGATTTGATGCAATCGGAGGAGACGGTGCCTGTGCCTGTGCTTGGATTGGCTGCTGTGGCACTGGAGTCGGTGTTTGTGAAGGTTGACGCTTCAAACGCTCTAACTTCGCACGGTGTTGAAGCTCATCTTGACTGATGAGATGCTGCGGATTGGCTAGCAGTTCCAACACTTTAGTGTGGCTAGAACTGTTGCGCGACATGCTGTCACACGCACACACAATGCGGTTTGAAGCCTAAAAAGACTGGAAACAATACCGGTGAGAAACTATCTATGACTTTCTTATTGACACATGGATGGTTGGACCATGCCTCCAAAATATTGGTTAGGCAATCCGGTATCTGTCCGACGGCGTAGGACACTGACAACTTAGCGATTGAGGATGTGGTTGGAAGATCTCATCTCGAGAAAGAGGCACAAGTAATGGAACCTCAGTGCGTACGCACGTTCAGTACAGAGAAGGTTCAAGCTCGAAAACGTGCTTTACATACCCTGTAAAAGGTGTAAGCTAACGCACCCACAGTAAAAGTCCAGATCCACGTGTCCCATGATGAATAATCACCCTCCCACCGCTGGTTCTCATCCTGCCACTGCTGAAAGTCTTCATCAGGAAACGAAAACGGTAGTGTGTTCACAGAATGCTCACAAATATGCGCCATAGGTACATTAATGGTGGCTTCATGCACACGTGGCTTGACCTTTATCACGCGTTTAGCTATGTAACGCACAGTAAAGTCGGTCACTCTCTCCTGTAGAACACGATGACCCCTACAGTGCATCTCATCTAACGTAGCAGAGAAGCTCTGTAATTCAGTCGCAGGAGTTCGTACTGAGTACCACTTCAACTTTACATCATGAGCAGCTGGCTTAAGCGGCACCACGTCAGTGCACCACACTGCATGTACCCTCATGCTCGCGCTCACTACATGTAGCTACAGTCTGAAGACACGGAAAGGACGAACAAAGGTCTCTATGTCATGTTAAACGACGTCTTTTACGTACTGGTTCAGTCACGCACACATCTTCCTCATCTTCTTCCTCTTCGTCTTCCTCTTCGTCTTCTTCTTCTTCTTCTGCGTCTACGTCTATGTCTAAGTCTTCTTCTTCTTCTTCTGCGTCTACGTCTATGTCTAAGTCTTCCTCATCTTCTTCCTCTTCGTCTTCGTCTACATCTTCATCCATGACATTGGCCAGTGCAATGATCAAGCCTTGGAGCGAGATTGAGCCGGGTGCGTACTCAACTAATTCGCTCACCACACAAGTGTGTAGAGTGGACCCCACCACGCACCTGTCTAGTTGCATGAGTAAGGCTTGCACGTGCATGTGGCAAGCTCTCCAGTGATCACGCATCCAATCCGGGTGACGCCGATGGCCGATAAACGGTAAGGCACCTGGTGGATCACCTTCTACTTCCGCATCCACGACCCAGTCCACTTCAGGCAAGTCCATGATGACAAGTCCATACACTTCTGTCCTTTTTTCTTTAAAGAAAGGATACCTGCCTACCTGTTGCCACTCTTGGCCATGGGTAGCTGTGTGTCTCACATGCAAGCTTGCGTTACTTGTCGAACTCCCATACATTGTGTGGACTTGAACGTCGACGGTTTGAAAAAGTGGTACCACCAAATTCAACCCTTAGACGCACTATTCTTTCGCGGATCTGACCTAGTCAGCCGCAGCATCGAATACGTGCAGGATCTCAGCGTAGGTGAGGGTGCCTGGACCCATGTCGGACTGGTGGTCAATCACACGGTCTTGCCAGAACTCTGCACCGAGCCTCAAACACTGTATGTACTGGAAGCTACAGTCCACTTTGTAGGTGACAAAGACAAGTGGTCCTCTGGAGTTCAGGTACGCAAGTTGAGGGAAGTCATTCAGCGCTATGTCAAGTGTACAGGACATGGCATGAGCCAGGCAGGTTCAACAGGTATGCTGGAATGTCCTTTAGATGCTAGAGATGCACTGCTAGTACCCTTGCAAGAGAGGAAAAGTACCCGTCACGTCAGTCCTTTACCTCCAACCAAAAGTGCCTTTGCCATTGGGTGGTGTCCCCTTGATGCGCAGTACAGGCAGCGGTTACATCAAAAGTATGGTGACGACTGGGCTGCTAGTGTGGCTGAATGTGTCTTGAGACCACTGATTGCGCGCCACACCACCTACGGACTCCACCGCACGTTTCCTGCTGCTTTTCCATGCTGCCGGCAGAACAGTGACCACCTACACAAAGCCTTCCGCGTTGCACCTTCAGGCACTTACTTTTGTTCGGAACTCACAGCGGAAGTGTACCAAACACTGGGTTTTCTGCCGCACACTGTCAAACCCGCGCACACCGTACCCATGGATTTTCTAGGCTACGAGCGAGATTTCAAAGGCATTCCAGAGACCTTCTTCAAGCAAGGGCAAGTACTACTCGAGCATATTGAAGCTTGATCATACGTGTACCCACACGCACACACACAGCCCAAGTTCTCTCAGCCATATCGAAACAAGTCACATCTGACAGTTCGTCAGCCTTAATACAGCACATGTACTTTATGTAAATATTAGGTGTCAGAAAAGTCCACAAGTCAAATTTCTTTTTTTTTGGAAAAGCGAGCCTCGGTTTTCCAAAAAAAAAGTTTGGAGAGTGAGGGGTCAAAATATTCAATATGGCCGCCAGACAGTATGATCCCTCAGTTTGATCTCACTCCTAATGTGCACCATGACAAGTTCTGCATACAAAATACACACCTTCAGCGTGATCAAAGCGATATTTTCGCTGTGCTACTTTTTGACGACGAGTTACTTTTTTTTCTGAAAAGCGAGCCTCGGTTTTCCAAAAAAAAAGTTTGGAGAGTGAGGGGTCAAAATATTCAATATGGCCGCCAGATTTTTGGTTGCGGGACATCTCAAATCATAACATCTAAATACATTTATTCACACACACAGCCACACACACACACACCCACACACACACACACAACATAGAATAAAATATCTCTTACACTTCTGGTAAGAAAAGAAGCCTATCATCGCATTCCTATAACATTCAGACTGGAATTATGGGACGGTGTAACGGCGTAACGCAAGCTGGCAAGCGATGTCGCCGCAGATGTTCTGGGCAGTTTTGCAGTGTACACAAGCGTAGTACATCTTCTGGTACTAGCAGCAGCAGCAGTAACAATAGCAGCAGCAGCAGTAGTAGTAGTCAGATCAGCAGTAGTAGCAATCATAGGCAATCTAAAGCCATGAATTTTGTGCATCAACAGATGCAGAGTTATTTGTCAGCAAAAGATCTTTCTGTTTTGTCGAGCGTTTCTAGGGAAGCATACAAAAAGCATGAGGTCTATTTGGAATCCAACTATTCTCTACAAGCTTATTTGGACCTTGTGAATTCAGATGAGATTACGTATGGGAGTATTCGTGCCATAATGCGTACTGATGCTTGGAGGAGTGGTCACAAAAAATGGCAGTGGATCTTTTACATGGTGTGCATGCGCCTGTCGTCCTACGAATTTACATTACGTATCCGATTGGACAAAGATAATGGGTTTTCTATGAATGACAGATGGGCCGTTTGGTTCTCCAAAATGCCGTTGTTCTCATCCAGTCGTGTCCGGCTTCAAGAAACAGGACTCAAGCTTCCCGGTCAACGAAAGCGTCGTGTTGACGTTGATGTGGAGGACGAAGATTACAAGGTCCCGAAAGGTTCGATTGTAACTGTTGAAAGTGATAAGGTACAATATCAAATCGAGTTCTTCGACGACGAGACGTATGTACTGAGGAGTATTGATGGTCATCAACAATATTACGTACCCGTGAAATACAAGCGTACGGGCGAGCCAGATTTCTCCATTGATTCATACACGGACATGGATTTTCAGTATGGTAACACACACTTTCACGCTCAAGGTGGATACTTTTTCCTCACACGCATGGCAAGTTTAGATTCGGGAGACTCTTCTTTCAGAAACTTCAGACGACTGTGTAAGGAACTCTGTGCGTATCCTAAGTTCGTCAAGAAATTGGAGCTTTCATTGGTAGAATATGTAGAGCCTTTCTGGTCACACTCAGTGAATTTGGATTTGTTGGGGGATACCATCAATAAGCTTAGTGATTCAAAGCGTGAATTGGTACAGCGATTAGAACGAACAGGCGAAAAACGATTTGTGATGTGTCTCTGTACACGAACATTTCCGGCCAATGGTCCTCCAGGAGGAAAACTTCGCCCTGAGCTTACGATCTATGTACAACTGGTTGGAATGGGAGCTTACAAAGTCTTAACGAGCGATTATTCCACTCGTAGCATTCACGTTGGCTTCGGTATGCTCGATGGTAGTGATCGTGAACTCTATTTGTTACAGCCCCGCAGCAACCCGGTACTGTTATCAGTGGGTCGTAACTATGAGCGAAATTTACGGATTACAACGCGTGCAGTGACGGAGGAACGTTTGCAAGACTATGATTTACTCGATTTCCACTTAGTGGATCTGATCATGAAATTTTAAGTTGACACACCCACACCCACACATACACATACACACACACACACATACACATACACACATACACATACACACATACAGATGTACATTGATCAAGTCGTCTCAAGAAGCGCTACCAAATAAACACACGGACAGAACTACATACGTTGAAACGTATACAGAACGTATCATGTCTGTGGTAGATCAGACCTTTCAACCTGTGAATTTGGCCGAACTGTGCGTGGTCATTAACCTAGATGACCGTCCTGATCGTCTGGAGAGCTTTCAGCGCAGTGTGTTAAAGAACACCAGCGAGCGTAAGCATCCGCTTCCGGATCTCATCACCCCAGTGTTGCGTCTGGCGGGTTCTACCGGCGAGCTGCCCAGGTTCCAAAACTGTACCCGCAGTCACATTAGGGCTCTGCGGTTGCTGAAAGAAAAGTTAAAGACCCCTTTATCGTGGGGACTGATCTTTGAGGATGATGCAGAACGCCAAAGGGGGCATGTGGATGTTGCCAGTTACCAAGCCGTGGAACTGGCCTTGAAGCACAGTGATGTGCGCGTAATCATGCTGGGCATGAATGCCAGTGTGCGTGATCAAAGTTTGGAAACTTGGAGCGAGACAGGCTACACTGGTCTGCAGAAAGTGCGTTCTGCCTACTGTGGCACAGCTTATCTGGTGCGACGTGACTACTGTGGCGCTGTGATTGAGTGCTTTGAACGTGGACACAAGCGTCAAATGCAACTAGACGTAGCGTGGCTGGCATTGCAAGCACAAGATCTATGGCTGGGTCTAAAACCTGGATGGTTCACTCAACGCTCAGGTTGGTCCGATAACGAGCAACGTCACGTTAGCTATCATCATGTCATGGCTTAATTTTATTTCATTCACAAAAATACAGTCCAAACACCTCACCTTGAATACATCTGGTTCGCGTACAGTACTTACCCTACGCGCCTCAGTTTCATCCATCGAAGCCTAGGTCTTCCTTAGGCTCAGGCCAGCAAGCGTGTGGCAAGCCAACAGTAGACACCCCTCTCATGTAGTTATGTAAGGAAGGAATCGATACACCCGTCGAGGGTAGGTTCGGTAACGCAGGTGGAAATGTTAGAGGTGGAAATGTTAGAGGCCTTACCGGGGTGTTAGGATCAAAGGCAGTCAAGGCAGGACGCGCTTTGAGCGTGTCGATTATGACCTCGACATCTGAAGCCCAATCTTCGTCGGCATCTTCTTGCAACTCGTAATCTAGATCGTCGTCCACGTCGTCCTCTTCGTCCTCTTCTGCGTAGTCGTCTTCATCGTCCAAATCATCTTCTTCGTCGTCCAAATCATCTTCTTCGTCGTCCAAATCATCTTCTTCTTCTGCACTATCCGCTGCTGTTTTCAGATGTTCTTCATCCAGTAGGGCATCTTCCTCTTCTATACACGCTATTTCATCAGCATCAGGTTGGAATTCAGGATCACGAGAGAGAGAAAGCTTAGTATCCGACTGTTTGTGGCCTGCTTCGTTGTCCACAGGCTCCCCATCTTCCTCGTCGCTGGACGGTTCCTCATCCGAGCTCAGCTCAATCAGCTCGTCGTCGCTAGCGTCTGCATCATGCAGTACTTTACGCGGAGCTACACCGCCCAGGTAAACGAATTCGTCTCCTTCTTTGGCATACGGATCGACAAAGTCGTCGTCTTCCTCGTCTTCCTCTTCGTCTTCAGCCTCATCTTCGTCTTCGTCCGCATATTCCTCGTCGGAATGACCTGGTTCTGCTTGCGAGTTGTGATCGGTTCTCCGTCTCTTGCTGGGACGCCCAGGCTTTTCCCAATGCGGTACGCCGTCGCGATCCACCCACAGCAAACGTCGCTCATGCTCCTCGGATGGCAAGGCCTGTCCTACCGTACCGTTTGGAAACAGCTGCACATCTGTGATCACAGGCACGTATCGGTTACGATAGTGGTACGAAAGGCGAATAGGCTGCTGCTCACGCTGGCGCAATCGACCGCTACGTCGAATGTTCGAGGTCTCCGCACTGGAGCTGCAGCTCTGTGGGGATTCATCATTGCCAGACGGACGTACACCCAGCACGGTAGAAAGGCGCAAAGGTGGCATGATAGAGTCTTTGGAGGATACGGGAGTGCGGTAGATGTGTTTTCTTTATAAGCTAGGTCTGTCAGGTTGCGGTACCGTCAGAGGAAAGAATCAAGGTACATTTGACTACAAATCAATGAACGAAAGCTACGCTGGGGTGGTGCGAGTTGTATCTGCTGTGGCAAACAAGGCGTGTTGTTGTTTGGCGTAGTTGTAGGCCTTGATACGTGTGTCGCACAGCTTGTAAGGACGAGTAGGAGGCCGCATGGACAACACGGCGTTGAAGATACCACGAGCCAAGTCGGACTCGATAACAATACCCGTGCCTGCCAAGTAACGGGCACTCCGCTCCTGGTCCTGCTTGATCCATTCTGTGATGTGCTTGCCATAACGCCAAGCAGTACCTATACCAATGTGGTGCAGCCCTGCAAAGATCATGGCATACTTCTGCTGGTAATCCAAAAGCTTCTTCAGCGCGTCCACCAGCTCGCGCACTTGGCTTTCCTCAGTGGGCGAAGCCCAAAGCTCAACGAACACCAACGGCCACATGGTTTGGTCCACAGTGAAAAAGGAATGTTTCAACGGTACACGCTTCGGCACAGGTACGGCGGAAGACACTGCTGACATGTTGGCCTGATGGTGTGTGTGTGTGTGTGGGTAGTGGTGATTGGATGCAGAAATGGCTTTTCTTCTTGGAACTTATTGACAGGTGTGGCACCTAATTAGGCTGTCTCGTCGCCGGAAGCTTCATTTTGTGCCGCTTCCAAGGCTTGAAGTTTGGTCTCCATGTCATTAATGGAACAGAGCATGGGCGTGACCATAGGATGCTCTGGAAACCCAGCGCGTCCGAACTCTTCGTCGACAGAATCCCACACCTGACACAAGTGGCACTGACAGTCATCGCCGGCTTCTTCTACGTCCGACGTGGCGTTAGCGCTCAAATCCACCTGCAGAGAAGGTGCAGCCAGTGCCGAGAGGGCTTGTGACAAGGCTCTGGGTTCCAGTTGGCCCTCCAACAGCGGGCACAACGTGGCCAGCGATCTCCACACGGGAATGTTCGTGAGCTTGGGGTCGTTGCGAGAGTACAAGTCAAATAAGTTCAGCACTGCATCTTCATCACGTTCCATTTCTGCCAACATGGCCAGCTTGAACGCGCCTGGTAAAAGTCGCTTGTCCACGGACGGCAAACGGTAGTGACGACAGATCTCCCGTGCCTTTTCAATAGCA
>Ga0306866_1000444_pt1 | contig 12813 bp, 9 predicted proteins | sample AntRauTorckE5432_FD_190450 | JGI IMG/M metagenome (GOLD analysis project Ga0306866, IMG submission 190450) | Saline lake microbial communities from Rauer Islands, Antarctica - Metagenome Torckler E5 #432 (v2) (version 2) | ecosystem: Environmental > Aquatic > Non-marine Saline and Alkaline >...
TAGCCTTTTTAGGTATCGGAACAGGATTGGGCGGATTTCTAGCAACGCTCACTGGCACGAATATTCAGATAGATGCAAATCTAAATGGGCTACCAACACAGGCTCAAGGGGTGAGTAGGATTTATACTGGCTCACTGGTCTATAATCCTGGCTTAATTAGATTCAAACTGACATCAGATTTGACCTTGGATAGATTGTCAAGAAGAGGTGCGATGGAAACTGCACCGGGCGGCAATTTTGATATTGATTTCAATGCTAGTACACCAGGTCTAACTATCTCCAATGGTGTATTTTGTTTTATGCCTACTGTGAGTGCTTTAGCATTAGATCCATCTCTCAGAGATAATCTATTCTATAATGTAGGTGCAAATTTTGACCACAACGCTCTAGCTTGGTCAAATACTGAAAGCCCTGTGAAAGATTTTGTGTCTCAAACTACCTTTTTTACAACACGTTTCAATGAATTTCATGGTGCGATTACAGCTAGAGACGTAGGATTCATTTCAGGTCAAAGCGTAGATATTATCCCTAATTTACGTCTTACCGATTTTGACCTTAATAATCAAACCTTCAATTTTGGTGCAAGTGCAATGGAAAGTACCTCTGAAAAGATATATCCTGATTTAAACGGCACTAATACACGCATTTTACGTATTCGAAATGGAGGAGTGCTTTCAGTTAATGATGATGCACCTATAGGTCTTAATCCAAATGGAAATTCAAATCCAATATCATCTTCCACCTTTGAAGTAATTAGCGGTAGTGCAAATTGTAATCCCATAGATATTCACGTAGAAGATAATGGGACTTTAAAAATAGGAAACAAATCAACGGACAATAGAGGTATGCTAGTTCTGACAAGCGGGTCACGTATAAGATTAATGAATAACGGCACAATTTTAGTCGCTGATAATTCAACATTAATCATAGAAGAAGGAGCCGTTCTAGAAGTCTCTGGTGCAAACACAATAAATCTAGAAGGTCAAAACTCGAAGATAATTGTTAAAGGTCAGATAAATATTTCAGGTAACTCCACATTTGCCTTTACCAAAGGTAATGCAAGCAGCTCAGGTTACTTACATCTAATGGTAAACGAGCATAACCAAGGAGAAGTATTTACAGGCTCAGGTTCGCCTACCGTAGATATTACAGGTACGAATGCTTTTAGTGATGAAGTAGTTAGAGTAGAAGGTGGTACACTGAACGTTCCTGCTAATTTTACAAACTTCAAAATCACTAGCGGTAAGATAAATCTAGTGGCTGGAAGTACATCAAGTAACAAGGCACAATTAGACATTTCTTCTCCCATTGCAATGGACTACTGTCTTATTACTAGCATAGGAAGTGGCAGCTACAAGCCAACAGGTTTGATAACTCACGGTCAAAACGGCATCAACATGCCTCATCTATATATGGACAACTTAGATATAGGTTGGTACGCCAAAAACAATACCTATGGTAATCAACCAACCATAGGCTATGCTCTTATAAAAAGATGTGTTACAGGGTTAGTCTATGAACATATCGGAGTTACCAGCCTTGCAAATGTAAATACGCACACCTGCGAAACAGGTATCGAACTACATAACTATGCTTCTGGGACTATAACCAACTGTAATTTTACAGATATTTCCTCAACTGGTTTATACATATTCAATGTAACCAGCTCTAGTCAAATTCATAATTTGATAGATAACAACACATTTTACAACTGCTTCTTAGGAGTAGATAACGTATCAACAAATTCCAACACTACTACCTTTAAATGCACCAAGTTCTTTTTTAATGCAAAAGCCATGAAATCTGCAAATGGTCTCAATATGAGTAGCACAGCAGTTTATAATGGTTATGTAGGAGGGGATAACAGTATTTACGAATGCAATAGCGGCATACAGCTGATTAATAATCCTTCATTTACAATGGCAGATGGTCAAAATAATTTTTATGGTCTACCATCTATGTCACCTTATAATTTTGTATACGGCTCAGTAGCATATAGCTCTATCAATAGCACCAACTCTACTATTGATGTGGCCAATAATTATTGGAATCCCGTGCCGAGTTCTGGCAGCATCAGTAGTACTGGTACATCCTATTGCAATCTTTCTTCTACAGGTTATTTCTTAGGTCCACATCCTACTACATTTAATCTGACTCCTTCAGGTATTATTTTACCGCTTCCAAACACTACTTGCTTTACTGTGCCTACTTCGGGCGAACAGACTGGAGGCTATATACCAAAACAAAAAGCAGACATGGTCGAAACATTCAAAACAGGAATCTTAAATGTGGTGCCAAATCCAATGGAGAATTATTCGACATTAGTCATTGAATCCTCAGATGAGTCTAGCTATCAAATCACAGTTTTAGATGCATTTGGTAAAGTTATTACTGATGAATCATATCCTTGCCAAGAAGGCGTAAATGCATATCGTATAAATCTTGAAGGACAGAGAGTGGGCTTATACTTTGTGAAAATCTATGCAAAGAATGAATTGCTAGGTGTGAAAAAAGTGATAAAAATAAACAGATAGGTAGGGCATAACACTATGTATACGTAATGCCGCTCTTTATACACGCTATAAGGCGGCACTTACGCATACACTAACCGTTAGCGGTTATTCAAAAAAAGATTTTTGCCAAGCAAAGTAGCTGATTGTCAAGCGGGAATAAGGATAGAAAGAACAAAACAGAATCCAATATCGGATTAAAAAAGAGAAAGTTCTCATCTATCAAGTAGCAAAGATTACCGTGAGATAGGTTAAAATTATTGGTCAGAGAGACCCACGAACGGAGTTTTGCCTTGAATTTTTACGTTCTTTTACTTTTTCGTGTTTTGTTATCTTAGCACACTAAATCAGAGGATAACGACAAATAAAACGAGTGTAGAACACTCAAAAACCAATAATTTAAACAAATAACAAAATGAAAAAAAGTATTTTTATTTTAATGGCTGTGGTTCTGGGACTGACAGCTTGTAATGACAAAGAAGTATCAATCCAAGACACAAGAACAAACAACTCCAGCGAAATTCTTTCTGTAATACAGTCGCCAGATTTAATTATGGAATACCCTAATGGTTATACAATTGAAATTACAACTTCGTTAAACGATTCAAATGAGTGCTTTGTTAATCAATTTGATGATTTAGGAGTTTTGACTCAAGAAATGATTGCTATTAGTTCTAATGGAGAGATGAGTCTTTACTTGGTTGAGGATATGACGCTAATTAACACTTTTGATTTAATAGAAATTGGTGTCGGTTCTGGTGGCGATATTTCTATACAAAATGCGGGCGAATCTTTTTCTGATTGTTTCAAAAGAAATTGGAACGACTTCTGCTCGGATCTAATTTCTTGTGCCGCACAAATTTCTTCTCCTCACGCAGTCGCCATTGCTTGTGCAATAGCTTGTGGAATTGACGCCGCAAGTGCTGCGGCCTACATTCCACCTACATTTTTATATTTTCCTGCAAATAACCATAGAATACCACTACAATGATTAAAAACAAAAAATCAGTATTTATAGTTTATATCTTATCCGCAATCTTAGTAACAATAGGATCTGTTATAAAAATGACTCAAGGTAATCAAGTTTTATCTTCAGTCTTATTAACCACAGGTGTTATTCTGGGAGTAGTGTCATCTATTTTCTTACTAATAGATTACTTCAGAAATCATCTATTTAAGACCAAATAAGGCTTTATAGAATACAATTGTTGAACGGAGATTTTTTCGAAAATCTCCGTTTTTTTCTATTTTGATAATCTACAAGTGAACAAATTCCGTTTATGTAAAAAACATTCATAAAGTATACTACAGATTTTAGACTTTACGGTTAAAACTATATACACAAAAGAATTTAATGGCAAAAATTAACTCATAGAAATATCGCCCGAACTTTCTAGACATGGCGTTTACATATTACGATTACACAACCTGAAATACTGCCTAACCAAAAAATACAATTTATCGATAGATGAAGAACAAACCGCTAATAACTAAGGCTTCGTTGGGTCTGTAAGACCAACAATGAAGCTAGTGTTGCACTGTTCCCGTGAAGCCCGGTTTGGTGTTATGGAGTTTTCGTGGTTTAATTTCTATTTTGTAAGGTCTTTGTTTTGGATTTACACCTCATAGTTAATCTGTTTCTTTGTCTCGTTCTATTCTTTCATCGCCTGTTTTGTCCTTCGCATTCCATTTCTATCTCTATTGTTCATTTCTGGCCATATCTTCTCCATTTACCACATATAACTAGTTGGTATTCTTATATTTACGCATTTCTCTTTCGTATGCTTTTAGTCGTTTCTTCCAGCTCGGTGGCGGGCCTCTGCTATCAAATACACAGACTATCTGCATTGTATGTTGCTTACATTTAGGACACTTGCCGTGCTCGGTCTTTGGTGTATTCACTGGTCTTTGATAGTTCATTTTTGACTGCAACTCCTGTAGTTTACCTCGCTTCCAGTAGCTGCTTAATATCCCAAAGTGCCGTATTCTCGTAAATCGTTTGGGCAGTATGTGTTGAGCAAATCTGCGGATAAACTCCACTTGGCTGAGTATCATTATTTTCTGCTTGCCTGCCGCTTTATAATCTTTGTATGTGAAGGTCACTTTGCCTTCTTTTACCTGTTTTATCCGATGATTGCTAATCGCTATCTTATGCGTGTATCTGCTTAAGTACTCGATGACTTGCTCTGGCCCGCCAAAAGGCTGCTTGGCATACACTACCCAGTCATTTTTGTAGAGCTCTTTCTGTATCTGCTTATACTCATCTAGTAGCTGTTCTCTGAGCAGATGACAAAACTTACCCCGATATACCTTACTCATCGCTCGCACTGGAAATAAAATCTTACTGCTCGTCTTTAGGGTCTTAAAATATCCTCGCTCATCTACTGCTGCTCCAGGAACTATGCAGTGCAGATGAGGATGTAAGCTTAGATTTTGTCCCCAAGTATGCAGTATGCTCGTCATGCCCATTTTGCCGCCTAGCCACTTGGGATCTTTCCCAAATTCTACTATCGTTTCCCACGCTGCTTTAAATAAGATGCTGTAGATAATCTTGGGGTACTGCATAGCCAGTACATTGATGCACTCAGGCAGTGTAAACACCACATGAAAATACTTCACAGGCAGTAGGTCGCTTTGTCGTGCTTGTATCCACTCCTCCTTTTTGTGTCCTTGGCACTTGGGGCAGTGTCGGTTTCTACAGCTATTATAGCTCAGTTGTATGTGGCCGCAACTCGTGCAGCTATCTATATGTCCGCCTAGTGCCGATGTACGGCAGTCTTTTAGTGCTCGCAGTGTGCGGATCTGCCACGTATTGAGCTTCACCTTTGCTTGCTCTACCCTATCCCAACACTGATCTAATACATCGGCCACTTCTATTCGTGGCTGCATCCCTTAGCCTCTTTTTGGTGGGTACAACTTATCCAGCGGACTAAACGGCTTTTGCCTACCGCTCTTGGCTACATGCAGGTACAACATCGTGGTCTCTATACAGCTATGACCTAGCAGCTCTTTTATACTCACTAGGTCTAGTCCGTTTTCTAGCAAGTGCGTAGCATAGCTATGTCTAAAAGTATGCGTAGTAATGGGTTTTTCTAGCCCGGCTTCTTTTTTGGTTTGCTTTACTACCCACTGTATACCCCGCTGAGAGTAGGCTGTGACTTCCCCTGCTTCATCGGGCTGCCCGTTGAACAACCAGATCTCAGGTACATCTACTTTTATATACGTTTTCAACCCACGTATCAGATGTTCACTCAGCGGCACGTACCTGTCTTTTCTGCCTTTGCCTTCTCGTACGTGTAGCATCTTCCTATCAAAATCTACATCTCTAAGTTCTACTTTGCGTAACTCAAAGCATCGAAGTCCGCAGTCATATAACACCGCCAGTATCATTCTATGTTTTAGGTACTTGGGCGTTTTTAGCATCAGCCTAACTTCTGCAGCACTCATCACTACTGGTAGCTTCTTTTGTCGCTCTATCTGTGGTAGACTGATACGCCTATCATTCATACCAAGCATACGATACACATACCGCAGACCATATACCGTATGCTTGAAAAAACTATCTGATGGTGTACTATGTAGCTTTTTAAGATGATGCAAGTAGCCTTCCACTTGCTCTAGATCTAGCTGTTCTGGACTACAGTTATAGTGGAGTGCCAAATGAGCCAAACAGCGTGCGTAGTTATTTAGCGTGCTCTCTGACTTACCACTTATTGATGTTTTTTGTTGTAATTTGCCATATAAAATGGCAAAACCGGATACCTTAACACAGGCTTCCTGTATTAAGGTCTGGGATTTTTTTTAAATCGTGTCATCTTTGTTTTTTGCAAAACAAAAGTCGCTAATTTACTGCGAAGTAGGAAGAATCCTCCCGCTTCGCGGGATTAGTGCAACACTATGTATACGTAATGCCAAGCCAGTCCACAATCCAACGCACATTTGGCCCTCCGCATACACAAACCGTAAACCATTACATAAAAAATGATTGATACAGTTATATTTGATATGGATGGAGTTTTAATAGACTCTGAACCGCTTTGGAAAGAGGCAGAAAAGATTGTCTTTGGTTCCGTAGGAGTTGCCATTACAAAAGAGCATTCTAAATTAACTGCTACCATGACCACTTCAGAAGTAGCCCAATACTGGTTTAAACAACAGCCATGGAAGGGAAAAAGTACTGAAGCTGTCGAAAAAGAAGTGATAGATTTAGTCTGTAGGTTAATAAGAGAGAAGGGGCAAGCAATGAACGGAGTGGTCGAATTATTAGACTTTTTCAGAAATAAGCACTTCAGTATAGGATTATCTACTAACTCACCATTGTCACTTGTGCCAATAATATTAGACAAACTTGAAATCTCTGCTTATTTCATAGCAATATCTTCTTCTGAATTTGAACAAAAAGGCAAACCAGATCCAGCAGTCTATTTGTCCACAGCGAAAAAACTAAATATATCACCAGCTAACTGCATTGTTTTTGAAGATTCTCAAACGGGGGTTGAAGCTGCGAAAAATGCAAATATGAAAGTAATTGCAGTTCCCTCCATAAATGACTACAATAATTCCGAGTTTGATGTAGCTGATATAAAAATTCGTCAATTATCAGAATTCACAGAGGACGACTTATTGACTCTAAGAAAACAAACGATTTATAACACTCGCTAAAAAATCATAGCCACCCTGCGGGACAGCAACACTTTTAACCAATACGTCACGTCTTCTGCTTTTTCTTTTTCACACTGGGGAAAAGTATATTATTCAGTATCAATCTGTATCCTGGAGAATTTGGATGTAAAGCTAGATCTGTAGGTGGCTCTCCCACCATATGCTGATAGTCTTCTGGGTCATGCCCACCGTAGAAGGTAAACTGTCCCTTCCCAAATGTACCGTGGATATAGCGAGCTTCTTCTAGGCTTTTATTCTCTCCCATGATAATAACTGTACTCTTGATCTGATCTTTATGAAATGCTGTGGTCTGCCCCATAAAACCCTTTACTATTCGCTCGTGGTTTTGTGTCAGTATAGTAGGTATCACATCCCACTTAGCACTAAACTCATTGAGTGCAAATAAGTCATTATCCTCACGCACGCCTCTAGACCTAGGATCTACATCTATGCTACTCACCTCATACTTCATAGGATTCATTTCTATTTTAAAATCCTTGAATGCAAAACTTTTATTATAATCTAACCCTGCTTGAGCTCCTTGCTGGATGGGATCTCCATCAAACATACGCTCACAGATATCTGTACCATCTGCCGCCATAGCTATGTCATAACTATCTGTAGCACTGCACATAGCAAAGAGAAACCCTCCTCCAGCAGTAAAATCTCTTATTTTTTTAGTGACTGCTAATTTTAGCTCACTCACTTTATTAAACCCATGCTTATCAGCCATGGCTTCTGCCTCTGCTACTTGCTGCTTATACCAATCTGCATTGCGGAAACTCGCATAAAACTTACCATACTGACCTGTGAAATCCTCATGATGCAGGTGCAGCCAGTCATAGGTAGGAAGCTTGCCATCTAGCACTTCATCATCAAAAACCACATCATAGGGTATCTCTGCATACGTGAGCACCATAGTCACTGCGTCATCCCAAGGCTGTGCTGTCTTAGGCGAGTACACTGCTATTTTAGGTACTTTGAGTAGCTTCACTACATCTGCATTTACCGCTGGATTAGCCAGTTCATCTTTTATTCTATTCGCCTGAGCTTCACTCATAGTTGTAAATGAAACTCCTCTTAGCAGGCACTCTCGCTCTATATTCTCATAGTCATCCATGAGGAAGCTACCTCCTTTGTAATTTAATAACCACTCTACTTCCTTCTCCTGCCCTAGCACATAGTAAGCTATGCCATAGGCTTTTAAGTGATTTTTTTGAGTAGCATCCATAGGTATAATCAGCTTATCTGCATATGCAGTACTCAGCTGGATACATGCTAACAATAAAATTATTATTTTCTTCATTTCTATCAATTATATAAAAGTAGTGGCTAATTTATGTCCCACTATAACGAGTAGTAAACCCAATACATTGCTAGCTAGCACATAAATGGCAAAGGACTTGTAATCTGCATTTTGAAGCAGTTTAAAACTATCTAATCCAAAACTAGAAAACGTAGTAAACCCTCCTAAAAAACCAGTTAATAAAAGCAAACTAAGTTTGGGTTGCTGTACGAGGTATACACTGAGTATCCCGATCAAAAAGCAGCCTATAAGATTAACCGAAAGTGTACCGTACGGAAAACTAGTAGACGCTATGCCACTACTCAGCCACCATCTGCAGGCAGCACCTAGTCCTCCTCCTATGAATACCCAAGCTACACTCATTTGAAAAACTCATACTCGTATATAAACTCTACCTCTAATCCTCCTTTACCATTATACGTGAGTACATTATTCAGTAAGCCTTTAGAGGTGTAAAAATACAGTTGCGTTCTATTTCGCGTATCTGTGGTCTTGGCTATTTTGTCATCTTCATTATACACATAGTAGGTCTGCACAAACTTTGGATTATCTCCGTATGTAGTATATGCCATTCCTAGCATTTCTCCTTTTTCTCCTCGCTCATAACTCACCATATCTATCACTTCTTCACCTTCTAGAGCATTGGATATTTGCACTAGATTATCCTCTTTGTCATAACGCATAATATTGCGTCTTAACAGCCGTGTGCCGTCTGGCATTAGCTCATAAGAATAGGTACTATCTAACCTTCCTTTTCTAGTCTTGAAATATTTAAAATCAGTATAAATCGTATCTCCAGTTTCTATTAGATAGCTAATAGTACTTTCCGGATCCTCGCTTTTTTTACCGTATGTGTACGTATTTCTGGCGAATAGCTTACCGTCTCTAGTAAGTGCCATCTCCATCATATTACCGTCCGTATAAGTATACTGAAACTCCTCACTGCTATTCCATCCCAAGCAGATAAGATCACGCTTACTATAGGTGAGCTTACCCGCCTCATTATACTTTTTTATATCTAAAAGACAGCTGTCTTTTTTAGTATCAAATGCGTGCACTAGCTGCTTTAGCCTCATCTCCTTCACATTAGCCTTTAGTAGGGCTTCAGTCTCATTGTCCTGAGCTAATGCAGAGATACAGAGTGTCAGTAATAGTATACTTATTATTCCTTTCATTGCTTTTATTTCTTTCTGGTATAGCATACATCAGTTAATGTGCCATACTCTTCTTTTTGTAGTTTCACCTCACCAGCAAAGGCTATCATAGCTGCATTATCCGTACAGTACTCAAACTTAGGGATGTATGCCTTACCATGCCTTTTAGCAGCTAAGGTGGATAAAGATCGACGGAGCTCACTATTGGCAGCTACTCCTCCTGCTATTCCTATTTCAGATATACCCGTCTGATCCATGGCCTTCTCTAGCTTGATTACTAAATAAGACACTATAGTATGCTGAATAGATGCACAGAGATCAAAAATATTTTTTGAAATAAAGTCCTTATCTTTTCTTACTTCTTTTTGCAAAAAATATAAAATCGAGGTCTTCAACCCCGAAAAGCTGAAATCTAAAGCATCCACTTTGGGTGTATTGAATGTGAAAGTTTTGGGATCTCCCTGCTCCGCTAGTCTGTCTATCTGCGGTCCTGCGGGATATGGTAGATTTAGCATTTTCCCTGCTTTATCAAAAGCCTCTCCAGCTGCATCATCTAACGTCTTGCCCAGCACCTCTATGTGATAATCAGGACCCACAGTGACTAACTGAGTATGCCCTCCAGAGACCAGCAGGCACAAGAATGGCAAGCTCGGAACCTCTCCATCTATAAAGTGAGCAAGCACGTGTGCATCTATGTGATCTACGTTCACATAGGGTTTATCTACGGCCATAGCCAGACCCTTAGCAAAAGAATGTCCTACCAGCAGTGAACCCATAAGACCTGGGCCTTGGGTACAAGCTATCGCATCTACTTCCGCTAGTGTAATCCCTGCTTTTTGGAGTGAAATCTGTACAGTAGGCAGTATGTTTTGTTGATGCTTTCTACTCGCCCACTCAGGCACTACTCCGCCATACTCTTCATGTATCTGCTGAGATGCTACTACATTAGACTGGATCGTACCATTCTTCCATACAGAGGCTGAAGTATCGTCACAAGACGATTCTATTCCAAGTATAGTGAGATGTGAATTGTTCTTTGACTGTTCCAAAGTATGTTTGTACTCTTATATAAACGAAGTAATCTTCCGAGTTGTCAAAAATAGTAAAAATACCGCTCTTAACTTTAGCTATCCTCTTAGGATTAGCACTGTTACTCCTAGCTACGGTACAGACTTCTTGGTTTAAGAATGCAGCAGTAGACCGAGCGACTAAGTACCTGAGCGAAGAACTGGGTGTAGCAGTCAGTATAGGCGACATAGAACTCTCTTATTTTGATGCACTTACTGCTTCAGAAGTATACTTAGAAGACCTCCAAGGAGACACTCTTTTCTATATCAAAAAACTACACGCTGACTATGACCTCTTCGCTATGACAGGAGAGATGATTAGTTTTGATAATGTAGCTCTGGAAGATGCCAAAGTATATATAGGTATCCCTAAAAACGAAAAAAGACTTAATCTTCAGTTTCTAATAGATTACCTCACCCCTCCTAGCTCTGGAAAACCACGATCTAAACAGACTATTCTTTTTGATAAAATATCATTAGACAATATACGTTTTCACTACTTCAATAAGAACTACACTCCACCAAGTAGGAGAGCCTTTGACGAAAACGACATGCTGTACACTTCGCTCTCTGGTCATCTACATGATTTTGAAATCATAAACGACTCACTTACTTTTATACTGGATGACATCAGCGGAAGAGAAAAGTCAGGACTAGACATACTAAACCTAACAGCTAAAACTATAATCAGCTCCACTACCATGGAGTTTACTGATTTAGAAATACGTACACCACAGAGCACTATTCACGATTACCTCAGGTTTGACTACAGCAGCTACGCTGACTTTACTGATTTTATAGCCGCGGTACAGGTGAAAGCAAATTTTAGTAAGACTTCTATACATACGGACGATTTAGCTCTTTTTTCCAAATCACTCTCCTCCTTTGATGATACCTTTCAGGGAGAAGGCACAGTCACTGGCACCATAGAGCATCTTAAAAGTAAGGATATATTCCTCGGGATAGGATCTCATACCAGCTTCTTAGGATCTGCAGAGCTAGACGGTCTTCCTGATATATATACCACCAGACTGGATATAGATGCAAAGAAATTTACCACTAATAGCCTAGACTTAGCCAAACTGATAAACCTAAACCCTGCACCAGCAGAGTTTACTCGATTAGGAGATTTAAGTTATGTGGGTACATTCTTCGGATACTTAGATGATTTTAAAACCAAAGGTGAGGCCAATACTAGTATAGGAGATCTTACTGTTAGTATAGCCTACTCTCAAAAATCAGACCGTACGCCCACTTATTCTGGTACTTTAAAGAGTGAAAATATTGACCTAAAATCGCTGCTTGATGACGCACATTTTGGCACGACCTCATTTGACCTTAATATAGACGGCAAAGGACTCTCTGCAAATACATTAGCTACTACGCTGAGTGGCTCAGTGTATCATTTTGGCTATGCTGACTATGATTACCAAAACATCCGTGTAGATGGTAACGTAGTCGACAAACTCTTTAAAGGTGATTTTAAAGTGACAGATCCTAACTTTAATTTTGACTTTACAGGAATTCTAGACATTCGAGATTCTCTGCCTGCTATAGCTATAAAAACCAATGTGACCGGCATAAACCTGCGAACGCTTGGTCTAGACAGCCTAGATAACTTCGTACGTTTCAATGGAGATATCACTCTCACTGGTGACAACATAGATAATCTGAATGGATCTGTACTCTTAGACAGCTTTATACTGGCCAGAGACGGTAGTCAGTACACCATCAAAAATGTAGACCTTCTGGCCGAGCTGACAGCTAACGGAAAACATTACAAAATAAAGTCTGACATAGCCTCCGTAGATATTAAAGGTAATTTTCTGCCTTCCGAACTATCTGGCATGGCAGCTTACATGCAGCATATTATTTATCCTTCTACTTGGGCTAAACCAAAAGAAAGATTGCTCTCCAAGGATATTAATCTCGATATTGTCATCAGTCAATATAACCCTATATTTAACGAGTATCTTAGCGGACTATATTTTGATAGTCTTGGAGCCACTCTCAGTTATAACCAGCAAGAGGGTAAAATACTCTCTACTGCTGAACTCGTTAACTTTAAATATGATGTAATATCCTCACCATCCATTTACGTAGATTTAAAAAAT
>Ga0306866_1000445_pt1 | contig 12804 bp, 17 predicted proteins | sample AntRauTorckE5432_FD_190450 | JGI IMG/M metagenome (GOLD analysis project Ga0306866, IMG submission 190450) | Saline lake microbial communities from Rauer Islands, Antarctica - Metagenome Torckler E5 #432 (v2) (version 2) | ecosystem: Environmental > Aquatic > Non-marine Saline and Alkaline >...
GGTCGCAAAGTGTGCATGCGTACATACTGGCCTTTACGTCGAGTATCGCTGGGGGGTTATGCCGCGATTCTGATCCATCAGACCATTGAATCCGAATATGTCAACGTACATTTATGTGTATGTATGTGAAGATTCGCATTCACCAACTACTTCGCATTCGCGACCTGTTCAGCAAAGGCAACAATCGCGTTTGCATACACGTCCTTCAACGGAGCCATTCAATTACATTGGCGAGTCGACAACAGCGGCCCCTCCAATGTACCCGCCGACACGCCCTCTGGCCATGGTTCCACAGTCACCTCGTTAATTTGAAGACGTCCGTCGTTTAGTTCAGTAAACTCGATGTTTTTGGCAGCTCGTTCATGTCACCAAACTGTTCCGCCATACTGGCTCTCCTGAGAAGGATGCCCGTGTTTTTGAGATCTTGTAGACGTTGTCTATTAGGGTAGGAGTCGATAGGGATTGTGACAGGGTGTGCAATGCCGGCTATTGACATCCCAAAGGGGGATCTTGAGATTATTGTCATTACACTTTCCATTTTACTGGTTTTGTGTATCATCGCCTGCGTCGTCAAGCCGGCGTACGATTGTGTGAGGTGCGTTGTGTGCTGTCACGGTTGGTGATCCTAGTGTCGTCGTGGGTACAACAGCCACAGGCTTCCCTGAACTGTGACACGGCGAGGTGGTGCTGTAGAGGCGTGCAACGATGAACGACGCGGTATGAACGGACGCGAGTGTGGTTGTGGCATCGAGGTCACAATCATGGCAAACCATGTCGAAGAAGTCAAGGCGTACGTAACGGATCGGCATCCCACGATGGTGATTGCGTCCACCAGCGACAATGGGATTCGGATCAAGCCGCCTATTCATACACACGATTTTGACGAATTTTTAAGTGTCGTGGCGAGATTCGGAAACCCAAGTGTGTCGTTGTTTGCAGATAACATGGACGGCTCTCCTTGTCATATTGTCGAGCTTACGTGGAGCAGTTCAGGGAAGCCTGTGGCTGTTGTACCCACGACGACACTAGGATCACCAACCGTGACGGCAATCGCCCTGGTGATCATTGCTGTTTCAGTACTCTTAACAAATTATTCAGTCATTTCAAATACGATTGAAAGCCTGATAGACGGATTGTAATAAATGGTACGTACCTGTTTTACACATTGGTAGTTTGGATGTAGAATCTTCATAACCCTTGGATTAACCCGACTAAAAGGCGCACTTCCTGCCAAATGGTCAATGGTTCTACAACATGAGGTTTCCCTCACGCAGGCTCCAAGGAGCATAGGGTTTCCACATTCATGGAAACCCGATCTTTCGCGTCAGAAAACGCAAAAGGATGTTGCGTGCAGCAGAGATGTCCCGATCCGCCACGTAGTCGCACTTTGGGCACTTGAACGTCTTGTTCGCACCCAACCTTTCATGGAGTTCGCCACATCGACCACACGTCTTTGAGGTGTAGGCCTCATCACAGACAATCACCTTGCACCAAGGACGAAGCTCCGCTGCCGACAAAAGTCGTTGGCGGAAACGGTAATGAGCCCACGTACACATTCCGCGTGCCGTTTTGCTGTGGAGTTTGCGATTAGCACCCTTGCGAACCATGCGCTGCGTCTCAAACTTGGGAATGAGGACCACGCGGTGGTTGTCGCACAGCCACGCCGCCATCTTCTTGTGCACCTCGTCCACTTTGTTGGTGATGCGTTCAAGTTTGCGATGCCACGCGCGTCGACGACGACGCCGCGTCGCCTTGGTGGCGCCTCGGGCAATGCGGGCTTGCAGCCGGTCCGCCGCGTAGCAGTCTTGAAACAGTTGGTTCATGTCCGCCTCGCCCCATTCCGTCACTTCGCCATCGGCACTGTAGCACGTTTGAAACGTGCGTACGCCCGGGTCGAGTGCCACCACGCTTTCCGCATCCGAGGTAGGAGCTTGGTTCTCGCTCCGTGTCGGTGCTTCATAGGGTATGCACAAATAAAAATGACCCAAACGATCGACAATCAATCGAAAATCGTGGTCCATTTTGACCTTATCCTTTTGTTCAGGAATGGGTTCCGCCGTGCGCAGTACGTCGTATCCAAACAGCGAACGGAAGAAGCCGCGCTTGCGCCCCCAATCCCGTCCGTTGATGGTGATGCTTTGTTGTGCATCACGCTTGGAACGGAATTTGAATGTGGATACTTCGACCCTTGCATCCGCGTTGGCCGCCTTCGCCTTGCGTCGCTTCGCAAACAAAGCCTTCCGCGCTTTGTCAAAGTCGCGGAGAGCGTTATCTCGAACGTCACGCGGTACCTCTTTCAACCATGGGGCTTCAGGAAGCGCATTAGATGACATTTTTCGCAACGACTTGAGAGACAGCTCATCAAACGTGACTCCCTGTTTTCTCGATACTTCCACGGCCTTGTTGTACGTAAATCGCACCGCACCAAACCATGTCTTGAGGACCGTGGTTTGGTCAGGCGTTGGGTAGCATCGGATCCGCCGTGACCGCATCATGGGCTTTGTCGGCTTCTCGCTTGCGTTTGCGTTCACGTTTGTGCGCGGCGCTTCTTTTTCCGTTATGACTCGCCACAAAGAACGTGGTAACGGCGAGGAAGTCGTCGGCGAGGTCGCCGAACTCGTCAGGGTCTTGGCTTGGACAGTGAACCACGAGTTGGACGCCTGCTTGTCCAAGGACGTATTCGACGAGGTCAGCGGCAAATCGACACAGTCGGTCTTTGTGCAAGACGGCAACCTCGCCGACCAACCCACGGTGAGCGGCGTCCAAAATGGAACGCAATCCGAAGTTGAGCCCTGAGCCGACGTCGGTGACGATTTTGTGGTTCGGGAACGCTTCGCGGAGGAGGTCGACTTGGCGGTCGAGATCGGCCGCGGAGCTAACGCGGGCGTAGGCGATGTTGGTTTTGGGGGGAGGGGGTTCAAGGACGTCTCCTGCGCCGTCGCCGAGCGCTTCGAGGACCGCGCCAACGGAATAGAGGCGCTTTCCCCCGGGACATCGGAGGGCCTTTTTCTTGATTGTGCCATTGACTTCCCACAATCGAAGAGAATGGGTGCTGACGCCGAATCTCGCGACAAACCATTTGGCAGGTCTAAACTCATCTGACGCCATGTGCTGTGAGGTGTGCCGACTGTGGTGGGGTTATGAGATTTTCAAATAGAGAATGTCACATGACACTCAACTGTGGAATTCCTCTCCTAAATACAAAACACGGTTTATACAGGGGATTTGCGAATTTCATGAAAACCTTGTTCCGCGTGTCTTGCCATCTCTCCGTGAGGCAGAGTTGCCCATGTATCCTCCATACACGAGCGATGAAGTGGCCATGCACATTCCAGCAAAGCCATGTGCCAAATTAGTTGACACCTATTCACTTTAAATAGTAAACCAATCCTTTTGTAATTGTCTTTTGTGTGACACGTCACTACTTGCCAAAAATCTGGCAGAACTAGCGTCTTTTACACTCGCCACACACGCACACACCGCATAACCAGTCTGGTATCATGTCGCAGGATGAGTACATGATATGTCCTTTGTGTCAAGAGTCGACGGCCGCACCCACCCGCTGTTGTGAAACCGGGTGGTTATGTGACGACTGTGACGAGGTGCATGGTCATTGGTGGAGCTGTCGCAATCCGCAATGCCACATGGAATGCAGGCCATGTCCAGGAGGTGGAGATGTCGGGTTTCTAGACACGTGGATACCCGTTCCACTCACTGAAACAGTCATCGATCCATTGGACGGGGATATCGTTGGGGTGCCCAACCGGTGTGCGTTGTATGTGCTATGTGCCATGTTGCGTCGGCACTACTTCCCTACTCTCACTGACACCTCGACGGGAGACACTGTGGAATGGAAAGATGTGACGGAATTGACGATCAACTTGGCCATTGACGACACTAACCCTGACAGTCCGGAAGTGTGTGTTCGAGGCGGTCTCGGCGACGATCCCATCACCATCCTGCGTCCTCACAACGACGACCTGTACCTATGCAACAACACAAATGGCGAACTCGTGGAGAGTCGTGGTGATGATGGGCAAGTGACCAGTGTATCGGCCTTTACAGTGAACGGCGCAGTTCTCAAGGGCAACGACTTTGGTCGTGCCATATTCATGTGGATGGCGAACAAGCTGAGCCGCGGCGTTCCCATTGTCAACTTTGCCGTGATGATGGAGGCCGATGGATCTGGTGGAGTGGAAGTGACGGTGGATGGAACAATGCACAGTGTGTCTATACAAGACTTTGTTAAGCAGCTTTATCCGTGACCCAATAAACGATCTCGTGTTTGTCTATACCGACCCCTGTTATGGTTGACAGCGTATACTATTCTGGATTAAGAGAAAAGGGCACGCCACGCCATCCGGTTAACTGCCAAGATTTTGGCATTATGGTGAAGTTGTGCCTTGTTGTACAACGTGCTTTGCGAGCGGCATGTTGTGGCCACTGTCTGGCCATAACCGCATATCTCATGTTGCCTTCCCTGGATAGAGCCGAGTCGCTCCGTATCATCCATGGGGGATCACAAGATGATCGAGTTGTCTGTATCGGCCATCCAGATGTCGTTCACTACAAACGTTCGGACATACAGTGGGTTACGGCGCAGCAATCCGTGACGGCAATTCTTGACATGTTGTTTCAAGCGGCCGATTCAATGGCTGTTTGCGCTGACAGGTTTGCGTATTGGCGCGATTGGGCTGTACGCAATAGCATCATGGACAAGTATTGGAACGGTCTGATCAACGAGCAAAGTGCAATTGCTGATATTATTCAGGTTGTGAAAATGTCAAAATCGATCGAAGAAAAGACCCACAGGGTTCTCAGCATCCACATTAACGTCGCGTTGCTCGATTGGAACCGTATGGCATTAAAATCGAATCCGTCTATTCAGCCAGAGGTTCGAATGTTTACCGAATGGGCCAAATCCCAACAGTTTGTTCCCATTCGGACGGATCTTCCGGTTGTACACACCAATGGTGACATTCCTGTATGCGGTGGAGTGATTGACCTTGTCGCACAACGTCTTGACGGCTCATTTTTTATGATTGCGTGGAAATGCACGGGGTTTGATGTTGGGCCATATGACCGGTCGTTTGGTGTGGCGTCTCCGCCCTTTAAGAATACGGAATTCGACAAATGCTCATTACGGCTGAGTTTTTTGGCAGAAATGGCCGCAACAACCCATGGATATGACGTGGGAGATGCCATGTATATTCTTGTTATGAACCGAACAAAAATGCACGCACGTCTGGTACAATGCGCCAATTATAGGGCGTTTGCACGTCACTTTCTAGCCCAATTATGTACAGAATAAAAGAATGCTGGCTTTATTGGTGTCGATCGAAGTGCACTAACAAGTGAGTGCATATTCTTCTCCTTGAATTATAATGACTCCATACTTGTTGCAAGTGTCAAGCACGCGCGCGTTGACAACCATACAAAATCCAGCGACGGTTGTTGCGCAAAATTTGACATCTACGTTGTCAACGGTTGGAGGAACCATTCCAGTCACCCTGATCAATGTCCATGTGTCGCCAGGTGACGGTGCGACATGCGGAGGAGGTGCACCGTCCAAAATTGGAAAACAATGCAGCTGGCCAGACTGGAAGTACCAGGCTTTGCGATCATTTGACGCGATGTACCACGCTTTTCTAGCATGCGACACACGAATGACAACCTGTTCGTCGTCAACCATCCGACTCAGAAATTGATTAGCTTCCTTGTTGGTTGAGATGTACGGAAACTTTCGGCTTTGCACGAGCGCATCACGTACGTTACCACTGGATTTGTCGGTAGTCTTCAATAGCGCCACGAACAGTTCCGTCTCTAACATGGTTGCTCACAACCTCGGTTATGAGGTAGTAAAACAGCTAGTCTACACTTAAAGTCTGTAATACACATACAGACGGTACAAGAATTGGGGTTTATTGGTGCAGTAAATACAAGCACATGCAGGTTGCCGTTATTTTTCTTTACTGTCAGTCGGATCTTTTATGACCTGACCGATAACAAAGCTCACCAGTAGTAGTTTAAACCACCAACTGATGTTTGCAGCGGTTGCTGCCATGGGGGCTGAATCCGTAAACATGGGGGCAACAGTTTCGAGATTCCAAAAGACGCCAAGCAGGGTTGCGTCAAGGGCGACGGATGTAATAAACCCCATGGCGGTTGTGTGGTGTCTGACTACCGATAGGGTGCGGGTTATGAAGCAATGTACACGTTGATTGAGTTACAATGTATAGCTGTATCCGATGTTGTCATTTACCGCGATGTCACAGTGCAACGAAAGGCTCGAGACTCCGAATCTCCAGTCAAAGATGGATGTACTGTTGAGAAAAAACGACATTGTGACATCGTGGTTGGGAGAACACTGTCTTATTGTCGTGGATGCATGGGATCCACCCGAAATTTTTACAGACCGCGCAGCGCTGGCACGTCGTGTACGTTATACGGAGTCTGCTATTCGAACACTGGCCGAGCGTCTTCGCAATGTTAAGGACGAGATGTCACCGGTTGTTACTGAAGAGAGTGAAGGAGGACTGCATCATTGCTACTCTGCTGAGTCATAATAAACCGATGATGTGTAGCGTCGACAGAATTGTGCCATAACCACCAGAATGAGTTCGTTAGAAGAGCTTATGAGATCAATGCCCGTGAAGGACATTTTTTACGGGATCGTTCAAGCTAGCGTCAACGCTTATTGCAAGGACGATGCATCAGAAGAAGACAAAAAACGGTGCATTGCGAATGTTTCGAGGGCGTATGGGCTGCTCGCGACAGTCCCCGGTCAAGTTGAGACGCTCACTCAAGGGGTTTTTGCCATGGCACACCACAACAAACTCTTGGCCAATGCGATGAAGCACCTTAAGGGCAATGCAAAGATCATTGACTCTAGCGTGCACGGAAAGGGTCTTACCGTCACCGTTCCCGTGAAAAAGGGAGATTGCGTGGCATTGTTTCCGTGTGATGCCATTCAACACATGGATGGAAACGTCCAGTGTTGGGCACCAGTGGACGTGGATGATGTAGATCGCGTGGAAAGCGTATACGATGTGTATCGTCTAGACAACACGGTTGATTTTGGCGATTTGAAAGTGAAATCGTACAGCGGACTTGTGGGCAACAGTGCGCCCGCTCCGTCCTCGGCGATCTACAAGGCCCACTACGTCAATGATATGGCCATGCTTCCCGACTTGTTTGATAATTGGAAAGACCGCACCAAAGTACCAGTACAAGCACAGGTGTATCCATGGGCGCGTGCCTACCTTGAACAGGACAAGTCGAACAATTGCGAGATTTGCACTCGATACGGCGTATCTGTTTTGATTGCGCGACGCGACATTGCGCCAGGAGAAGAACTGGGATGTGCATACGGATTGTCATATTGGATGCATGTGAAAGGAAATTTGGCCAACAGCGGAGACGTGCTGAAGGACATGTGGGTTGCCGCCGCTAGCACACATATGTGGAGAATGTTTGATTAAACATATTGGACTTTGTGTATATACGCGTCCATGAATTAGAATAGTCAGTATATGTTGCTCCTGCAGCTATCGAGCACATAACCCGTCTGTGCCGCGTACACCCCACACCGTCAGACCATGGGCTATACCCAGCGTACCATGTACGTGTTTATGTTATGTGCATTGTTGGTTGGTCAAGTGATGGCAACTGAACAACCAACTTGGAAATCAGAGGTCGTGCGGCTCAAAAACGTTACAAAGAAGGTGTTTAACCAAATGGATGCCAATCTCTGGGTTTACCCATTTGATTCATCAAAGCATCCAGCCCCCGTTATCTACGACACCAATTTTGAAATTGGGTACCCAACTTGTTTTCTCGTTGTCCTCGGAATCACACAGGGGGCTGATAAACAAGCCACATTGTACCTTCAAACATTTTCGGAGATCCGTAAAGCCGCATACGAGGTGTTCCCAGGTCCTCCACCCGAATTAGATCTTTTCGTCATTCTCATGTTAGGATTGCCGGATCCGCACCTTAATTCAGTGGTGCCACTTGACAAAATGGTAGCCACACTTGCAGGTTGGGAACTTTTAGTAGATTCCGACGGCACGTCACACTGGGTGTACAATGGCAAAGTGGGGGCATTGGATACGAACCGAGAATAGGACACTCGCGAGACATTTGATACGGATGGTCTGTAAAATAAAGAGACACGTTTCAACCAAGCATGACTTTCGGGTATCGGGCACGTATTGCCAGAAAAATACGTGAAGTCCGGTCTACGCTTACGTTTGCAGACTCTACGCACTGTGACTGTAAACCAGATCGACAGTCGTGCTCATACCCACATACGTACACTCGGCCCACACACCCCTTCAGTCTCCATTCGCTCTCTCACGTGCGCCCATCGACGTCGCCACGCCATGGTGAATCCGCCCGCACAGCCCCTGTCTGCATGCCAACTCGCCATTAACAGGCTGAAGAAGGAGAATGCACGATTAAAGCTAGAATCTCTGTCGTTCGAACATCAAATGGCCCATTATAGGGGCCAGAAGGTGGCCCTAGTTGCAGCAGACAAGCTGCGCAAGCACTGTCCTCGGAACAATTTGGATGTCAACGACTTTAAGGCGGCTATGGCATACATCGCGAAGATCTCAAGTGTCGGCGACGAGTGGGATGAGGCAAACATGAGGGCATGCATCAACAAGTGCCTATCCGAAGGCATGCAAATGAAGGACGTTCCAGGCCTGGCTACGCTACCTGCCAATTTCATCAGCATTCGTGGGCAACTGGACCAAACACATGCAGACTTTACGCGTCTGCGCCAGCAGTATCGGGACACGTATGGCCAATAAACATTAGACACTCGATGTGTGGCCACTCTGAGTGACACTGAAGTGTTGGAGTACCAAACGTCCGTGAAATGTGGAATGTACCACATGACGCATGGAACATCGAATCGGTAAAGGTTGTGTTTCCCGACCTAACAGATGATATGGATATTAAACAACTGGGCGACTGTCTCTCTGGGGCGATTCTCCTAATTGCACGAGTTGCTCTGAAACAGAAAGGGTACACGGACATCCCGCCGTCGTGCGATATCTGGAAAGACACGGTTATTCGACTTGCTGCGCCATATGCACACCGGCTGTCAGAAAAGGAAAGCGTGTGATTCTGTTCCATTACCATGAATAAACAGAGTGTAATGATGTTTTGTGTCGTATCGTATCGCCATAACCGCTGTAGTACCTGTAGACGATGGACTTGTCCGTGCGCGCTCTGAATTGGTACCGACGGACCCATCCGGATGTGTCTCTGTTGCCACAGCCGAACCACATATGCACGACCGGTTGCCACCTGGTTCCGGTCCCAAACATTTCCACGCACTTTGTTTGTACCTCGTCGCTTACCGTGCATACCCACACGGAGCACTGTATTGAACCAACAAACGAAGGCGACGTGTGTCGGTTGACGGGATATGTTCTCCAAGACCGTCTCATGCTTGTTCGAGGAACGCAGAGACCGTCGAAAGACCTCCACAAGGGCGGGGCCAAACGGACCAACGACCATTACAGTGCGCCAGTGGGTTTTAAGAAGAAGCGCGCCAAATTCAAGCCATGTGAATTGAAACAATGTACGTTCCTTAAGGTGGCTCGGGAGACGATCCATTTAATTCTGTCGTCACCAAAGCGCTGTGAACTTTACAGACGACATCAGGATCGATACATTATGGCCGCATGTGGCAAGGTCCGCAAGCACATCAAGACGACGCGTATTCTCGACTATGCAAAATGCAGCGCTCTTCTTAGAGAGCAGCGTCAACACTTTGCATCTTACCTTCGGCCACCGGCCCAGATCGATCCCACGTACCTTAACCGCATTGCCGGCCAGATTGTCGCTTATTACACGAGGATTACGCAGTCAGGGTTCCCTCATATCTTAACGGTCAAAAAGGCATCCATTTTTACGGCCATGATTGCAGCACGTCTAACTGCCGGATTCGCTGTGGGTGGTGTTACTGTGATCCAAAAGCATCCGTTGTTTGATCAACATGGCATTGCCGAAGTCCAATATGCAAAATTGAGTACTGAAACCAACAATTGCAAACTGGTACTCAAGTGCAACGACATGACTGTGATGTATAAAACACTCCGTCGAGCATGCCATAACCAAGGGATCGTTTCCCACCCGTACATCTTTAAGCTCGATGCCGCCTGATAGTCAACGACGCCCCGTGTACATTGGGACAAACAACATTCTTTATTTTTTGGGCGACAAAGTCTGGAAACGCGGCTTGGCACGATGCGCTGCGTGTCGCCTATCTATCAAGGTACATATCATCCCTCACCATTGTATTCACTGTTGGTGGACCGTCGCTCATTAAACCGTATGCACACCCCATCCAGGTGTGCAAAAACCCCTATCTGTCTTACACACATAAATGCAGAACCCCATTTCCTAGCACGGCCAAGCTAAAGCACTGGATCGGTCGCCTAAAAGGAAGTAATGTAAAAGTGTGCCCCGTTTGCAACAAGTCAACAGTTGCGTGTAAACTAGAATACGCAAACGGCTGGTTTACGGACATGCGAACCGGAGTGACGGCGCGCATTGGCAAACAATTCCCCGTTCGCATAGAGGCATGCATTGAATGCCTCAATTCCGGTCACAGTATTGTGTGTACCCGCTGTAATAGCGTGCGAAATGTATGGGGTGCCCAACACGACACGAGTGAAATTTGTTATTCCTGTGTTACCGCGAGTGTTCCAGCACCGCCTGAACCACCGCCGGCCTCTCCTCCTCGTCCGGTTCTGAAACTATTCGAGATCCAGTCACAGTGCAACATCTGTGGTTCCTACAAAGACACAACCCCCACAGATCACTCCATGCTGTTTATTACGACCACAGTAGTGGATGCATGTAATTCATGCCGTCAACTGTGCATGGAATGCAATCGGTATTTTGTAGGTAAATGCACTCGACATGCCCCGCCCGATATCCAACCGTTTGGCCCTACAGTATCCCTTCTTCCATAGGACTTATTTCATCTGGCGTATAAAGTTCCTCATTTTCCAATGGTACGTATGGTGGTTCCACCGAGCTCTCTGACGAAACAGAACCAATTTCATGGGTTCTTGTTTCAGATTCGCTATCAGACCCGTCTACCAGTGCGTCGTTCAGGTCGGAAAGTGTGACGTAGTCGTATGACCACAAAAGGACGCACTGCTCTATCAGGTACGTCAGTATGCATGTTACAAAAATGATGGGTAGGAACATGAGTTCGATCCTGTCAATCACCATCAGTCCATCCCAGCCTGCTCCGTCTGTGCACACCAGTGCCGCCGATGTCCCAAGAAGGAATGCCGACACACAGGATGCTACTGTAAATATAACTAGGGTTGAACCCCTCATGAAGGTCTTGAGTCGCGTGTCCCATTTTTCGGCACGGTAAAACGGGATGACGGCAAACCATCCGATTGTCCACAATAGGATGATCCGGTTTGTCATGATGCCTGCCTGCTGTGACCACGGCGGACTTCGATGTTCGGTGTACCCCACATTGCGGTAACAGGTGTCATTCACCAACCATGCAGGGGGTAAACAACACGTGTAATAACCGCCAAGCTGTACGCGTAAGATCAAATAGAACTGTGCAATCGTTGCTATCGTTGCTAGTACATTGAGTATCACCATAATGTCTTTTGTTTGTATTTGTATAGACGTTAGAAGCCCTAATAGGGAAACTACGCACGCTGCACCCGCTTTCCTGCCCTTCCTGTTTTAATTTTGCGTTGGCGATACAGCTGGAAATCCTTGTAATGCTTGACCGTGTCGACCCATGCCTGTCGTTTTGACTCAATGATCTCATTGCTTTGTTTTTCGCGCATGGTCGCGTTTTGGCTTTCCAAGATTGCTGTAAACGTGTGAAGAATGGTTTGCTCTTGTGCGTCCGACCATTCTAGACTATACAGCAAATGTCGATCAATCGCGGTCTTGGTCCACGTCGGTTTGTGGATCAGACACCCCGTCTCGGGATGAGTCCACGTTACGTGCTCTTTGATGTAACGTTCGTACATCTTGGACACATCTCGGACAATGTTTGCACGTTCCTTGTTTTCTTCAAACTGGGTAGTGATCATGTCTTTCAGTTTCCTAACCCAGTTGTCATCGTCGTCATCCTCATCACCGTCGCCTGGGATGTCAAAATGGGTACAGAGGTAGCAAAAGTCGACGGCTTGACCACACGACGGACCGGCTGCTTCCCCATCCCACCCCTGTGTGCCATACGCTGGACCAAATTCGACTACATCCGCACTGTTCCCTTCATCGTCTGAATCCGCCATGACTGCCTTTAATCAGTGTGCATGTTCCGTACGCGCATATACGCTGACATGTAATTGTCTCGACTGTTACCTATCAAATTAAAGGTAGTGTGCTTTTATGCCATGTCACTCAAATGATACACCCAGCTTGTCAGCCGATTGCGTTCCCGGGTTATGGAGAGTGCTGTTACGCAGTTGTGGTGTTGTACTTTCCTGTTGCCGTTGTCATGCCTTACCGTCATTTTGTCAGGAACACGTCCCTCGTCAAAATAACGGTCAACAGTTTTATCAACCTCGACCCTACCTATGAATAAAGAATGACCTCGATACGTACAACCACTGAGCACAGATGTCTTAGACAGCATGTATGCTATATTCGCGGTCGCATGTGGGACACTCATAACCATGTTGTGCATCTTGTATGCTGCAGCAGTGATGGGTTCTCCCATTACAAATGCTGAATGGGAGGCCAAAACGCCGCGGACCGATGACGATTACGTGTATGCGCCCCAGTTTGGGTCCG
>Ga0306866_1000446_pt1 | contig 12804 bp, 14 predicted proteins | sample AntRauTorckE5432_FD_190450 | JGI IMG/M metagenome (GOLD analysis project Ga0306866, IMG submission 190450) | Saline lake microbial communities from Rauer Islands, Antarctica - Metagenome Torckler E5 #432 (v2) (version 2) | ecosystem: Environmental > Aquatic > Non-marine Saline and Alkaline >...
GAAGCCTATCCAAAAGTTACCTACAAGCGTTTTAGCGTTCGCTGGTGAAGAATCTGAAGCCTACCCAATAAAAGTTACCCACAAGCGTTTTAGCGTTCGCTGGTGAAGAAGCTGAAGGCTACCCAATAAAAGTTACCTACAAGCGTTTGCTTGTGAAGAAACTGAAGCCTATCCAAAAGTTACCTACAATTATTTGCTGGTGAAGAAACTGAAGCCTATCCAAAAGTTACCTACAAGCGTTTGCTGGTTTTTGTTGGTTTTTGTTGACAGCGTAAAGAAGGCTATCATGTTTGATAAGCTTGTTGGAATAGTCGGCTAGCCTTCAAGGAAGGACTTTTAAAGTCCTTCCTATTTTTTTTAAAATTTTTAGAGATTTTAGAAGATATTTTATTAATAGTAAAAGTTACCTACAAGCGTTTTAGCGTTTTATGGTGAAGAAGCTGAAGGCTACCCAATAAAAGTTACCTACAAGCGTTTGCTGGTGAAGAAACTGAAGCCTACCCAAAAGTTACCTACAACTGTTCGCTGGTTTTTGTTGACAGCGTAAAGAAGGCTATCATGTTTGATAAGCTTGTTGGAATAGTCGGCTAGTCTCTAAGGAAGGACTTTTAAAGTCCTCTTTATCTTTTTTTAAAATTTTTAGAGATTTTAGGAAAAATATTTTATTGACAGAAAAAGATAAAATAGTTATAATAGAGATATAAGGAAAAACAATGAACGATACAAATCTTTCCATTTCAATACCAAATAAGAGTTGCTACAAGAATTGTCCTTATTGTATCTTTAAAATGAGTGATTTGAAAGGATTTATAAATTATGTTTTGGTGGAAAAATATAAATAAAAGAAAACCTAAAAAGAATGGTTATTATTTAATAGATACCTCTGATGGAACTGAGATAGGGCGTTTTATAGATGGATATTTTTATGAATATGCTATTACTGGAGAATATAAGTTTATTTTAATTTTATCTGATGCTACACATTGGAGGAAACTTCCTGAGAGAAAGAAGAAGATTGACAATAAAAGGTTAAACAATGATAAGGGAAAAAGCTGAAGAGTTTAATTTGGAATATTTTGACAGCTCTATAGACTTAAGTCTTATATCTTTTAAAACTTCAAGTAGAATGGTCTTAACGAGGGGAACATTTAGAGGTATGCCAAAACAAATAATAACTCTATCGGCTTTATTGTTTCATAATAATGAAGAGTGGCAAAAAACTCTATTGCATGAAATGATACACGCTTATCAGTTTCAGAATAAACTTAAAATAGGTCACGGAATTGATTTTAAGAATAAAGCAATTAACATAAAAATAAAATCAAAGGACAAGTATGTTATTACTCGCACCAGCTCTTTTAAAGACGATGTAACAAAAGAGAGGATTCATGAATTAAGGGTAAATAGCATAAAAACTCAATATGTTGTTTTTTGGATAGATAGCAAAGTTAATTTTATAAAGAATTTATCAGAAGATGATATAGAGGCTTTAAATAAATATTACGGTGCTGAGGTCTATATCAATAAGAATATTGTTACTGGGGTTAGGCATTGTAAAAACTATAAGTATCTCATAAGGGCAAAATATTATTATCAGGAGTCAATATTAGAGCATTTGGGTTTAGAACTTGAAAAGGTTTGACTAAAAATAATAATAATGTTATAATATTTTATTCGAGCAAGGAGAGACCAATGAGCAGAACATTCAAAAAGACCCCAGGATTTACTGATCATACTAACAAGTCCGCTAAGAGGCTTGCCAATAAAAAGGTAAGGAAAGACTGGGCTATCTCCAATGGTGCTAATTATAAAAGAAAATTTGAGAGTTATGAAATAAAGGATTGGAAGTCCCTATTCTTTAATGACAAACAACTTTGTGACTATGTAAAAAATGAAAAGGATTTTTATCAAGCAGTAGGGAAATAGCATGCAGATTTAGATTGACAAAAAAAATAAAAATGGTATAATATTTTTATAAGAGGGAAAAATGAATAAAAATATAACTGACCAATTGAATGAACTTTCTTTCAATGAAATTGACGAGGTGATGGATAATATACGTAAAGTTTTAGACAACCACAGGATGTGGTTAGTTGGTTTAGGTGGAGAGCGTGCCAATCTGAGTAATACCAATCTGAGTAATACCAATCTGATCGATGCCAATCTGAGAGATGCCAATCTGAGCGGTGCCGACCTAAGTAATACCAACCTGAGAGGTACCAATCTGAGTAATACCAATCTGATCGGTGCCGACCTAAGTAATGCCAATCTGATCGGTGCTGACCTGAGAGGTGCCAATCTGAGTCATACCAATCTGATCGATGCCAATCTGATCGGTGCCAACCTGATCGGTGCCGACCTGATCGATGCCGACCTGTATGGTACCAATCTGAGCGGTGCCGACCTAAGTAATACCAACCTGAGGGGTGCCGACCTAAGTGATGCCAATCTGATCGGTGCCGACCTGAGCGGTACCGACCTGAGTAATACCAATCTGATCGGTGCCATAATAGATCATACAACGATTGGGGTAACTATGGCGTGACCAGAGAGGGAAAGCTTTCACGCATAAAAATTGACAAAAAAAAATAAAAATGGTATAATATTTTTATAAGGGGGAAAAATGAATAAAAATATGACTGACCAATTGAATGAACTTTCTTTCAATGAAATTGACGAGGTGATGGAATACCTTAAAGAAAAAAAGAAAGAGAAGAGGGAAGAGTTTATTAATAAGAATCGTGTCAAGCTGAGAGATGTGCAAGAAGGGGATTCGGTTTATGTAATCTTTAAAGGTGAAGAAGTTGAGGCTTCTTTCGTAAAGGTTACTGAGAAGCGTTTCTCTGTTATCATTGATGGCCAAAAGAAGTCTATCATGTTTGATAAACTTACTGGTATTGATGGGATGCCGGTTTAATGTTTTTCTTTTATTTTACTTTAATATTGGGGTTATTTGTAATGATGGGGGTAATAGAGAAACTATGCCCCTATCAAATTGAAAGGATAATAAGTAAATGGATAAAACGATAGAAGAAAAAGAAAAGCTCTATGATGAAATATATCTATCTGTTGATAATCTTGTAAAAGAAGAAAACCCTTGTAAAATAGACTCAAATGGTGTTTGTATTCGTGAGCGTGTTAGGTTTGAATTGTTTGGAAAAACAAAGAAAAATAATTGTTGTGGTTCTCCAGACCCAGATAATATTTCTGGTAGAGGAACCTGTAGATTTCTTGATACGAGTAAAGGCTGTACAGTTAAATCCCTTGAGTGTTCTTTATGGTTTTGTTCTTTTATAAGAAAATGGTATAAAGGAACTAAGTTTTTAGAATCAATTGATTCTTTGCAAAAGAAAGCTGATGATTTTAAATTATTAGATCCTCGTAAACCGAAAGAATATACTATAGAGAAAATAAAGATAGAAGAACGAATGAATAAATTGGATAAACAACTATATGCTTTAAAGAAGAAATATGAATAAAAGGAAATAAAAATGAGTAAGTGGTTTACATCTGATTGGCATCTTGGACATAATGCAGCCATTGAGTATGGTCAAAGACCGTTTAAAGACACTGAAGAGATGAGCAATCAAATAATAAAAAATATGTTCTCTTATACCCGTAGAGGCGATGATCTCTATTTCCTTGGAGACCTTGCTTGGGGAAAAGAATGGATAGAAATAGTTCTTGAAGAAGCCACAAAGAGAAAGATACGGTTTCGTTGGATTCTTGGCAATCATGATATGCGTTATGCAAGTCTATATAAAAATAGAATAAAAGTGTTTAATAAGCATAATAGTATGCATGAAATGATTGAAATAAAACTCACTGACAAGGAAGGCAAGCACTATCCAACTACTCTTTGTCATTACCCTATGTTTACATATAACAAAAGTCATTACAATGCTTTTCTTCTTTTTGGGCATCATCATGCTACAACTCATGGAGCTGGTGTTATAAGTCAGTTTGAAAAGCAAGGTAAAAGACTAAATGTAAATTGTGAGTTTCATGACTATCGTCCAGTTAGTGAAATAGAGATAATAGAGGCCATGAGACATAAGCCTAATAATTGGGATCTAATTGATAAATGATAAGAGGGGGAAAAATGAGAGAACTTGCATATATAGCAAAAATACAAAATCTTGAGCCAATTAAAGATAAAGATAGAATTGAACTCGCTACAGTTGCCAACTGGGAAGTAATAGTAGGTAAGGGAGAATTTAATGTAGGTGATCTTGTAGTATATGTAGAATATGATACTATTCTACCTCCAGTAAAGCAATTTGAATTTCTTCGTAAAAGATGTTATTCAAAACTCTATGATGGGTTTCGTATTCGCAACATGAGTATGGCAGGTGTTTTTTCTCAGGGTGTTGTATTTCCTGTAGACATACTTCCTAAAGGTGTTCCCATCAAGGAAGGGCAAATAGTAGCTAAAAATATTGGTGTTGTTCGCTATGACCCAGAAGAGAAAAAGCAAGAAAGAGATATTCAAAACCCTAAGTCTAAGAATCTTCTTATACGATACAAGTGGTTTCGTAAACTAAGAAATAAGTATCTTGATGAACAAGCAAAATACCCAAAAACTGTTAAAGAGGCTGATGAGACAAATGTTCAAAAGCTCTTTAATAAATATAAAGAAAAATATGGTAATGATTGGTTTTATCTTACTGAAAAAATAGAAGGCCAAGCAGCAACCTTTATTCTTAAAAAAGGTAAATTTCATACTTATTCTCATAAAAGGAAAGTAAAAAACAACGGAAAAAACAACTGGTCAAAAGTAGCAAAAAAGTATAATATTGAAAATAAATTAAGAGAGTATAAAAGAAAAAATAAAGTAGAGCTTGCTATTCAAGGAGAAGTTGCAGGGCCAAGAATACAAGATAATATTTATAAGTTTGATGATTTTAGGTTTTTCGTATATTCTATTACTAATGTAAAAACTGGAGAAGTTTTTAATTTTCATCAACTTAAAGTTGCTGTTATGGATCTAGAGCTTGAAATGGTTCCATTTATTAGTATGAAAACTATCAATAGTTTTGGTAGCCTAAAAAACATTCTTGAGTTCAGTGATGGAAAAAGTATCCTATATGATACTCCAAGAGAAGGTATTGTTTGGAGGCTTATGAGTAATGCCCATTTGGGTTTTAAGGCTAAGAGTTCTAAGTATCTTGCTAAGGAATCCAAAAAAGATACTATCGAATAAGGAGTAGTGCATGAATAATTATTTTCTCTTAGGGTCTCAATAGGTGTTGTTAATATTTATCGTATTTACAAGAATGAAAATATGATGTTTTGTATTGAGTTTGTCAGAAATAAGCTGATAAATTAACTATGATTGATGTATATGTATAATACATAATTTATATCCTTGTAGTTATGTTTAAACTGGGAAAGAAACTATGTAAACTAAATATATATCAAAACAATCGGGTAAACTTGCTACAGTAGTAGTATTGACTAAGAAGCCATCCACCTCTATAGGTGGTGATATTTTCATAAAAGAAAAGAAATTCTCTTAGATAAAAAAATAGATGAAGAGGGAGATATCATCTTTTCTATTCCTCCAAATTTACTTGACCAAAAAAAATAAAATTGGTATAATTAAATAAAGCAAGGGGGAAAAATGACAGAAGAAACTTTAGAAAAACTACAAGAAAAAAAGGCTGAATTAAGAATTGGTATGTATGGTGTTCATGGCGGCTTTCATAAAGGAAAGTTCAAGATGGACATCTATCGCCCCGATGGACGAAGAAAGAATATAAGAACAAAGCCTATTCATTACTTCGTTCCTAAAACAAATAAAGAGAAACAAGCAGTTCAAGAGCGTATACGAATTGCTAAAGAGAAGATTCGTAAAAGAGAAGGAATGGTGTAGATTTTAGACTAACCTCCCATCGAGCCTCGTAAGTGGTCAATACCCATGAGGTTGATATCAAGGTTAGTCTTTTTTGGGTCGGTAGCCAAGTGGTCTAAGGCAATAGATTGCAAATCTATTTATCGTGGGTTCAAATCCCACTCGACTCTTATAGAGGGAATGATGACTATTTGAAATCTAAGGTTTTAGAAGCTTCATTTGGAAGTGAAGCTTTGGTAGGTGGAACCTGGGAAAAAAGAAAATAGAACGGGAGAAAAGTAAATCTGCTATAATAAAAGCAGAAATAATAAAAAGAGAGGGGTAAACAATGTTTACAAAAGAAGATCTCGGTCAATTAACTGACGAGGAGCTTGATACTCTTGTTACTCAGGTAAGAGAGGTTAAGAGGGAACGAGTGGCTCAGGCTAAAGCGGTGAAGCGAAAAGAGCGGGAACGCATTGCCGAAGAGAACCTACAGCATCTTTCTGAAATGAATGAGGGTGATGATGTTTCCTTCATTTACAAAGGCGAAGAGACTACAGCACCATTTGTTAAAACTACTGATAAGCGTTTCATTGTTGAGATTGATGGTAACAAGCGTACAATCATGCCTGATAAATTCGTTAGTTAAACAAATCGCCTAATCGAGGTGGGTAGATAAGGAAACCCTTATGCAATGTAACCAGGAGGAGTAGGTTAGGCTCTCTTAAAAATGTATTAATTATCTTAGGGTGATAACTCAGTTGGTTAGAGTTCTTGTCTGATACGCAAGCGGTCGATGGTTCAAGTCCATCTCACCCTATATTTCAAGAGCCAGTAGCTTAGCTGGACAAAGCAACTGCCTCCTAAGCAGTAGATCGTAGGTTCAAATCCTACCTGGCCCATTATAAAAGGAGAAACATAATGGATAGTGGTAATTTTTTTGCTAATATTTTAATGATAGTATTTTTCATAATATTTATTCCTTTGTTGATAATAATATTTCTTGGAGGAGTATTATTTGGAGACAGTGCTTCATGGGTTTTGATGTCTTATTACATTATGACAAATCTAATATTATGGGGCATTCTGTTTACAGGTGTGTGGTATTTTGTTTTTTCTGCTGGGTTTTTATCTTATATTCTTATTACTATACTTTTTAATTGGGGAGAAATATCTTACTGGAGTGATTCATTACATTTTGCTTTTTGATATTTACAAAAAAAAATAAAAATGATATAATAATGTAAGAATAAAAAAAGGAGAGGGGTGTATGAGCAATAAAGGCAAAATACTTGATTTAGTTTCAGAATACTTTTGGCTTGATAATAGTTCGTTTAACAAATTTAAAGATAAACTGTATGAACCAAAAATAGATCCAAGATATTCTCAATATCTTGGAGATGATTTAAGAAGGCGCTGGAAAGTTCCTGAAAGTATCATGGAAGAGTTTGATGGTGGATGGAACATATTTAAAGAAAGTTTTAAATTATTCATTCATGATAATGATATTTCTTATAAAGATTTTCGTTTGAATAAAAAAGTAATTAATAAAAATTATATAAAACTTAGAAAACTTCTTCGTGAATATTATATTGAGAACTATATGAAAAAATTAATTCAAGATATTGATTTGCATGGTCTTCCTATAGATGATATGAATAGAGAGGTTTTAATTAATCGTTATATTGATGATGTTTATCATGCAATAGGAACAAAGAAAATACCAAGTGATGGTATAGACATTGTTCTTTCAGCAAATTTTGAAGATTGGTTTTTTTGTTCAAGTGGTGAGAGCTGGACTAGTTGTCTCAATCTTGAAAGTGAGTATATGTATTGGGCAGGTCTTGCAGGAACTATTGGTGATAAAAATAGAGCAATGCTATATATCACAGATGGTAAGGAAAAGAATCTAATAAAAGGCATGAAAACAGAGCGTATATTATCTCGTTCTTGGCTGTTGCTTGATGATAGGGATAATATAAACTTTGTTAAATTTTATCCAAATGAATATTTAAGCATTAGAAACATAAGGAAAATAACAGGCATAAGTTTTAAAGAAGATGAATGGGGTGACTTTAGAAGTAAGCATCCTATTGATCCAATTTATTTTGAAAATGGAAATAGTAGTTTTATTTATCAAGACACTACTGAATTTAACTCAGACCTTCACTTTGTTGGAAAAGAATCCGCCGGAATTTATTTTTTCAATAAATCAAATCCTAATAATATTCAACAAGGGGATATTTTCAATCATAGGGAAAATGGACTTTATGATCTTATTGAAAGAAGAACTGATTTAGGTGAAGAGCAAATAAGTATACATTATTGTGATGATTGTAATTGTGCAATATATGATGAGGATGAGTACCATTATGTTCTTGATTTAATTGTTTGTGCAGATTGCTTTGACCGAGATTACTATGTATGTGAACAATGTGGTGAAGCACATTTAATAGAAGATACTATAGAAATTGATGATGCTACTCGTGTTTGTCATAATTGTTTTAATGAAAGATATATGAAATGTGAGGTTTGTGAAAATTTTCATTTAAGAGAAGAGATTGAGGTAGTAAATGTTGGTATGACTGAAAAACTTATTTGTGTAGATTGTTTGGAAGAAAGTGAATATGAACAATGTGATGAGTGTGGAAGGTTTCATTCAGCAGAACAGATTGAAGTTAATGATCTTGATATCACCTATTGTAAACCGTGCTTGAAAAAAATGATTGATAAAAAACAAATCTTTTTGTTTAAAGAAGAAAGAAGTGTTTAAAGGAAATTTAATATTTGATTTTTCTTGACAAAAAATATAAAAAAAGTGTATAATAAAAAGACGGTATAGAGAAGGAGTTTATGGTTTGGGTAGGTTCATTGGAATAATAGCAATAGTAATAATAACCATATTTTTAATGGGCACATTCCCAGCGGTTGCAGTATCAGTTACTGCGTTGGGTATTGTTTTTATGTTTTTAATTTTTGGAGATTGACAAAAAAATATAAAAATGTTATAATATAATTATAGAAAAAGCAGAACATAATAAAGGTAAAGCTGATGCAAACGGAGTGGCCTTTATTATTTATTAATGGGGTGAAGTTGATGCAAACGACTCGGCCCCAACATGCTCCCTTCGTTTAATGGTAGGACGACAGGTTTTCAGCCTGTTAATATCGGTTCAATTCCGGTAGGGAGTAATAATAAGACACCTACAGCAATTTAATAAAACATTGTAAGGTTTATTAAGGTGTCTTGCCCCTTTTATAATTGTGCCAGAAAAATCACTGGTCTTTAGCCAGTGATATGAATGGCATTTAAGGAAATGTTTAGAATGATTAGTCGTTTTTAGGTTTCTATTAATCATGAAGGTTTTCCTTTCTTATATAACTATTATACTAAATAATAGGGCTGGGAGAGTCCAAATTTAAGTCTGCGGAGTCTAAGATCTCTGCTTTGAAACAATTTGTTTCACTGAAAAGTCTGGACGTTGAAACAGAAAAATCCAAGAGTGATCTTGGAAGATCAACCGTCTTTAGCGGTTGATAGCTTCATACTAGTTAAGATGGATTATTGGATGAAGGTTTTTGAGTCTTTCCTTCTCACCAAAGAAAGACTCGCTTAGAAAGCAGATTAGCTTTTAAAGTTTGTCTATTTTCTTGGCTATAAGAAAGTAAAAAGGAGTTTAAAATGAAAGCAACCGCCGAGAACATGGATATGATACAAGACCAGTTAGATGTATTAGTTGAAGAATATCGAGATGCTAAACAGAGCTTGCGTTATTACGATGGTGAGATAGAAAGATTACTGGCCATACAAGTCGATATGCTAAATCTTGAGCCAAGCCGCCCGACAGCATCCGCTCGGTAAAAGATCCACTTAAATAGGACGCTGCCTTCTCAGGGCGGAAATGTTGGTTCAATTCCCCGTAGAACCGTTAAAAAGATTGAGAAAGTAAGGTTGATTAAAGCAATAAGCTGACCAAATCGAATTGGTTCATCGCCTTACTTATATTATATTCAAAGCTGGAGGTTTAATGCCAGCATTTTTTTCATTTACCTATTGGGCGGGTAAGTAAGGTTGTGTGAGCGAATAAAGCCCTCCTATAATAGAAGGCTCACACTTTTTTTAAAAGCAATAGGTGGCCACTTTATAGCCCTTACATTGAAAACTTCGCTGATTACCGAGTCTATCAAAGGTAGACTGATTATTTTATAATCAGTCTAAAATTTCATAAAATGGTAATCTGTTAAAAAAGTTGAATATGTAAAAACCTATATATTTTGCCCGTTTTTTAAAAACGGGTTTTTTTGTCCGCTTCGTCTAATGGTTAGGACGCTGCCTTCTCAGGGTGGAAATGTTGGTTCAATTCCAGCAGTGGATATACTTTGGTTCAATTCCAGCAGAAACTATCTAAGACACCTACAGCAATTTAATAAAACATTGAAAGGTTTATTAAGGTGTCTTGCCCTTTTTCTTTGGGGTTGACAAAAAAAAATAAAATTGTTATAATGTAAATATAAGTTATAGAATAATATAGCGGGGCAAATCAATGGTTGATTACGACTCTCATAAGGTCGGTATTGTGGGTTCAAATCCCACCCCCGCTATTTTTAAGACACCTACAGCAATTTAATAAAACTAAGGTGTCTTGCCCCTGGGTAGACGGTGATGATGGTGGAATCACGGTGGACTGTAAATCCATTACATATTAGAAACATTGGGGGTTCGACTCCCTCTCTACCCATTTAAGACACCTACAGCAAACTAAAGGATAAAATAAGTTTAAGTTTAATTCTTATAAAGTGTCTTGATATTATATAGGGTGGTGAGTCAATGGTAGACGGCCTCATTTGGGATGAGGTAGGTATCGGTTCGAGTCCGGTTCACCCTAAAATGGGCCTGTAGTTCAGATGGTAAAACTCCTGGTTTGCAACCAGATTGTCGTGGGTTTAATTTATTGCCTTAAATGTAAGTGAAGATATTTTTGCTAGAGTCGGATAGAGGTCTATTCCGCCTGTCTTGTAAACAGGAGACGAAAGTCAACCGTAGGTTCGAATCCTACCTCTAGCTTTTTTTTCGAAATAAGGGTTTGTGGTGAAAATTGGAAGACACGCTAGATTTAGGCTCTAGTGCCGAAAGGTGTAAGGGTTCAAGTCCCTTCAAGCCCATCTAAAAAAATAAGGGGGAATAGTTACAACACCACAGATTATTTGGGGTTTAATTTATTGCCTTAAATGTAAGTGAAGATTTTGAACTTGTTTTTGAAACAAAAGAAGATGCAGAATGGACACATAGTCTTATTAAAAAATTTTAATCTTTTAATTTAAGAGGGTTTTATGGAAAAGCTTAAATATCCTAACGGTATTGTTCTATTTGTTGATGTTGAGAATGAAGAGGTTAAACACGCTTGGATTAATGAAGGCAATCTTAATATTGATATATTGTTAAGCTTGGAAGAAACCCCTAAATCCCCAGAAGATTTCCTAAACTATGTAATAGACAATGTTATTTCTAAGGATAAAGTTGTTTGTAGTGGTTGTGGTATTATAACTAATAAGATAAGTGGTAAACATTTTGCCGGTGTATATTGTGAAAAATGCTTTGAAGAGTTTAAAATAGAAAACTCAAGTAAATGTCTTATTTGCGGTAAACCATTATATAAATGCACTTGTTAGATAATGGAGGAGTCAACCGAAATTGGCTTATCGGCCTAGTCTTGAAAACTAGTCAAGGAGTTAGTAGCTTCTTGTGTGGGTTCGAGTCCCACCTCCTCCGTAAACATTCCTTCGTAGCTCAATTGGTGGTAGAGTATAGAGGTTTAGTTAAAAAGTAAATTTAATTATAAGGGAAATGCTTCTATGGTGTAATGGTAGCATGTATCGCTCCAAACGATGTGGTCGGGGTTCGAGTCCTCGTAGAAGTGTATAAATCAATGGTTGAAGGTTCAGGGTCCTTCCAAGCAATATAAAGGAGCGGTAACGGCTAAAGATAAGTTACCGTTTTAAATCAGGAAAGGGAAAGTTTCTATCCTACTTTTGATAAGGAGACGTTTATGGTTTACCTCGCCGTCTTTACCATTAGTGGTTTGGTTCTTTCTGCCTTTCTTGTGGGTATGAGGAAGATCGTGATATTAAATCAGCTAAACTAATCTTAAAACTTGGTTTAATAGAAATAGGTGTGGAACGCATCGAATTTAAGCCTGTGGAGAAGCAAACCTCTACTTTTGAAGACTCTTTAAATTCAAAAGCAAGTTATACTTCTGGGAAACAGGAAGCCCTTGCCTTTAGGCGGGGGTAGTTCACTTTTTGATTGACGAAAAAATATTAAAATGTTATAATATTTATAAGAAGGTGGCAGGGAAGAAGATTTGAAAATAATAGTAAAAGAGATTGCTGGAAAAAAGTTTAAGGAAATGGCCGTATAGCTCAACTGGATAGAGTATGAGATTTCTAATCTCAATGTTGGGGGTTCGAGTCCCTCTATGGTCAAACGGGCGAGTGGCGAAGCTGGTTGAAACGCATGAAACTTAAAATTTCATACCCAAGCGGTAAACATCGTGGGTTCAATTCCCACCTCGCCTACTATTTACACGGCAGTGGTGGAAATGATAAACACCGGGATTCTACACAGAGTGTAGACTCGTAAGTCAGATGGCAACTGACGGTTGTAACCGACTGGTGGTGGAGTCATATCGACGCAATCTAAAGGCCATGGGGCTCGCCCCGTGGAGTGTCATTTCATGGACTCGTAGCTCAATAGGTAGAGCAATTGACCTTTAATCAATTTGTCGTAGGTTCAAATCCTACCGAGTTCAATATAACATGTGATCGAGGTAAACAGGAAATTGGAGTGCGTAAGCATTCTTTCACGACACCTTTAGGCATAGTGGTTTCCTGTCACAAATTTATGAAAGTGGTTTAGAAGATTATGATTTTATAGGGGGATAAATGGTTTCGATTATTATTCCGTTGAG
>Ga0306866_1000450_pt1 | contig 12733 bp, 9 predicted proteins | sample AntRauTorckE5432_FD_190450 | JGI IMG/M metagenome (GOLD analysis project Ga0306866, IMG submission 190450) | Saline lake microbial communities from Rauer Islands, Antarctica - Metagenome Torckler E5 #432 (v2) (version 2) | ecosystem: Environmental > Aquatic > Non-marine Saline and Alkaline >...
AATGTTAGTCTTTCTAATAATATATATAATAAGAATCACAAACCATGGATAGATAATCTATTAAATTCTGATGCAAGGATAGTAACTATGGACAGTATATTACCTCCTAGTATAGTTAATAGTATAGACTTAAATAGCCAGATAATATATAAGAATAACAAATACAGTATAGAAGATTTTGAGATAGACTTAACTACTAATGAGAGTAATTTTAGACTGTTTCCAAACTTTAATAATCAATATTTAGTTACGGGAACTACTGTAAGTCCTACACAGATTAACTTTAATGCAGGTGGAGGATTTTCTAATATAGTGGTAAGAACAGATAAAGATATAGAATCTATTTCTGAAAATTCAACTTGGATAAAACTAGGTAAAGTTTCTGGTAATAGGAGAATATTTAATGTACCAGTTTTTGTAAGTGAGAATTATAGAGATGTAGAGAGAAACTCTGCTATAACTCTTGTCATTGGGGGCCAGACTTATGTGGTAAATATCAACCAAGCACTTAGAGTAGGTAGCTTAAATAATACACAGTTAACAATATCTCCTACTTCTAGTCTTTTAGCACAAAAAGGACGAGAGTTTACTGTAGATGTACAATCGAATGGATTTTGGACTATAGGAGATTTACCTGATTACATAACTTTATTAAGTGATGAATTAAATTTTGGTAATGATACTATAAGACTAAGCATAACTGAAAATACATTAGAAGAAGAAAGAAATGGTTCTTTTATAATATTTCCCGTAACACAACAATCTTTTAAAACATTTAGTTTTACTCAGGAAGCAGAACCTTATATTGATGTTACTACAGAAGATTTAGATGTATCTAGTGATAGCCAAACTTTTACAGTTGATGTTAGAACAAATGCAACCCCAGCACCTACTGTTTTTATACAAGAAAGTTTTATAACTGAAACTTCTTCAACTGTTAAACCTGGAGGATATAAGTTTACTTTTACAATAACTGAAAACCCCTCAACAACTGAAAATAGGGATTCTCTAATTACTTTTAGAATAGGAAACTTCTTTACAGGTTTTTATACAGATTCTTTACTTATAACACAATCTGATGCAGTACCTTTTATAACTGTTACTCCTTCTAATACTACTTTAGACTTTGATACTAATAGTTTTACTTATGATATTGAATCAAATGTTTCTTGGACAATAACTAAAAATGATTCTTGGATAACATTAAATACAACTTCTGGAAATGGAGATAGAAATAATATATCTTTAACTATAGATGATAACTTAGGTTCTGCAAGACAAGATACTATATTAGTAAGAAATAATGCAAATAATGTACAAGACACTTTAGTTGTAAATCAATCAGAATATGACCAACCTATTCCACCTCCTACTGGTAGACCCCAAGGACAAGTAACTTACTTAGATAATGGAGATAGGATTGATATTTCATGGTTAGCTTCTAATCCTGAGTATGGGACTATTGATAATTACATAGTACAAAGAAGTCTTAATTTTGGGGCCTTTACAAATGTAAGTACAACTTCTAATTTATTCTTTACAGACTTTGATATAGTTGGAGGTGGACAATACAAATATAGAGTGATTGCAGTTGATAACTTAGGACAACAAAGTGTAGCTAATTCAATATCATTAAATATAGTAGTAGATAGGAAAATTATAGTAAGACCTAATAATTTTAGTGTATCTAATCAAAGTGGTAGTAATTCAATTGATGTGATATCAAATACTGCTTGGAGTGCTAGTGGTAATAGTTTTTTAAGTATTCCTACTGATGACCAAACTGGTTTTGGTAATAAAGAGATAGATTACATTTATTCTGCTAACATAGACACCACTAGAACAGGTGTAGTTACAGTTGAAGCTAATGTAGGTAATAGTAGTGATACACATAATGTTACACAAGCTGGTTTTACACCTACTTTATCATTAACACCTACTTCTAAAAGCTTTAATGAGAATAATCCTAATAACTTTAGTGTAAGTGTTTCTTCTAATTCATCGTGGGTTGTTGGCCCTACACCAAGTTGGTTTAATATTAGTGGAAGTAGTGGTAATGGTATTGGTTCTTTTACTATAATACCTACAACAAATACAACAGGTTTAAATAGAAGCTGGAGTTTACAAGTAGTTGCTAATGGAAACAGTAGTAATAACGCTATAACTGAAACTTTTAATGTTTCACAAATAGGAACAAGTGAATCTTTAACTATTTCACCAATTACAAAATCAACAAATGCAAACTTAGAAACATACAGTATAGCTGTTTTATCCAATACTTCTTGGAATATAACTGAAAATGAATCTTGGATAAGTAGTGATGTATTTTCTGGAAATGGTAATGCAAATATAAATATTACAGTATCTAAGAATACAACATCAGATGAAAGAGTAGGTGAGATAGTAATAGCAACAAGTCTCTTGTCTAAAACACACATTGTAACACAACAAGGTGTAGATGTTTCTAACTTAAATGAGTACATAGTAAGCAAAGAAGATAGTTCTAGTGAAGCTTGTAATATTAATCCTACTGTCTCTGTATGGTCAGCTTCATCTAATTTTGGTGGAAGTCAGATATTATTTGGTAATGCCCAAGGTACTACAAGAGTTCAAGCAAAATTCTACAGTAGAGAAGGTATAGTTTTAGAAACTAATAGTAATGGTGAAGTAGTTGATTCTGACCTATGTGGATTTGGTATTTAATTATGAGTGTTTTTAGAATAAATATAAAAGGAAATGATAACAGATACAATTGATAGAGTACAGTCAGCAAAAGAACTCCCAAGACACCCTTATATTAGGGTGTTTAAGGGTTATTTTAAAAGGTGGAATATAGTTAAAAGACTAATACTAAAAATACTAGGATAATATGTCAGCAATAAAAAAGATATTTGAATTTGTTGTAAATAACAAAGATGCAAATAAGGATATACAAGAGACTAAGAAAAATATAACTGGAGTAACTGAAGAAACACAGAAACTTAATAAAACAAATAAAAAGTCTGGGGAAGGTTATGGTGAATTACTAGATAAAGTAAATGAGTATACTTTTGGAGGTATAGATGCTATCAAGAGTTTTGGTAAGGTCTCTGGACAAGTATGGAAATTATCCTTAAAACAGTTAGGTGTATTCTCTGGCTTTTTACGTAAGAGTCTACCAGCATCATTTAAAATATCCTCCTTTGCTGCTAAAGGGTTTGCAATAGCATTAGCTGCAACTGGTATTACATTAATAACATCAGCCTTAGCTATCTTGATAGACTACTTCAGGAACTTTGAGAGTGCTGCCAAGTTTGTATCCAAGACCATAAATGTATTTTCATCTATTATGTATAGTGTGATAGATGCTTTTAAGGCTTTGTTTACATTAGACTTTTCTGGATTTATTTCTACTTTGGGTAGTACATTTACAGAGGCAGGAAAAGCAGCAGATGCAGTTAACAGTTTATATGATGCTGAAGCTAAGTTGGCAAAGCTAAGGGAGAACTCTATTGTTGATAATGCTAACCTTGTTGCAGAACAAAGGAGATTAAAGAAAATATTAGATGACACTACTTTAAGTTCTAAAGCTAGATTATCTGCTGCAATAGGTATTGAGGGTATTAATAAGGTACTTTTAGGTAATCAGAGAAGAGAAATAGAATTACAGAAGCAAGCATTAAAAGGAGAGTTAGTTAATGAAAGAAATCAGGAAAAGAAAAGAGAGTTAAAAATAAGCATATCAAAGTTAGATGCTGAACTTATAACTTTAACTTCTGATTTAGTTGATATAGAACAGGATTCTGCTACAAAAAGAAGAGAGATAGCTGAGACTGATAAAGCTGAAAGAGATGCTACTGTAAAGGATGAGAAAGATAAGGCAAAGGCTATAGCTGATACAAGGGAAAAGTTAAGATTAAAAACTGAAGAGGCTAGGATTGCTAATCTAGATAGTGAGGAAGCTGTAATAGAAGCCAACTTTAAAATGAAGATAGAAGCCTTACGTAAAGAGTATGGTAAAGGTACCCAGTTAGAGAAAGAGTTGATTAAAGCTAAAGATAAGGAACTAGAAGAGTATAGAAAAGGTAAGGTAGAAGAAGAAGAAGCTGAGAATGAGAAAGCAGCAAAAAGAGAACAAGCCAAGCTAGACAAGATTAATAATTTAACTATCAAAAGTGAAGGACAGTTATTAAAGAATAAGGAAAAGAAGGAGAAGAAATTGATAGACTCTTCTAAATCATTGACTGATGATGAAAAGGTAACTTTAAAACTTGAAGCAGAACAAAGATTAAGTGATGGTTTAAAAGCAATAGAGGAAAGAAAGCAGACAGAACTAGAAGAAATTAAGAATAGGTTTTTACCAGAAGAAGAACAGAATTTATCTAATGCTGAAATATTTGAACAGAAAAGAGAGATAGCTAGAAGGGAGTATAAAATAGAGTTAGAGGATAAAGAAAAAAGTTTAAAAGAAAGAAATGCCCTATTAGCCAAGTATGATAAAGCTACTGCAGAAGGTTCTAAGAAACTAGCTAAAGAAGATTCTGAATACAGTAAGTTAACAACTGACCAAAAGGTTGGTTATGTACTTGGAGGAGTTTCTAGTATAATCAATTCTCTAGCAGAAGGTAGCGATGCAGCTAAAGGTTTTGCTATTGCAGAGTCTTTGTTTAATACTTACCAAGGTATTACAGCAGCATTAGCTTCTAAAGAACCTTTACCTATTAAGATATTAAATGCAGCAGCTACAGCCGCAGCAGGTTTTGCAGCAGTTAATAATATAATGTCTACTAATTCTGATGGTAGTGGTGCTAGAGGAAATGTTAACAGAGGTGGTGGTACTAGAATATCACAGGGCCCAAGATTTGATACTGTAGGAGATTCAGAAGGTGTAAGAAATGCCCAGAATGAAGAGTCTAGGGATAATACTCCAAGAGAAACTTATGTTGTATCAGGTAAAGTAACAAATCAACAAGATTTAGATAGAAATAAACAAAACAACTCAAGATTTGTCTAAACTGTTTTTAGTATAAATAGATAAAAAGAATAACACAATGGAAAAAGAACAAATATTTCGTGCAGTTTGGGATGAAGATGATGATGGCTTATTATATGGTATATCATTAATTGGAAAGCCAGCTAATAAATACGAGTTTATTCAACTTAGTGAAGAACAGAAACAGAAAATAGAACTAAAAGTAGAGGATAAACAAAAGAAGCAGTTAGCAGGGGTAGTATTAGTCCCAGAACAACGCATTCCCAGATATACTAAAGAAAGAGGGGAGTTTAGTGTTTTCTTTGATGCTGAGACTATAGAGAAACTAGCACATAACTTTTTTAAACAAGAGGGGTTTAATAAGAATAACTGGTTTGACCATAATCAAAAGGAGAAAGTAGAGTCTAGTGTTATTGTAGAATCATGGATTATAAGTGATGCAACTAAAGATAAAGCATTTGCACTAGGCTTTGAAGGACTGCCTGTGGGTACTTGGTGTGTTATAATGAAACTAAGTGATAAGGACTGGGATGAATACATAGAAACAGGTAAAGCAAAAGGAATGTCTATTGATAGTTACCTATCTATGGAGAAGATGTTGTTTTCAGAAGAAATAAGTTTACAAACAAAAATAGAAAATAGTATGAAAGATTATGTAAAGCAATTCATGAATTTTATGGAAAGTAAAAAAGATGAAAAAGAGGAAATAAAAATGCTTTCTATTCCACAGGAGGAAGGAGAAGCCTTAGAGGTGGAAGCCTTAGAGGTTGGTATGAAAGTTATGAGAGGAGAAGAAGTTATCTCTGACTCAGAATTTGTATTTGAGGGTATGACCTATAAAACAGATGCAGAAGGAATGATTTCTGAAATTGAAGCTGTAGAAGCTGAACCAGAAGCAGAGGTAGAAGTAGATGAAGATATGTCTATGGAAGACCAGAAGAAAGAGTTATTTGATATGATTGATAAAGACCCAGAAATGGATAAGCTTTTAGCTGAGAAGTACAATATGTCAGATGAACAAAAGATTACAGTAGCTTTAAATATGGCAGAAGCATCTAAGGATGTTAAGTCTAAATTTGAGAAATTGTTTTTAGAAGAAATTAAGTCTTTAAAGTCTAGTGGAGAATCCAAAGACAAGGAGATTTTATCTTTAAAAGAACAGTTAGCGGAGACTCCTAATACTGGTAAATTTAAAGCAGAGGTTAATTTAAAAGCTGACAGAAGTGAAAGCACCTTAGATGCTTTAAGTAGAATTTCAAAGAACAAAAGTAAATAAATAAATAACAAAAAAGAAAACAAAAATGGCAACAACAGAAAACGTAGACTCAGGATATAATGGTGCATTGGCAGGAGAAATCTTTGTACAAGCATTTAAAAAGTCTGACTCAATTGCAAAGAATGCAGTAACAGTACTTCCAAATAACATTGGTACAGGTTTTTTACCTAAGCTTTCTTATAGTGCAGAACTTCAAGATTATGCTTGTGGTTTTGACCCAGAAGGAGAAGTAACTTACAAGGATGTAGAAGTTACCTTAAAGAAATTTAAGATTGACCACGAACTATGTAAGGATGAATTTCATCAAACATTTCAAGCACAATCAGCAGGTTTATTTTCAGCTAGTTCTGAAATCCCAGCAGACATTCAATCAGCTATTCTTTTAGCTATTGTGAATAACTTGGGTGCTAGAGTAGATAACTTTATCTGGAATCACCCAACACTTGGTCTTATTGCTAAGATGGAAGCTGCTGGTTCAAATGTAGTTGAAGTACAGTCTAGTGCTATTACAAAATCTAATGTAGTTGTAGAAGTCGAGAAGGCTTATGATGCAGTTATTGATGAGGTAATGGATGATGAAGACCTAGTTTTAGTAACTTCTAAGAAAGTTCTTAAATTGTACAAGCAAGCAGTAGCAGCACAAGGACTTAATACCACTGTAGGTGATAAGGAACTTGATTTCTTAGGACTTAGAATGGAAAGTATTGGTGCAATTGCAGGTGACCAAATCTTTATCTACAGAGTTAAGAATGTAGGCTTTTTAACAGGATTAGAAGCTGACCTTAACGAAGTTAGAGTTAAGGATATGGATGAAAGTGATTTATCAGGAACTATCAGAACTAAAGTAGTTTTGGAAATGGGTGCAGGATTTAGCTTCGGTGAAGAAATTGTATTCTATGGTGATTTTGCATAGTCAAACAAAATTTAATATATAAACTTAGAACCCTCTCTAAATAAAGAGGGGGTTTTTTATTCAAAACAAAAAATAAATAAATAATTATGGCAACAAGTGATATAACAAGTGGAATTGGAGTAGAAGATAAGAATGCAACAGCAGGGTTTAAGGCTTTATATGTAGCAAATTTTGATGACTATGACTTTACCACTACAGAAGATGAAACAGATGGGATTCTATTAACAGGATTACCAGTAGATTTTGAAGTGTATAAATTCCCTCTTAAAAATGTAGGTAATACCTACAGTGAACCAACTAGTTCTAGTAGAGATAATGGTACTACAACTTTTAACGGTACTTTAGCAGCAGTCTTTACAAAGATTACAGCTAAAAAGTCCTTCCAGCTTAGACAGATGGTATGGGGCAGACCTATTGTATTTGCAGAGACCAATGGTGGAGACATTATTGCTATCGGTTTAAGACGAGGAGTTGAATTTAACAACACCGCAGCTATTGCAGGGGAAATGGATGGTGCCAACTCTTACACTTTAGAAGGAATTTCCCAAGAAGCACAACCAGCATACTTCTTAGATGCTGAAACTATTACAGCTTTAAAGGCAGCAGTAGTAACACCTCTACAGTAGTTTTTACTACTTTGAACTAATTTGGTACTAGTTTGAACTACTTTGAAGTGTAATATAATAGGACTCAACTTTAATTAGTTGGGTCTTTTTTATTATCATTGTTTTTAGAATAAATAATAAATATGTTAGTGATTAACCTAAATGATAGGAAAAATATATATATAAATTCTGACCTTACTATTAGTGAAGTTGAGAATGATGATAATGTATTAATAGAAGGAGACTTTTATAAACTGTCTTTATATCCTAGAGTATATATGGATGAGGTAACTATAAATATATATGATGAGGTTTTAGATGAATCCGTGATAGAAACAGTATTTACTTCTTTTGGGGATAGGGGCAGACAGGATATATACATAGACTATCCCTTTGAAGATGATAAGACTTACCTAGTAGATTTTACACAGGTAGATACTGAAACTTTAATATGGAGAGGTAGAATCTTATCAACAAATGAAACTGACTTACAAGAGTACAAGAAATTTGATGAAGATGAAAATTCTGGTATCATAACAGCATAAAAATAAAACAGATATGAAAAAAGATAAATTAGAGGTATTAGAATTTAACAATTATGTAAAAGTGAACCCCCAGAGTTTATTACAAATAGGTAATAAGTTCTTAACTAATGGCCCTGATAATGATTTCTTTACAACTGTAGAAAATGCTTACTTAGGTTCTCCTACATTACAAGCAGTTGTAGATGGCTATGCAAACTATATAGTAGGGGATGGCTTAAAAGCAGTTGAAGGTATTACCCAAGAGAAGCTTGATAAGATAATCTCTAGTGATGATTTACAGTCATTAGTACATGAATATAAGCTACAGAGAAATAGTCCCTTACAGGTCATTTATAACAAGGCTGGAGACTTAAAGGTAACTAAGATACATAGTATTCCTGCTAGACAAATTGCAGTTGATAAACCAGAAGATTTAATGGAAGACCCATTAGCTTATTGGTTTAGTTTTGATTGGAAACTAAAGAGTAAATTTAAGCCTAAGTTGGTTCCTTCTTTTGGATTAGGAGAGGATAGAGAAACAGAGTTATTCTATTTAAAAGGAAATTCTCCACAACCTATATTTGCATTACCTGATTATTTCTCAGGTTTACAGTATGCCCAAATAGAAGAGGAGATAGCCAATTATCTTAGAAAACATATAAAGAACAACTTTTCAGCAGGTAAAATCATTAATGTAAACCAAGGAGAAGCTGTTAATGAAGAAGCAGAAGAAGATGCAGAGAGAACATTTAAAAGAAAGCTAACAGGAAGTCAAAATGCTGGAGAGATTATAGTATCTTTTAATAAAGATAAGGATTCAGCAACTACTGTAGATAGTATTGAAATTACAGATGCTTACCAACAGTTTGAGTTTCTATCTAATGAAGCAAATAGTAAGATACTTTTAGCTAATAAAGTAACTTCTCCTAGCCTGTTTGGACAGTCTGTAGCTACTGGGTTCTCTAGTAACTCAGATGAGATGATAACAGCTTTAAAAACGCTATACAGGAATCAAATAAACCCTAATAGAAGTGCTATATTATCAGGTTTAGAAAATATTCTTAAAGTGGGTTATCCAGATGTAAAATTAGCCTTTGAAGATTTTAAAGAGTTAAAAGAAAACAGTGAGGAACCTGTAGTAGAGACTGCTGATGGTGTTGAAACTGTTGAAACAGATATAGATACAAAGGTAGAAAGTGAAAGCCAAGCAGGTTTAAGAGGTTCTGTAGGTGGTGTAACTGGTATATTGTCTATACAGACTGCTGTTGTAAGTGGAAATACAGGTTATGAACCAGCAATAACTATACTAAAAGAAATCTACGGATTTGACCAAGAGGTAGCTGTTAAGTTGCTAGGAAATAAAGAGGATATTAACAAAGCAATAGAAGAAGAGAAAAATAAAACAACTAAATAATATGGCTACACTACTTTTAAGAGAAGACGATATATCAAAAAACACACCTATTGGTGGTAATGTTGAGACTAGTAGGTTAATCCCTGCTATAAAATCAGCACAGATAACTGCTATTAAACCATTGCTAGGAGAAGCTTTCTACGCTGACTTGGTAGAGAAGTATAAAACAGATACTTTAACAGAAGAATACGAAACATTATACGAGGACTATATAAAGCCTATGCTTATTCATTTAAGCACTGCTTACTATTTCTCCTATGGTGCATACAATATTGGTAATAGTGGTATATATAAGGCTACAGGGAGTGATGCAGAGAGTATAAGTAAAGATGAAGTAGACTATCTAGTAAAGGCCCAAGAAAAGACATACGAGTCTTATAAGGTAGGTTACTTTGAGTTTATGAAGGTAAATGCTAAACTGTTTCCTTTATATAGTGAAGAAGAAACTAGGTCTACTAAAAGAAGAAGTTATGGTGGTTGGTCTTTTGGTAATACAGGAGGTGGAAATGGTACTGCTAAAGCTATGGGTATTACAAATGCACAGTATTTAGCTATCCTAGAAAGACTTGACCTTTTAGATTTAGAAGTAGATGAAAGAGTATTTACTGTCTCTGGGGTAAATGTAGATAACACAGACCCTTTTAATCCTATTATTGAAGGTATTTCTTGGGGAGATATACAAGGTTCCTTACTAGACCAAACAGATTTAGTGAGTGTTTTAAATGATAAGGCATCTCTTAATCAACCTATTTTTAATGGTGAGGTAGGAATAATTGGAAATTTACATTTTAAGAATAAAGGAGATAAAATATTTGGCGGACCTTCTAGAAGTAATTTTATTGAAATGTATAATGCACAAACGGGTGGCATAAATTTAAGAACATTAAATGGTACTGCTAATGTTAATATAGAAGGTGGATTAAAGATAACAGGTCAATTTTCTACTAACGAAAGTATAAAACTTGATAGTGGTGAAGCCTTTTTAGGTGCTAGTAACTCTAGTTTTTTGCCTTATGATGGTGCAAGTGGAAATATGATTTTAACACCTAGTACGAATGGTTCTTATGGAAAAATAAGATTTAATTATGGCCCAAATAGCTTAGAAGGTTTTAGATTAACTCATGAAGGAGATGTAGGTATAGGTACTACTAGTCCAAGCACTAAATTAGATGTTGTTGGTACTATAAAAGGTACTGTAGTGGTTGATAATAATGGTAATACACTATCACAAAAGATAGACTCTAAGACTATAAATGAACCTAGTGGGAGTGATGTAGTAGCAAATATAGTTTCATTAACACAAGCAGAATATGATGCAGGTACTCCAGTAGCAGATACCTTCTATATTATAACTGACTAAAAAACAACAATAAAAAATGGCTATAAAATTAGGAAACATAGATATAGGGAAAGCATACTTAGGAGGTGTGGTAGTTAAAAAGCTGTACTTAGGTGCAGTTTTACTCCTTGATAATTTACTTGGTGCATTTAAAACAAGAGTTAATAATGATTCTGGTACTATTGAAGCAGAAGATTGTTTAGATACTTTTGCTAATGAACTAGATACAAATACCACAGAATATGCTTTAGTTGCAAGTGCCTACAAAGAAAATAAGATTTATTCTTTAATAAAAAATGAAAGTACTTTTGATTACGACTTTACAAGGAGTACGACTGCTACTAGATTAAATGAGGATAGAAATATAGAAATTGTAGGTAATAATATTCCTCGTTTAGATTACCAAACAGCAGGATGCCCTAGTTTGTTATTTGAACCACAAAGAACTAATTTATTTCCAGATTCACAACCTACTGAAGTTCTGCCTTATAGTAATACAATAAGTGCACAATTTGATAATAATTATGATTGGAATTTAGGTGATTTTAACGATAATGCTATTTTCTTTGAAGGAAATAATACAAGGAATATAAGATATTTCTATTTTGATTTACCCACACCTGTAGAAAACACAACTATTTTCTTTACTTTTTATATGAGGTTTGTAAATGGTCAAGCACCTATTTTTGGTGGAAGTAATAGTTCTGGTGGAAGTAATATAACAATTATAGGGATTAATGCAAATAATATAACGTCAGTATTAGTTAAAGATGATATATATAGAGTGACTGCCAAAAGAGTTGTAACTAGTCCTACAACTAGAATTGGGGGACCTGCATTATATCAACAAAATGTAGAACACAGAACCTCTTTTTATATGTCTGGAATACAAATGGAAGAAGGAGATTATGCAACTAGTTATATACCTACAAATGGTTCAATTGCAACTAGAAATGTTGATAATATAGACATTAAGATTTTCCCAAATACTCTAATAGAAAAAGGGGATGATTTTGAAGTAAATATGGAAGCTGAACTATTAAATCCAGAAGCAAATGATTTATATGGAAGAAATGGAAGTATATTATTTTCTCTGTTTGAAGATGGTATAAGTACTTTTTCTAATCAAATAACTTTATGTAGAAGGTCTGACCAATTTTTTATAAAATGTAGAAGTAATGCATCTGGAATAGATGTAAGTTATTTAACAGGTATAAACTTTAATGCAAATCAAAAGTATAAAATAAAGTTTGAATATAATAATGCTGGAGGTGTAAAATTAACTGTTGATGATACAGAAGTATTTGAAAATATAGATGCTTTACCTACATTGAAAATAAACAAAGGACTGTTTACCACTTATGATGGTTCTTCACCCGAAAGTAAAATATATAACTTTTCAATAAAAAATAAATAATATGAAGTATAAGTATTTAATTGTATTACTGTTTTTATTAATAAGTTGTGCTAGTAAAAAGGAAAGCACTAAGACAGTATATAAGGACAGGGAAGTAATCAAGACAGAATATGTTTCACAACCTATACAAACTGACTACAACTTTAAATTGGAGTGTGATAGTCTTGGCAATGTTAAACCTATTAGCTTTATAAAGAGTTCTGGAGTTAACAAGGCTGATTTTAATATAGAAGGAAATGTTCTAGACATTAGATTACTAACAGGAGAGAGTAG
>Ga0306866_1000451_pt1 | contig 12729 bp, 10 predicted proteins | sample AntRauTorckE5432_FD_190450 | JGI IMG/M metagenome (GOLD analysis project Ga0306866, IMG submission 190450) | Saline lake microbial communities from Rauer Islands, Antarctica - Metagenome Torckler E5 #432 (v2) (version 2) | ecosystem: Environmental > Aquatic > Non-marine Saline and Alkaline >...
TCGGTGGTTTACGGCCTTTGGGGAATCTTAGTGCTGGCGCCATTTTTAAGCCCGACTTTCAATTGGCTAAATGAAAACTTGGGCTGGATCCCGATATTTGCTGGGCAAGTTTCGGCCACCGGAAGAACAATGCTGACCGTGGGCATCGTGCTTGCAATAATGGTGCTTCCGATTATGGCGGCCCTGATTCGTGAAATTTTCTTGCAAACCCCTAGGCTCCACGAGGAAGCCGCCCTTGCTCTTGGGGCTACTAGGTGGGAAATGATCAAGATGGCAGTGCTGCCGTTTGGGCGCCCAGGAATTATTTCGGCCGCCATGCTTGGACTTGGCCGAGCCCTCGGTGAAACAATGGCAGTTGCCATGGTGCTATCACCAGCAGCTGTGGTGTCCTTCGCGGTATTGACTTCGACAAACTCAAACACAATTGCGGCTAACATTGCCCTTCAGTTTCCAGAGGCTGGTGGCAATTACACGAATCTTTTGATTGCGACCGGATTGGTGCTGTTCGCAATCACCATGGTGGTAAACATGTTTGCCCGCTGGGTTATCAGTCGCCGCGCAGAATTCTCGGGCGCCAACTAATGACTGCACAACTGAATTCAAGCTTTCGTGGCACTCAGGATTTGCCGAAGTGGTTGTCTCCAACATTGCTTGTCGGCTTTTTCTTGGCTTCGTTTGGATTTCAAGTTTTGCTTGCATCAGGCGGTGAGACTGCGGAAATCAACTTCATTCCAGTGGCAGTCTTTGGCCTTCTTGGCTTTTCGGTTGCGCTGTATGTGATTTCACGGGTTATTGAGGGAGTCAGGAAAGCGACCGATCGCCTGGTGACGATTATGGTTTCCACTGCCTTTTCGCTTGCGCTGATACCGCTTATTTCTCTTGCCTACACGGTTGTCACCAAAGGGGTAGCGCGGTTCGACGCCGAGTTCTTTACCTTCTCGATGCGAAACGTTGTCGGCGGCGGCGGCGGCGCGCTACACGCGATCATTGGAACAATTGAGATCACCGGGATAGCAACTCTTATTTCGGTTCCAATTGGGATCATGGCCGCCATCTACTTGGTTGAGTATGGCCGCGGAACAATTGCTCGCTTGGTGACCTTCTTTGTTGATGTCATGACCGGTGTTCCATCAATTGTTGCTGGGCTTTTTGCGTACGCACTTTTCGTGATCTTCTTCGGTCCTGGGGTCAGGATGGGTCTTGGTGGGGCAATTGCTCTGAGTCTCTTGATGATTCCGGTTGTCATTAGGGCTACAGAAGAAATGCTAAAGATTGTGCCGAACGAGCTTCGAGAGGCGGCTTACGCACTTGGGGTTCCAAAATGGCTGACAGTTCTAAAGGTTGTGCTCCCAACCTCACTTGCCGGCATTGCCACCGGCATCATGATTGCTATTGCAAGAGTGATTGGTGAAACCGCACCGCTGTTGCTCATCGCAGGCTTCACTGCCTCGATGAACTACAACCCCTTCGATGAGCGCATGATGACGCTTCCTGTTTTTGTTTACACCTCCTATGCGAATCAAGGCGTGGACATGCAGGCATATCTGGACCGAGCTTGGGCTGGGGCGCTCACGCTGATGTTGATTGTCATGGTTCTGAACCTCGTTGCCCGTCTAATCAGCAAGTACTTTTCTCCGAAGGGATAAATAATGTCAAAACGCATTGAACTGAAATCGCTAAATGTTTACTACAAAGCTTTCTTGGCGGTTGAAAATGTCAACATGGTGATTGAACCCAAGGCCATCACCGCCTTTATCGGCCCCTCTGGTTGCGGTAAGTCAACGCTTATTCGCACCCTAAACCGAATGCACGAAGTTATCCCGGGCGCGCGGGTTGAAGGACAACTCTTGATGGACGGTGAAGACGTCTACGGCCCAGACGTTGATCCCGTTCGGGTCCGCAGGCAAGTTGGAATGGTGTTTCAGCGACCAAACCCATTCCCCACCATGTCGATCAAGGACAACGTTCTTTCCGGCTACAAACTAAATAACTCTCGGATGTCAAAAACTGAGGCCGAAGAAATTACCGAAAAAGCCCTTGTCGCCGCGAACCTCTGGAATGAAGTAAAGGACCGGCTAGAAAAGCCAGGCTCCGGACTTTCCGGTGGTCAGCAGCAGCGATTGTGTATTGCCAGAGCAATCGCGGTTGAGCCAGATGTGATCTTGATGGACGAGCCAACTTCTGCCCTAGACCCAATTTCAACCGCAGCCATTGAAGACCTGGCTGTTGAACTAAAAGAGCACTTCACGGTGGTGATTGTTACTCACAATATGCAGCAGGCCTCTAGAATCTCTGACATGACCGCATTTTTCAATATCGCGGGCACCGGAATGCCCGGCAATCTGATTGAGTATGACAAAACCGAAAAGGTTTTCTCCAACCCAACCGAGCAGCAAACCGAAGATTACGTATCTGGTCGCTTCGGTTAGAAACAAAACTGCCCCGTAGTAGGTTGATGTTTCAATGATAGAAACCGTAACCTCAGATCTGGCTACCCTCAAGAACGACAGCGGGAAGCCAGCAAAAGTCCTTGTAACTGGAGCTACCGGGTATGTCGGCGGTAGATTGATCCGAGAGCTACTGGGCCACGACTACCAGGTCCGAGTATTAGTGCGGGACCCCACGCGCCTTAGTGATTACCCTTGGCAAAAAAATGTTGAGATTGTGGTCGGCGATGCCGCTGATCCAGAAGTGCTTGATAGAGCACTATCTGGCATTGATCTTGCTTATTACTTGCTACATGCGCTCATGGTCTCCAGTGATTTTGAACTTATGGAGCGCGAGCTAGCTGAAGTCTTTGCCAAAGTAGCCAAGGAAAAAAATGTCTCCAGAATTGTTTATCTGGGCGGCATGATCTCAAACGACCACGAGCTCTCGCCGCACATGTCTGCTAGGGCGGAAACCGGCTCAGTCCTGCGCGGGTCTGGCGTGCCAACAATTGAACTTCGAGCCGGGGTTATCATCGGATCCGGGTCAGCCTCATTCGAAATGCTTCGACATCTCACGGAGCGCCTGCCCTTCATGGTCACGCCGAAGTGGCTTCTAAATAAAATTCAGCCAATTGCCATCAGAGATGTTCTTCGGTATTTGGTTGGCTCCGCAACCCTAGATAAAAAGATAAATCAAGATTTTGACATCGGTGGGCCGGAGATCTTCACCTACCTTGAAATGATGCAGCTTTATGCCGAAGTGGCGGGATTGCGCAAGCGAATAATCATTCCACTTCCCGTTCTAACTCCAAGGCTTGCCTCGGGTTGGGTTGGTCTTGTAACGCCAGTGCCAGTAACCCTGGCAAAGCGTCTAGTGGCTTCGCTGAAGCACGACGTAGTTGCAAGGGATAACAAAATTAGAGATTTGATCCCAGAGTTCAAGCACGGCATGACCGATTTCAAAACCGCTGTGGGTCTTGCACTAACCCGGGTAAAGGACTTAGAGGTGGAAACTAGGTGGAGCAATGCTTCAGTTCCTGGAACTCCGTCCGAACCACTCCCCACCGACCCGAGCTGGGCCGGCGGATCGCTGTATGTAGACCATCGTGAATTTGTCTCAACTGATTCAGTTAAAGAAGTCTGGGGCCGAGTAGAGGCGATTGGTGGCAAAAACGGTTACTCCACCGCCACTTGGGCCTGGGAACTCCGCGGACTGATGGACTTGGTAATCGGAGGAGTAGGCCTTCGAAGAGGCCGCCGCGACCCGAACACCTTGATGGAGGGTGAAGCGCTTGATTTCTGGAGAGTTGAGAAAATCGGTAGACCGCATTTACTTAGGCTTCGAGCTGAAATGAAGATGCCTGGACTTGCTTGGTTAGAGTTTGAGGTTTCAAAGCTCGAAGACGACAGAACTCTCTTGGTCCAAAAGGCTTACTATCATCCGCACGGTTTGGCTGGACACGCTTACTGGTGGTTAGTTTCATTTATGCACGGAATTGTATTTCCGTCCATGGCCAAGAAGCTCAGTGGAGGCAAGGCCAGAAAGCTCGTCACCAGCTAAGATTTGTTGGTGCCTAAAACTCGTCTAGCAGTTATTGCTCTGTTGGGCGTTGGACTTGTCTGGGGTGCGGCTTTCGTTCTAATGAAGGACGCAATCGAACAGCAGCCTTACATGGACTTTCTTGCGACCAGATTCTCGATTGCTGCAATCGCCATGATCGTCCTAAGACCGAGGCTTTCGCTCAGCATGCAGCCGGGTGACCTCAAGTACGGATCATTGATTGGTGTGGTGCTCGCACTTGGCTTTATTACGCAGACTATTGGGCTTAGCCTCACAACCGCTGCTACCAGCGGTTTTCTGACTGGTCTCTACGTTGTCTTCACCCCCATAATTGCCTGGGTCTTCGCCAGAAAGCGCTTCCCGGTTCGAGTAATAGTTGGGGTCTTGCTCGCGGTGATTGGGCTTTCGGTTTTCTCGGGCGCAGCAACCGACATCGAGTTTCAAGTTGGGCAACTCTGGTTAGTTGGTTGCGCCGTATTTTTCGCTATTCACATTTTGCTTCTTGGCAAATTTGGTCAGGGAAGAAACTCCTACCGAATCGCCATGATTCAAATTAGTTTTGCCGCCATTGTCTGCTGGGGTTTTGCGCTCGTCGATGGCTACCAGCCTCCGCCAAATTGGGAAGTTTGGTTCGCAGTGCTGTTTACCGCTTTACTTTCCACAGTGATTGCGTTCTGGGTGCAGACCTGGGCTCAGACTCTGATTGACCCGGCCCGAGTGGCACTATTGATTACCAGCGAGGTCATCTTCACGGCTATTTTGGCGGTGGGTTTGGGACAAGAACCAATCACCACAGCGATGGTCATCGGTGGTTCAGTGATGCTGACCGCAATGCTGATTGTTGAGTGGCCAACGAAGACTGAACCAGTCATACCGCTAGAGGCCAAGATCCACGAGTAATTTCTCCAGAGAATTACCAAAATCTCTAGATCAAGCACCCAGCACCAAGCACCCAGCACCCAGCACCTAAGTGGACTTTATGGCTTGCCTATAGATTCATTGACAGGGTTATCTGTTGCGCTTTGAATGGCCTTTGCCACTTGCAGGGTGGAAAAACAATAGAGTATGCCTTGAAAACTCAGACCGTTACTAGGAAAGATGTTCATGTCCATTTTGGCGCTTGATGCTGGCACTACCGGAGTCACTGCCCTAGTGGTTAGCGATGAGGGAAAAATAGTTGCCCGCGGTTACCAGGAATTTAACCAATATTTTCCTCACTCCGGCTGGGTCGAACACGAACCCGAAGAGATCTGGGCGGCGACCCTTACTGCCGCAAGTATCGCCCTGAAAGAAACTGATCTGGAAATCCGCTGCATTGGCATCACTAACCAGCGGGAAACAGCAGTAATTTGGGACCGAGAAGCCCTCACCTCTCCTGCTCGGGCCATCGTTTGGCAAGACCGACGAACGAGTGTTTTCAAGGAAGAGCTTGACCAGAAAAACAAGAACGACTGGGTCAGAACCCGAACCGGGCTGAACATCGACCCGTACTTCACCGCGAGTAAGTTTTTGTGGTGGCAACGAAATCTGCCCGAGGTTTGGGCCGGTGTTGAAAGCGGTAAATACGCGCTCGGAACAATCGACAGCTACTTGATCGCAAGACTAACTGGCGGTAAGTCTCACGTCACTGACGCCAGCAACGCCTCCCGAACCCAGCTCATGGCCTTGAAGACTTGCAAATGGGACCCTGAGTTACTCGCGGTCTTTGACGTCCCAGAAAACGCTCTTCCAAAAATCACCCCAAGTTGGGGGAATCTTGCCGAGTCTGACCCGGAACACTTCCTCGGGATTACCGCGCCAATCACCGGCAACGCTGGCGATCAACAGGCTGCTCTCTTTGGTCAGTTGGCCCTTGAGACCGGCGATTCAAAGGCAACCTACGGCACCGGCGCTTTTATCCTGACCAACACCGGCGAAAAGATTGTGGAAAGCACCCACGGGCTTCTTGGAACCGTGGCTTGGCAGGATGCGGACGGCAAAACAACCTATGCAATCGAGGGCTCGGTGTTCGTGGCGGGAGCGTCGGTTCAATGGCTGAGGGATGGTCTTGGCATTATTGACAACTCCTCCGATGTTGAAGAACTTGCTAATCAGGTGACAGATTCAGACGGAGTGATCTTCATGCCCGCACTCACCGGGCTGGGTGCCCCGTTCTGGCAGCCAGATATTCGCGGATCACTCTTTGGGCTAACCCGAGCAACAACCGATGCTCACATCGCCTTTGCAACCCTGGAGGCAATCGCCATTCAGGTGAAGGCAGTCCTTGAGGCAATGGAACTCGACATTGGCATGAAAATCCCAACGCTCAAGGTAGATGGCGGTGCCGCCGCCAACAGCTTGCTTTTGCAGCTGCAGTCAGATTTGATCAAAAAAGATGTGCTGCGAGCAACCAACTTAGAGTCCACTGGGTTGGGTGCTGCATTGATGGCAGGGCTTGGTGCCGGCATCTGGAAAAACCAATCAGAAATAGCCGAGCTCAATCCAACCGAGGAAACCTTTAGCCCGAAAACCGAACGTCAAGCCGAATATTCAAACTGGCTAAGAGCGCTACGTGCCACCGAATGGTTCCACAAAAACTAAGCTTTAGGCATGTATGAACCAGAGTCGAAGTTAGCCGCGCAGGCACTGAGTGCCGGCTACTCTGCTGACCAGGTTATTCAAGACCTTAATCTCGAAATTTCCAAGGGCTCGGTTACCGCAATTATCGGCCCCAACGGTGCCGGTAAAACTTCCCTACTAAAGGCGCTGGCCCGAAAGATACCGGCAATGAGTGGCGCTGTGCTACTCGATGGCATTTCAATCACCTCCCTCACCAAGGCGGAGATCAGCCAAAGCATTGGGTTTCTAGCTGCGATTCCGGCCGCAAAGAACCAAGAGACTGTTTTTGATCTAGTAGCAAGATCAGCGATGGCGGCCAGTCAGATTTCCAGGGTCTCCCCAAGACTAAAGGAAGAAATAAAAACTCTGCTGGAGCGAACATCATTGACGGGATTCAAAGATAAAAAAGTCGGCGAGCTCTCCTCTGGGTATCGTCAGTGTGCGGTGATAGCGGCAGCGTTGGTGAAAAATCCGGCGGTGCTGCTACTTGATGAACCGACTAACTCGCTTGACTACAGTCACCAGCTACAGGTCATGAACCTTTTGTCTTCCCTGAGGCGCGAGCGCGGTATGACGATTGTTGCGGTAATTCACGATCTGAACCTTGCGGCACGTTTTGCAGACCAAATAATTATTATCAAAGATGGCTCGATAGTCGCCAAAGGCACTCCCCACGAAGTGATAACCCCCAATAATTTGGCTGAGGCGTTCAGAATTCTTGCTCGGGTAATCGATGACCCCGTCGGGAAAACTCCGCTGGTAATTCCAATTCGCCAGCTTGCTTAGATTCTTTTAGAAGGTCGCTTATTTGCAAACGAGCCGCCATAATAAAGATGTAGTTCACTTAGGTGAAGGCGCAGTTACTAGCAGTGACGCCACAGAGGCTTGCGCCTACCGGTGAACGAGGGCAAGGACTGGGCCCGAATCTTCGAATCGGTCAAGTTTGGTTGTGAAAATCCGTGCGTATCTTGCTCATAGGGGCAGGTGGTGTTGGCGATGCAATCGTCAAGATTTCTGCTGATCGTAATTTCTTCGAAAAACTAATCGTGTCTGACTACGACATTCAACGTGCTGAAAAAAGCGTTGAGTGGGTAAATCAGCATTCACCGGAAGCGGCTGCTAAGTTTCAAACTGCCCAGATTGATGCCAGTGACTCTGACCAGGTGGCCGCCCTGGCCAAAGAAGTCGGCGCCACTCACATCATGAATGCGGTTGAGCCGAAGTTTGTTCAGAGCATCTTTGATGGTGCACTGAAGGCTGGTGTGAACTACATGGACATGGCAATGAGCCTGAGCCATGTTCACGAGACTGACCCGTTCAATACCCCAGCCGAAAAACTAGGCGATTGGCAGTACGACAAGCACGCCGAGTTCGAAAATGCTGGCCTACTGGCTCTCATTGGAACCGGTGCTGAGCCTGGCATTTCCAACATCTTCGCGCGCTATGCCGCTGACCACCTCTTCAGTGAGGTCGATGAAATCTGCATCCTGGACGGTGGAAACTTAGTGGTTCGAAATGACCAAGGTGAAGAAATCTTTGCGCCGTCATTTTCGATCTGGACCGTCATCGAAGAGTGTCTCAATCCGCCGCTGATTTGGGAAAAAGATCGCGGTTGGTACACCACGGAACCCTTCAGCGAGCCCGCAATGTTCGAGTTCCCAGGTGGAATCGGACCAATTGAGTGTGTGAACGTTGAGCACGAAGAAGTAAACATGTTGCCCCGCACCATGGATGCCAAGAAGGTCCGTTTCAAGTACGGGCTTGGTAGCGAGTTCATTGGAGTATTGCAAACCCTGCACGCTTTGGGACTCGACAAGATTGAGCCAGTTTCGGTTAGATCTAAATCCGGACGCGTCGAGGTTGCACCTAGAGACCTAGTTGCGGCCGTGCTTCCGGACCCAGCTTCGCTGGTCGATTCAATGACCGGTAAAACCTGTGCGGGAACCTTGGTGACTGGTAAAGGCCTAGACGGCAAACCAAGAGCTACTTACCTCTACCACGTGGCAGACACCAGTTGGACTGGCAAAAACTACAACGCCCAAGCAGTGGTCTGGCAGACAGCCCTGGTTCCGGTGGTAGCTCTAGAACTGCTTTCACGTGGGGACTGGAAAGCCACTGGAGTTCGAGGCCCCGAGGAGTTCGACGCCAAGTTATTTTTGGACCTAATGTCCAGCGAATACGGGCAACCATGGGGCTCTCAAGACCGCAACCCAGAAAACCCAGACGTAATCGACGCAAACTGGGAATAAACTCCCTTATTCTTGGCTTATGGGACTAAGTTCGATAAACAAATAAATAACTAGGTTATTAGGGAACACTCTCAGCTAACTTCAAGTTGAATAACTTAGATTGTTACTATCAATATTCAGGGAGATAAAAAAATGCGTATTTCAAAGCGATGGATCCCATCCGTAGCGGTTCCAGCCGTAATTGCACTTGGTGCTGTTGCAGTACCACTTCAGGCTAATGCGGTTGACCTTCCGGACCTAAGTGCCGCTGAAGTAATGGTGCTCATGCAGCAAAGCGATGTTCTGGAGTTTTCCGGAACAATCACGAAGGTCAGCGACATGGGTATTCCTTCCTTGGAGTTCAGCTCAATGGTTAGCCAGGACATGGCAGATGAAATGGCAGAGAAGATGCCGGCCGAATTTGCAGACTTCGTCCCAGCGGTTATTGAATCAAACGCCCTGACTCAGGCCATGGAGCTTGCCTCTGGCACTCACACTGTACGAATTTACGTTTCTGGACAAGACAAGATGCGAGCTCAGATTTTAGATCGAATGTCTCAGCGAGACCTGATCGTCAATGGAAACGAGTTTTGGATTTATAACGCCAAGAAGGCAACCGCAACAACTGGGACCATAGACATGGAGATTGACCCAGCAAAGCAGGCAACTGCCGAGCAGGAAATCTTGGACTATGCAGCATCAATTGCACTGGACCTAAGTAGCCCAGAAGCCATTGCGAACTACCTAGTCGAAATGATTGATGAGACCAGCACTGTTGAGGTTGGTAAGGATCACAGTGTCGCAGGACGTACTGCCTACCAGTTGATTATCAGCCCAGACGCTGAAGCTTCCTTGGTTGAAAGAGCTGAAATCTCGGTTGACTCTGAGACCGGACTTCCTTTGAAGGTTGAGGTTTTCTCTACTCAGCAATCAACTGCTGCTATGTCAGTCGGTTTCGAATCAGTTGATTTCGGTCCCATTGATGCTTCACTATTTGACTTCACTCCCCCCGCTGGCACAGTGGTAACAACTTGGGACTCCGATGACCTAGAAGGTTATGCCGACAAGGACGCTGCCGCCTTAGAAGCAGAGTTCAGCGACACAGCGAAACCAGAAGTTATTGGCGAGGATTGGGAGAGCGTTGTTTACCTTTCAGCAATGCCAGCAGACATCCCAGCCGGACTAATGGCAACTGAGTTATTCGCAGACATGTTGACCGAGGTTCCGGGTGGCAAAGTGTTCTCAAGCGCACTTGTAAATGTCTTGCTGACCGATTCTGGTGAGGTCTACATGGGCGCCGTAACAATTGAGTACTTGCTCAGCGTCTCGAAATAGGGACTATGCCCCAGGCTCTAGAGTTGGCGATAAAAACCAGCTCTCTTACTAAGCAGTTCGGCTCCCAAAAAGCAGTATCAAGCATCGACCTCAGTGTTCCAAAGGGGTCGGTGTTTGGCTTTTTGGGCCCAAACGGCTCAGGAAAAACAACGACAATCCGCATGATTCTAGGTCTAGCGGCAGCTTCCAAGGGAGACATAGAACTTCTCGGTCATCCGATTCCCAAAGAACTAGAGCACGCTCTACCTAAGGTTGGTGCGCTGGTCGAAGGCCCGGCTTTCTACCCCTACATGTCGGGGCGCAATAACCTGATACGAATTGATTCGGCTGACCGCAATTCAAGGAGTGGCACCCGGAAGCAGCGGGTCGATGCTGCTCTAGAACGGGTTGGCCTCACAAATGCCGCCAAGAAAAAAGTCCACGCCTATTCGCTGGGTATGAAGCAGCGCCTAGGTCTGGCCAATGCACTTTTGAAGCCAAGAGAGATTCTGATTCTTGATGAGCCGACAAACGGCTTAGACCCACAAGGAACCAGAGAGGTCAGAAACCTGATTCGCTCTCTGGCAGCTGAGGGCATAACAATCTTTGTCTCGAGCCACTTGCTGAGTGAAATTGAACAACTCTGCAGTCACTTGGCTGTTATGACCGCCGGCAAGATTGTCGCGCAGGGCAGCCTGGCGGAACTTCGAAACGAATCTCAGACCAGACTGGTGCTAAAAGCAGACCGAATCGATGAATTGGTTGACCTGCTAAAAACTCAGGGTCTCACAAAACTCTCATTGAAGCCCGACCGGGTCGTCGTTCCAGTGCCAGGTGACTTTGACGTTGCAAGCCTGAACCAGTTACTAGTGAAGAAGAAATTTATGGTGAGCGAGATACGTCTCGAGCAACCGAGCCTGGAAGAATACTTTGTCAACCTAACCGGAGAGGGGTTTGAAGTTGTTCGCTAAATCCCTAAGTCTTTCTTTGATGGGCTCTGAGCTAAGAGTTATGTTCACCAGGCGCCGCACCTGGGCGATGCTGGCAGCAATTGCACTAATACCTATCCTGTTAGCGGTGGCGGTTGCGCTAACCAGTGATCAGCTTGCACCCGGTGAAGGCCCGCCTTTTCTTGATCGAGTGACCCAAAACGGCCTCTTCACTGGCTTCACCGCCACATTATTAGCCCTGCCGCTATTTTTGCCGCTAACCATGGCCGTTGTTGCCGGCGACACCATCGCCGGGGAAGCGAGCCTTGGAACACTTAGATATCTGCTGATTGCTCCGGTGGGACGCCTAAGGCTTTTGGTCGTCAAGTACTTAGGAACAATCGTCTTCGCACTAGCCGGCACCTTCACGCTGATGATAGCCGGAGGAATTATTGGAGCGATTTTGTTTCCAATTGGCCCCGTGACTTTGCTGTCTGGCGATCAAATTTCGTTAGCTGAATCTATTGGACGAATGGCGCTGGTGGCTGTCTACACAGCCATCTCTATGAGCGGGCTACTAGCGATCGGACTATTTGTTTCGACCCTGACCACCGTTCCAGTCGGTGCCATGGCTGCGACAGTTGTTTTAGCTGGCGTGAGCCAGATTCTGGATAACTTGCCACAGCTTTCTTGGCTCCACGAGTGGCTATTTACCCACTATTGGCTAAGTTTTGCTGACCTGTTAAGGCAGCCAATTGAACTCGGTTCATTCGCCAGTAATTCGCTACTACAGCTCGGGTATATTGCAGTGTTTGGCGCTTTGGCTTACTCAAGGTTCACCACTAAAGACATATTGAGCTAATCGGCTGATACACTTCTAAGCTGCAGGGGCCTCTAGCTCAGTTGGTTAGAGCAACGGACTTTTAATCCGTGGGTCGTCGGTTCGAATCCGACGGGGCCTACCAGAGTTAGTGACTTCTCAGGACCTTATGACCGACATGGGCAATAAGAGGCTCAGAGCGGCTCTATTCGGAGCGTTTTTTGCTTTCTGATTTGGACTGCTTTTCCAGTCTTTTTTCCTTCAAGTTTTTTGCAGGGGTCTTCTTGGTGTTTTTTTGAGGCTTTTGCTCTTTTTGTGCCATCGTCATTCTCCCTCACTACTTGGGCTTCTATTCACGGAGGTTATCGGCTTATCGATAACAGCCCTCCTGCACAAACTTAGCGTTGAAAACTCAAATTAGTCTCTCGGCCAGCTGATTCTCATTAAGTCCTTGAGGACTTGCGCAGGCGGCTGCGTGAAGTAGCTTGCCGGTGCAGCCATGAGCTGACCTTCCTAGGCGCCCTCTCCAACCACTTGAAGGTTACTTGCGCCCTGGACTCGCCAACCACCCATCGCTTCAATCATCAAATATCTAAGGGCATAAACGTCATTTCCAGCTTGTAAAAACCGAACATCAATCAGCGCTAGTCCAGAGTCAGAATCAACCAGACAGTCATTGAAAATCAGCTTGGAAGACTGGATTAGCGGGCCATAACTCCCGGCAATAATTTCCACGAAGCCCTCTAGTGTCACGTTGGACCGAAATGATGGTGACGCAAAAGAGTACGCGAGCTCAAAGTCATCTCGTGCAAAGGCCGAAGTTTGTGCGTTTACCGTTGACTCGATGCCC
>Ga0306866_1000457_pt1 | contig 12627 bp, 12 predicted proteins | sample AntRauTorckE5432_FD_190450 | JGI IMG/M metagenome (GOLD analysis project Ga0306866, IMG submission 190450) | Saline lake microbial communities from Rauer Islands, Antarctica - Metagenome Torckler E5 #432 (v2) (version 2) | ecosystem: Environmental > Aquatic > Non-marine Saline and Alkaline >...
AATCTGTAATATCCTTTAACAGATTATCACGATCTAGAGTGGATAATAATAGTATTTCCTCTTTTAAATTATCTATGTTCATAATCTAAATATACATATAATAGCTGTATTAAACTAGAGCCATAATATACTCTTAACTCAAAAAGGGAAAGGTATATCTGTAAAAATACAAGAACAATATATAGACGTTGGAAGTGCAATGAAAAATACACTAAAACTAACCACACACAATATTTGGTTAGCTATTCAAGAGTTTGAGTACTTGTTAAAAGAAAGGTCACTTTTAACAAGAGTTATTGAAGAGAAGAAAATAAGAGAATCTTCACTAATTGAAGTTTTGAATTACTCACCAGAACACCACACAGCTTTTCAAGAACTCAATGAAGAGTGGATTACCAAATATTTCAAATTAGAAGATGCTGATAGAAAAGCATTAGACAACCCTAAAAGCTATATTCTGGACGGAGGAGGGAAAATTTTAGTGGCTATTCAAGGTAAGACTATTTTAGGGGTTTGTGCCTTACTGAAAATGCAAAATGATAAATATGATTATGAACTGGCAAAAATGGCAGTTTCTCCAAAATCACAAGGGAAAGGCATTGGGTATTTATTAGGAAAATCTATTATTGAAACAGCAAAAAAATTAAATGCCTCTAACATATATCTTGAAAGTAACACAATTTTAAAACCAGCAATCTCATTATATGAAAAACTAGGATTTAAAAAAATAGTTGGTCATTACACATCATATGAAAGATGTAATATTCAAATGGAACTTAAACTGAAATAATCAAAAATAGAATTTGAAAATAAAATAGCTATTATCATCAAGGACGAACTATTAAATTGGCAAAAGCTCAATGTTGCTTTATTTTCAGCAAGTTCGGTAGCCATAAAATTTCCTGAAACGCACGGAAAATAATTTGTAAATGCTTCAAAATCAAAATACATATTTTTTATCAAGCAACCAATTAGTATTTATCAAGCCGATGACCAAGCTCAAATGGATAGAGCATTTTCAAGAGCAAAACAAAGAGAACTACATATTGGGATTTATACAGACTCTCTTTTTTCAACAAAAAGCGAAGATGAAAACCACATTGAAATAGGCAAGTTAACAGACAAAAATCAAATTTTGGTAGGAATTATAATTTATGGGGACAATAGGAAAGTGAACAAAGCTCTGAATGGACTTAAATTCCACGGATAAAAACTACAGCCAAGAACTAAGTATATGGCGTGCCGATAGGCCAACATTTCGACATGCTATTAGATTTGTTGTTTATATTGAAGAATCGATAATTAGTAGAATATCTGAACAACCAAGAGAAGTTTGTTTCTAGTATGCTTTTCAAATAGGGGAGTACCTTTTATTCTACTCATTATATTTGAAAATAAATAATGCCCTTAAAATTAATTATGGAAATGAACATGACTAAAGCCTTTATTTGCTTTATAATGAAAAAGATAAACGAGTAGGGTTGGCAGACAACCGTCGCCTTAGAATCTTGAATGCAGTATTTTCAGTGGTTCATTAAAAGTTCCTTGGATATTATATATGAAAGTGTTAGTTTAGGTAGTAATAAAAAAGACGTCCTAAATAGATATATATCCTAAACTGAGGATTTGAATAGGGGGTATTGGGATGTTGATAAACATTTAAAAAAATGAAAGAAATAGAAAAAATTGCAGAGAAAGATTTACCTCCAAAAATAGAAATATGGGACAATTCAAAGAGAGCCAAAAATTTAATGATAATATTTTGGGTTTTAACTGGACTAACATTAATCGCCATAATTTCAGGGTATTTTGAATTAGAATTGCTTAAAAACACACAACTTGGAATTTATGCTGATGAAAGTGAAGTAAATGCAAATGACTTAAGACAAGGGATAATTGGAATTTTTCAAATTGGAATTTACATTGCATCTGTAATTTTATTTTTAAATTGGTTTAGAAGAGCATATGGGAATTTATATAGGGTTGGAATAACCTATTTAAAGCACAAAGAATCGATGGCTGTTTGGGCTTGGTTTATTCCAATAATTGTATTTTTTCGACCGGTTTACATTATGAATGAAATATGGAACGAAACTCAAGAAAAAATTAAAAAATTTGATTCTACTTACAATATTAAAAATGGTGGATTAATTATAGGGTTATGGTGGACTTTGTTTATTATTTCAAATTTTATTGGAAGATTTGTTTTGAAAACTGCCTTTAAAGATGAGACAATTGAACAATTAATAGAGGCATCACAAGCAATTTTAATATCAGGTGTAATGCAAATTCTAGAGGCTTTACTAGTTATTTTAATAGTATTTCAACTTTCGAAAATGGAATCAAAACTAGCTAAAGAAGTTAAAAAATCTGGTGGTAACATTGTGTATAAGTAATAGCGGTTTAATACCAAATTATATTTATAATGCCGTATGAATAAATTGAATTATTTTTTGATTGATTGAAATCAAAAATAACTAGCATAGTCTCAGCTACGGTAATTATTTTTGATGAAAAGCAGACGAAAAAAGCCTGTGCCAAATTCGTATCGGTAAAACGATTTATTACGTCATTATAGGTCTAATTTGGTATAAGTGATAAAACGTAAGTAAAAACATAAAATAAAGGTCAGTGAAAAACTGAAAGGTTTCTGAGTAGAAATCTGTTACTACTAATACACGAGACCGTTGCCATTAATTTGAAAATGAACCACTTCAATCTCGTAACAAGTTTAATTTTATTTGGATTAATAATCCTTTGTTTTTGGCTTCCCTATAGACATGGAAATAAATAAATTGGAATCATAACAGGAGTTATTTTGAGCCTAATAATTGCTTGGACAATATTGGCTGAATTGGAATTTCTTGTGATTTTTATTTGGCCATTTCTTTTGGTTTTTCAAATCATATTTCTGACTTATTGGACTTTTCGAATATGTCACAGACTCAAAACAGGAAAATATATATCATCAATATTGACTTTAGGTTTTATTCTTCTATGTATGTCACCTTGGATTATTGACTGGACTTTTAGCAAAAATGACGCCCGAAAAATATGAGTGGAACATAATATTGAATTGAAGGACGACTTTAAAATACTGAAAAATGAAAGTGGTGGATTTATGGACTATGCACATACTCTTAAAATTCAAATTTCTGATTCAGACAAATCAAGAATTGCCAAAGAAATACGAGAATCTAAAGGATTTTTAGAGGTTGTAAATTTCAAAAAAGATTATCCTTTCGCCGATTACGAAACTCTTGAAAAACTAAATTTTGAAACGAAAAACTACCTTAATCGAGAGTATTATGTAAAGGAACTTATGGAAGATGGAACTAAACACTTTCATTTTCAACTTTCAAAAACAAAAAACGAATTACAATATATTGGAAGAGATGAATAAAAAACTACAGCCAAGAACTAAGTATATGGCGTTCTGATAGGCCAACACTTCGACAGGCCTCTGCCAATTCACTACAGGAAGGCTCAGTGGTGTTCGCTATATCATTTGCTGACTGATCCGGGATTTTTAGATAAGGAGGAATTTGATGAGTTGGCAAGAACCTTACAAGAGGAGAAGGTTGTTTTTGAATTGCTTTCCAAATAGGGGAGCACCTTTATTCCACTCATTATCTTTGAAAATAAATAATGCCCTTAAAAATAATTGTGGAAGTGAAAATCACAAAACCTGTGTTTGCTTTGTAGTGAAAAAAATAAGCCAGCAGTGATTGCAATCCTCCGTCGCCTTAGAATCTTGAATGCAGCAGTTTAGTGGTTAATCCAAAGTCCTTTGGATACTATATATGAAAGTGTTAGCTTAATTGGTAATAAAACAAGGTCCTAAATAGATAGGTAGCTTATACTGAAGAGTTGAATATGGGTTATATAGATGTTGTGTGAAATTTGATAAAAATACTAGTAGTAAGAATAGTAGTTTAAAAAACTCGTATATTTATGATATGCTAAAGAAAAGTATGTTTACAAAGAAACTTGGTACAAAAGTAGCTGTGTCAGCCAGACCACTTAATTCTCGGAAATATCACGTGATAACAGGAGATGGACAAAAATGGAACGTTGTGGCTGATGGTAGCACTAGAGCAACTAGAGTTTTTACTACAAAATTAAGTGCTATTGAATTTGCAAGAGAAACGGCTATTAAAATTCAAGGCGAGGTTATAATTCATAAAAAAACTGGAGAAATTGAAGAAAGAGTTTCTTTAGCTAGATAATCGAATTTCTTTATGGCATTTGACCAAAATGTTTTTATTAATTGTCCTTTTGATAAAGATTTCAAGCCTCTTCTAAAAGCTTTAATTTTTGAATTAATTTATTTAGGTTTTACACCAAAATTATCGCAAACTTTATCTTCTTCCTCAATTCGAATTATTCAGATTAAAGATTTAATAAAAACTTGTAAATTCAGTATACACGATTTATCAAGGAGTAAAGCTATGATTGCTGGAGAATTACCACGATTCAATATGCCTTATGAATTAGGATTGGATATTGGCGCACTAGAATATGGTGGCAGGAAATTAAAAACTAAAAGAATTTTAATCCTAGAAACTGAAAGATATCACTACCAAAAAGTAATTTCAGATATAGCTGGTCAGGATATTGAGAATCATGACGATGACCCAAAAACGCTGATTACAAAGGTTAGGAATTGGTTTTCAGCGAATTTCTCAGAAGAGACAATTGTTGGTCAAAGAGTAATTTGGATTGCCTATAACCAGTTCATAGATGATTTAAATAATAATTTATCTGCGACATATACTGTTGACGAAATTGAGGAAATGCCGATAGGCGATTTCATTAAATTCTCTGCTGTTTGGATTAGAAGGTTTAAAGAATAAAAACTACTTACAATCGAGTGGATGACTCCGCCATTAATTGACGGAGTGTCTCCCCTCACACCTCCGTAGACTTCGACCTTGCTCAGGACAGGTCAAGCGAGTCTAGTAGTATACGACGGTTCGCAATCCATCTTTCCAATCGCTCTTTACACCAATTAAAACTATTCTGTACTTTTTCAAAAGGCTACAGATTTTCTTGGGAATCGGTCACTCAATTAGCGAAAATAAATGCTCTCTTTGTGATTTCCACAAGGACTGTGTTCAGTCCTTCCCCACTTATGAGACCTATGCAGTTTTATGCATCTCTTTTTCCATGGGTACTATAACCTCGGCTGACTTCTCTATTGTACCAACTCGTCGTTATACTCCAACACGCCAGCTGGTCCATTCGCTAAAATGATTTAACAAATCATTTTTTAACGCTTCGTCCTCCAGGTAATTGCATCTTCCTTCACTCGGTTTCTACCGTATCTATATAGATGCACTTTTGGTATTCTTTGGGCTTTACAATGATGTGGTTGCTTACCCGAGCATAAATGCCTAGTAAACGGTTTCTGCTTGGCCTGCCCCTTACTTGATACGGGGTCAGTGTCCCGTATAGCTATCGGTCTTGTAGCGGTATTTGCTCATTAATCAATCACAAATAATCTTCACTTCCTATCTCACGATAGACCAGCTTGCAGCTTACTAATTATTAAAGGCGTAACTCTGCCCATAAGGGACTTGAACCCTCTAGATTAATTAACTACATTACTGTAGTTAAAAAGATGCCCATGCTGGGCACACATATTCTGTATAGTGCATACCCTTTGGGATACGCACCATACAGTTGCCGTTAAAAAAAATTTAACATATGAAAATAATTTTATTGATAGCTCTAATTTCAATCATTAGTTGCAAAGAAAAAGAAAAGCAAACAGACACTAGAAAAAGTCAATCTGCAACTATCACAACAAAAAATTATGAACTTATAAAATCAAAAAATCCAAAAGCATTATTGATTATTTTTCCTGGAGGTGGTACAACCTCAAAAGAAACCAAAGAGAATTTTAATATTGTTGAGAGTGCAACAAGCAACAATATTTCGGTGCTTTTCATGAACTTCAATCGTCATTTATGGATTGACAAAGAAGAAACGGAAGATTTAAGCATAGAAATTGAAGAAATTATCAAAACCAATAAGTTAAAAACAGATAATATATTTACTGGTGGAATGTCTATTGGCGGAACTGTAGCGATTACAGTTTCTAATTATTTATCCAAAATTAATTCACCTATTAAACCAAAAGGAGTATTTGTTATCGACTCGCCTATTGATTTATTTGCACTTTATGAGAGTTCTAAAAGGGACGTTAAGAGGAAGGGCTTTTCAGATGAGCGCCTCGAAGAGCCAAAATTTATAGTTGACTATTTCGAGGATGCATTTGGAGGTAAGGACTCTTTACTTTCAAATATTCAAAAAGTTTCGCCAGTAACTTTAAAAACAAAGAATACAGAAAACATAAAAGATCTAAAAAATACCAAACTACGTTTCTATACTGAACCAGACACTTTATGGTGGAAAGACAATAGACAAACAGACTTTGAAAGTACAAATGCATATACTCTTCAAAAAACTTCCAGAAATTTAAAAAATAAGAATTGGAGTAATTTTCAACTTATTCAAACAAAGAATAAAGGCTACAGGATGGATGGCGAAAGACATCCGCATAGTTGGTCGATTGTCGACATTAACGAATTAATAGTTTGGATTTTAGAAGAAAAATAAGCCATATGCGGTAAAACGTGTGACAACAACGTAAAAAAATAATAGGGCAATTAGTTGCTTAATCCAATGGCTTATGCATTTTTGCGATGTCGCCAAATTTTTATCCCGACCATTTGGGTGGCTTATTGATAAAAAAAGATAGAAAGAGACAAACAAGTATCAATTAGACTAAGTCGAAATGCAGTGTAAAGCATGTCCCTTTAACTTCGTAAACTATGTGCCTTAACGAATATTAAAATAAAGCTATGAACCTCCAATTAAGAATATACCTAACGACCACTATTTTATTCATTGGAATTTTAACTTTCGGGCAATCTAACGTTAAAAAGAAATCTGAAATTACTTCATTTCTTGATAGTTTTAATCAAGATGATTTTTCGGGAGTAATCTTGGTTTCTCATAACGATAAAGCAATCGAAACAAGAGCTTATGGACTATCAAGTATTGAATTTAACATAAAGAACAACTTAGAAACTAAATTTAACATCGCTTCTATTACCAAAATGTTTACGGCTGTTGCAACCTTACAACTTTACGAGCAAAAAAAAATAAAATTAAACATCCCAATTGGCCAATACCTAACTAATTACCCTAACAAACTCATAAGAGATTCCGTTACCGTTCATCAGCTACTAACACACACTTCAGGACTAAATAATTTTTATGTGGCAGATTTGGACAATATAAAAAATTCAGAATACAAGAAAGTATCAGATTTTGTTCCGCTTTTTGTTAATGATACACTTTTATCAAAACCTGGAACTAAATACGATTATAGCGCATCAGGATTCGTGATTCTTGGCCTCATAATAGAAAAAGTAAGCGGTAAAAACTATTACGACTATATAAAGAATAATGTTTTAAAACCTGCAAAGATGTTCAACACATCAGAGCTGGAAATTGATTCTATTGTGAGCAATAAAGCAAATGGATACACCTCAATGTTTGGGGAAAATAAAATCCTCAAAAAGAATGATTATTATTTAACAAAAGCCTCACCAGCTGGATTTTATTATTCGACAGTAAGCGATTTATTCAATTTTTCAAAAGCCTTAAGAAACTATAAACTTTTACAAAAAGAAACAACTAAATTAATGTTCAAACCAAAAGTCAAAGGATATAATACATATTTAGGATATGGAGTAGACATTGACAAAAGGTATAATCAAACAATTCTTGGTCATAGTGGAGGTTGGTATGGAATTCATTGTGAATTAATGGATTTTATGAATGACCATTATACAGTAGTAATTTTATCAAACATCGACGATGGAGGAAGCACTGGAGCATCAAAAGTTGCGGACTTTTTTAAAGAACTAATTGCGAACAAAAAACCCAAGTAATAAAGTGGCATAATAACTAAGCATATAGCCTGCCAAGGCACGACAGGTAGGCTCAGTGGTGTTCGCTATATCATTTGTTGACTGATCCGGGATTTTTAGATAAGTGGGAATTCGATGAGTTGGCAAGAACCTTACAAGAGGAGAAGGTTGTTTTTGAATTGCTTTCCAAATAGGCGGAGTACCTTTATTTCACTCATTATTTTTGAAAATAAATAGTGGAATAAAAATAATTGTGGAAGTGAAAATCACAAAAATCTGCGTTTGCTTTGTAGTGAAAAAAATAAGCCAGCAGTGCTGGCAATCCCCCGTTGCCTTAGAATCTTGAATGCAGCAGTTTAGTGGTTAATCAAAAGTCCTTTGGATACTATATATGAAAGTGCTAGCTTAATTGGTAATAAAACAAGATCCTCAATAGATATATACCCTATACTGAGGATTTAAATAGGGGATAATGGGATGTTACCACAAATATAACCAATCACTAATATTTTGGGAGAAAAAGAAAAATCACTAGATCCTAAAACTAAATTCAATGGATATTTCTTATTAACATTTTACAACTTTTATCAATTTTATCATTCAACTAAATTTATTGATTTAAGTCAACGAGTTTGAGGTTTAAAGGAATGTTTCTTTGCAGAAATAAAATTAAACCAATTACAATGAATAAATCAATTTGCATTATTTTTACATTATTTGCCTCTATAATGTATGGACAGAATGGAACTATTAAAGGTAAAATTCTTGATAAACAATCCGAACTTCCACTTATAGGTGCTAGTGTAGAACTCTTAGGGGCTAAAATTTCTAAAGGTGTAATTACAGACCTCGACGGGTATTTTACATTAACTGATGTCCCTGTAGGCAGAAAAGTCATTAGAGTAAGTTACATTGGTTATGAAACCAGTACAATTCCAGATATTGAAGTGAGTACGGGAAAAGATGTAGATATTACTGTAACACTTACAGAATCTTATGGTAGTCTAGATGAGATTGTAATTACAAGTACTACGAATAAAATAAAATCTCTAAACAAATTTTCGGCAGTCTCAGCACGTCAATTTGGTGTAAAAGAAGTTGCAAGATATGCCGGTGGAAGAAATGATGTTGCACGGTTGGTAAGTAATTTTGCAGGTGTAGCTTCACCAGACGACAGCCGTAACGATATCGTAGTTCGGGGTAATTCTCCAACAGGGCTGTTATGGCGGGTAGAAGGTATTCCAATTCCAAGTCCCAATCATTTTTCGGCCTTAGGGACAACAGGAAGCCCAGTATCTGCATTAAATCCCAATCTTCTTAAAAATTCAGACTTTATAACCTCTGCATTCCCAGCCGAATATGGTAATGCAATTGGAGGTGTTTTTGATTTGGGTTTTAGAAATGGAAATAAAGATGAGTATGAGTATTCTTTTCAGGTGGGAGCATTCACTGGTTTAGAAGCAACGGCAGAAGGTCCATTGAACAGAAAAAATAATGGCTCGTTTTTGGTGGCTGCAAGATACTCGCTTATCGGACTTATAGGAGGAGCAGGTACCAGTGACACCCCAAATTATGCTGATGTTTCGTTTAATATTAATTTAGGAAAAAGCAAACTTGGTACGTTCTCTCTATTTGGAATCATGGGTACATCAAGCATCGATTTAATTGGTGAGGATTTTGATGAAGATGACCTTTTCTCTGCAGAAGATGAAAACTCTTATGTGTCTTCTAATATTGCTGTTTTAGGAGCTAAGCATTTACTGAGCATTGGCGAAAAATCATATTTAAAAACAGTCATTGCAGGCGCATCCAATAGCAGCGATTTTGAAGAAGACCGTTTTATTGATTTGGATACTGAAAACGAAAGGATCATAAGATTTGCAGAAAATAACAATGAAGAAACTAGATTAACATTTTCAACATTATTTAATACTAAAATCAACAATAAATTCACCCTTAGAACAGGATTATTATTAGAGAATTTCTCAGCAGATTTAGATAGAAAACAGAGAGATGAACAAGAAGATTTAAACGGTGATGGAGACCCTGATTTAGTAACCATTAGAAGTATTAACGGGAGCTATAATGTATTTCAACCCTACGTTCAAACTAAATACAGATTGACTGAAAAATTGACACTAAATACAGGGATACATACCATGTATAGCGATCTTAATAAACAGTTCGTCGTAGAACCAAGAGCCTCTATGTCTTATAGAATACACCCTAAACATACGATAAATATAGGGTACGGTCTTCATCATCAAAATATAGCCACACCATTATTATTTCTAAATGAAGAAGTAAATGGAGTGATCACAAACCCTAATGAAAATTTAGATTTTGTGAGAAGTCAGCACTATGTTTTAGGCTATGATGTTAAAATTGCACCTAGTTGGAGAGCAAAAGTAGAAACCTATTATCAAAAAATAGATAATGCTGCGATAGACGGATCCCCATCTAGTTATTCTTCGTTGACCGAAGGAGCAGACTTTACGTTTTCATCAGATAATACAGATTTAGTTAGTTCAGGAACTGGAGAAAACATAGGATTGGAACTCACCTTAGAAAAATCATTTAGCAAAGGATATCATGCCTTGATAACAACTTCTTTGTTTGAGAGCACCTATAAAGGTAGTGATGGCATCAAAAGAAGCACCCCTTTTAATGGTGGTCACATCTTTAATTTTTTAGCGGGGAAAGAGTTTAAGTTTGGAGAGAATAAGAAAAATATTTTTTCCATCGATGCTCGTTTTGTGACCTCAGGAGGAAATCGTTTTACACCTGTTAATTTAGAGGCTTCGCAAAATGCAGGGTCCGAGATTTTACAAGATGATTTAGCATTTAGTGAGCAATATGAAGATTACTTGAGACTAGATTTAAAATTTGCAGTAACGCTTAATAGCAATAAGAAAAAAACATCTCATAAATTTTATATAGACTTCCAAAACCTTACCAATAGAGATAATGTTTTTGTAAGAAGATATAATAGAAGTACTAGTAGCGTTGAACAAATAAATCAAATTGGCTTTTTCCCTGATTTTGGTTATCGTTTTCAATTTTAAAAATAGTATTGCCTGACTGAACATATCTAAAAGCGGGATTTCTTAAAAAGATTTCCCGCTTTATAGTATGCCACTTTAGCATTCAAATGTCGTGTAAAAACAGTTTCTTTTTCACTTATTAACCGTCATAAAATAGAACCATGGCTGATGCTATGCTTATATTTTTTTCCTCAACTAAGTAAAATACCTCTGCTAAGCTACGTCGTAGTATGATTCAAATTTTTAATATAACATTGAAAAACTAAATTGGTATTACTTTGGTTTTGCAACAAAATAAAGACTGGGAATAAAAGCACTGACTTTAGCAGACATCCTATAATAAAGCAGTTATTAAACTTGATTCCTGAAAAATAATGAGTCGGACAACTGAATCCTTTGACAGTAATAGTTACTACAAGACCTGTAAAACCCACGAACACCTAGTTTACATACTCTCAGAACGCCATAGAGATATAGTGTCGACTGATCATACAGTTGTTGATGATGGTAGTACAAAAACGGGTGAAAAAGAACTGGGCATACTCAAATATAATCTCGATGGTAAAGTGACACCTAACGAGCTATATCGACCTGTTCAGCTTTATGGAAAACCCAACTTAAAATTAGGATGATCTAACCAAGAAACCACCAGATACTCAATTGACTCTTTTCTGATAGAGACAATGCTATTTTAAAATAGAATGTAGAAGCCTAAATATAAGCGATATAATAGCAAAAAGCTAAATGTTGTATTTTAGTCGGACACTAATGTTTTAAAAACTTAAAAAATGCACAAGCAGGTTATTTCATTTTTCAAACAATTTATAGACTTAGAAGAAAAAGATATTCTTCTTATTGAAGAGTTGACAACAGTAAAACATTTTTCGAAAAATGAATTTATTTTAATACAAGGAAAGGTATGTGATTTTGTTGCCTTTATAAATAAAGGAGCATTTAGAGGTTTTTATTCGGTTGATGGTGAAGAATACAGCAAACAATTTTTCTTGGAAGGTGAGTTTTGTACAGATTATGCAAGTTTCTTAACCGAGAATAAGTCTCTGACTTATTTACAGGCTACTGAAGAGAGTACGGTTATTGTTTTTGAAAAAAAGGATGTTGACGTTATGTACAAAGCCATTCCTACTTTTGTGCAATTCGGAAAGTTGTTAGCTGAAAGTTTGTATATAAAGGTATGCGATATTACGGCTTCTTTTATTTTGAATACTCCAGAAGAGCGTTATACTAGTTTGATTAAAGACAGACCAAAAGTGATACAATCTATGCCTCAATATATGATTGCATCTTATCTAGGCATTACTCCTGAATTTTTGAGTAGAATACGAAAGCGTTTAGGAAAAACTTAATGACCAAAACCTGTGTTAGTGATATAAGGGAAAAATAAGCCAGCAGTGTTGGCAGACCTTCATCACCTTAGAATCTTGAATGCAGCATTTTCAGTGGTTATTATAAGTCCTTTGGATATTATATATGAAAGTGTTAGTTTAGTTTATAATGGCTCTAGTTTAGGTCTGCGTTGATATTAAGTTTTCATATCTAGATTCGATTTGATTATACTGTTTCAATGTACCCAGAGCAATTGTTTCCTCCACAAAGGCATTGGCTCTATCGCTTCTAGA
>Ga0306866_1000465_pt1 | contig 12501 bp, 17 predicted proteins | sample AntRauTorckE5432_FD_190450 | JGI IMG/M metagenome (GOLD analysis project Ga0306866, IMG submission 190450) | Saline lake microbial communities from Rauer Islands, Antarctica - Metagenome Torckler E5 #432 (v2) (version 2) | ecosystem: Environmental > Aquatic > Non-marine Saline and Alkaline >...
CAAAGTACCTCGTTTAACGGTTACCATATATCAATAAGTCAAAGAAAGACTGCTATAAGTGGGTATCACAGACACCGCCACAGGGGTCGCTTAGATCGTCAGATCGTACAACGTGCGTATAACAGTGTAAAGAAAAGGGTTGTTGCCCTTGTTGTTTATTGTTGTTGTTTATTTAACTCCCTACCAAGTTAAAAACATTTCGGTAGCAATCAAGGTTTATTAGAAAACTCTAATATTGGACGTATTATGTTAGTTTGGTACGGTTATTGTAATGGGGAATTGATCAATATAGGGGGGCTTGTTCAATGTAAATTAATTTAATGTTGAATTATTTAATATGTAATTGTTTAAAGTATGGCAATTCAATGTAATTTAGTTCAATGTTGAATTATTTAATGTATCTCTGGACTACGTTAAAATACTACCTATATAATATTACTTAGATCGTACTACCCTTATCGTAGGGAGGGGGTACATCAGGGGGGGAGTTTTTTACCACCCAAGCGTGATAGTTCCGTTTTCAATACGTATCAAAAATTTGGTTCAAAATTGCCCCAAAAACTCTCACAGAGCGCCGGTAATCCCCAACTGGTAGCATAAGTCCACTTACCCTATTCGCCTCTGCTACGGTTAAATCTACCCCATACATATGGATCACCAACAGGAGACCACGCACCGTTCATTCCGTGCAACTCCTATAATAACCCGAATGGGAAATATCGCCGGTAAGAAAACCCAAAAGAATGCTCACAAATACTCTGAATATCAACGGAGAGGTCCAAACTCTAACGTTGTCTATATAACCATCGGTAAAGATAAGAAAGGACTTAGGAGGTATATCAGTGTTTATTGGAGCGTTACCGTGTAAGATGCTGAATTGAGAGGTGAGTGGGTGGTGTCGACTCATAAGGTACAAAAAGAGGGGTTAGATTGTCAAGTTGTTTTTTCTTAATGATTATAACCCATCAAGATACTCTTTGATAAGTTTATAATAGTGTATGAAAATTGATTACCAGCCTATTTATTGAAACTATTTCAAACAGTAGATTCAATATTTCTCTTAAACCTCTTGAGATTTTTCCAACTTCTGTTGTATAGCATCCGCAATCCAAGCACCTAAACCATCTTGAAAATCTTCTGCTTTCTTAAAATCAACACTACCATCTTTGTTTTTGAATAGATTTTGGATTGCTCCCCATCCTCTTACTTCACCAATCATTTGGCACCCCCCGTCTTTTTCTTCACCCCATATATATCCAACACCTGCATCAAACCATACTTTATTGCCTATGAAGTCCGTAATTTTTACATGATGCACAACATTAGGTATAGTGCATTGTTTGGTTTCTCTTTCTTTATTATCGTTCATCCTTATTTAAGTTTTTAGTGTTGATCTTAATTAGTGATTTACAAGGCTACGCACCAGATTCAACACGTAGCGATCATTGGCACGTTTTCTTCGTGCATAATTCATAATGTCAGATGCTAATTTATGTTTATCGCCTATCCAATTGGTAGCGTTTTCGTGCCAACGCACAGCGATTAGTCTTGCTTCTTTATCTATGTCTTTCATTGCAATCAGGGGGTAGTCATCATCCATTTGTTTTATCTCGCTAACACCGTGTATAGCCAAATTTTCAACTATTCTATGTGCATCGCCTACTTCAGCCAGTAACCTTTTGCAAATTTCTTTATCGTCATTTCTGTTTAAGTAATCAAATACATCACTCAAAGTTTTCTGTACTTTTTCTAAATCTGTCATTATTTCTGTTTATTTATCCGTTAAAAATCAAGCCATACCCACAGCGTTGTGATGCAATTAAAAAAGCACACAACACGGTATAAAATTAATAACTACTTATCGCTTAATTCAAACCTTTTACCACATTCAACGCAATGTTTAGGTTCTGCATAAGACCATCTATGTGGTTCGCAGTCTTTATGTTTCTTATCTTCTTTTAATTTCCAAGCATTAAACATTGATTCTCTCTGTTCCTCTTCCATAATTTATTTATATTTATACGTTACTAATCTTATACCTATTCGTTGTAGGTCATTATAAATTACTTGGCACACAAGCATAACCATCTTCAAGTCCTTTGTCATAGGCAGCCTCAATTTCTTTTTGAGAATAACGACCTACAACATTGTGTATAGAAAATAATTTTACTAAATCTTCTGCTACCTTGCCAAAGTCTTGGAAGTAAATAGCTTGTATTGTTTCGCCTGTTTCCAAATTAAAGTCTGAATCATATTTATCCAGTATCTCTATAAAATCTTCTTTTGTCATATCTTTTGTTTTTAAATCCGTAAAATTACTTTCCATACACTCGTCCGTTAACTACAAGCACTACATATTGTCATTTTCATAAAGACTTACGTCAAATCCGTGAGAAAAAAAATCTCCCAACCCACCACTATCAACTACATATTTCATCCCAAAGTCTGGGTGCATTAAAACTACTTGAGTTCCCTCATCTTCCTCTATATTATCTTGTTTTGCTCCGATGCAATCAAGAAAATAACCCATACTTTGCTTATTATCCATACTCATATCTGGAGCGTAGTCTATAATCCTATAACTATTTTCGCCTTGTTCAAATAATTCTTTTACATTATTAGGTATCTCGTAAGTTGCCATCGCTATTTTTTTATTGGTTATTTTTTTTCCACTCAACAAAATTTTCCATGCCGGGGATCTCATTTATTTCTTTGGCCCTTAAATTGATCCAATAATAACGGCTGTTACTATATTTTTTGCCGTGTGATTTTATGTAGCCTTGATTTTGATAGTGCGTAAAATACTGTCGCGCTTTGTTCGCGCCTATACTTTGAAGTTCATTCTGTACGGCATCCTTTATTTGTAGCAGCATGGTTGAATAGTTAGGCCTCTCTTCAATATTCTTTTCAACTCGCTGAAGGATTTCTAAGTGCTTTAATTCATTAACTTCGCCGGGGTCAAGTTTACTGTTACGTGCCTTGGTTTCGATATAGTTATCATCAAAAAAGGCTTCCAAATCCTCTCTCTTGAAAAAAATCTTTTTGCCGTTTTTTACGAAGTTAATTTGACCGGACTGGCGTAAATACAGAAGGTGGCGCCGGCTGCAGCTTAATAGCTCGCACGCGTCCGATATTGAAAAATACTGCTTCTGTGTGGCTTTGCGTATCAGGGCGGGCAATTTGTCGGAGAGGATTTTTTCGAACTTACGTTCAATGGTATCCTCGAATTCAGCTTGGGATGGGAAATAGATCTTTGGCATTGGCTTGTTATTTTTGGTTATGTTTGGTTGTTGTCTCTGTTCTTAATATACAGAACATGGTTCACTCTATCCGAGCCTGATCCGCCCGAACATCTTTTCCGGTCTTAGCAAAAATCTGATCTACCGTACATCCTGAATGATCGAACGGGTAGCCTTTTTCTTTCACGATCTGGCTCCATCGGCGTGGTGTTACATCAAGTGGGTTTTCACCATCTTCCAGGCAGGCCGTGATGGAGGTGTAATACCATTCCATCCCGCTTAATTGATTTTTTATTTTGTATGTTTTTTTTGGCATATCTGTTTATTTAACCCATTCGTGAATCCTCGTTCCTGTATTTCCTTCAATATTTTCAGCAACTACATTAAAGTTTTCGTCTAATACTTCAAGTATTTTTATAGGGCTGTTTTCCACAGTCACAACTTCTTTTTCTAATGGGTGATCTTGATTGGATAATGCAGTGGCTGCCGCGTTAATATTCTCGCACTCAACATAAATGTAGAATAAATCTCCATTTTGAGCATATTGAGAAAGGCGATGAATATTTGTTGCTATTGCGGGCTCATTTCCTTCAACAGTAAAATGATTGCCTAAGTTGTTTAGATCGATGGTTTCAAGTGATTCTGCTGTTACGATTCTTACAAGTATCATTTGTGTCTCCATTTGTTGTTGTTTGTTTAACTCACTTCTAATATATACAATATTATGGAAGTACGCAACTTTATTTTTCTATTTTATTTAATAATATGGAAATTAATACCGTTCACCATAACAATCGTATCATACTGTCACCCTGTAATTTTTAAATCCCGCTCCCATTTTCATCTGGCGATATACCCATCCATTTTTGTAGTCTTTAATTTCTGCATATTTCTGTAAATCCTCACGGCCACGGGTGCGAAGGATGCGCCATATGTAAGACGGCTTGTATTTTCCTGATCTTTCCAGGGCTATAAGCTCATCAACCGATAGCTGATCTACACTTTTTCCTATCACATCGTCATGGCCCACCTTTTGCAGATATCCTATCACATCCTGGCGTTCTTGCTCGGCAGGGCTTGGAAAGGTATATCCGCAGAATTGGCATTCGCGGGCCCCTCCATATAGGATTGCATCACATTCCGGACATGACTTCATGGGGGCGGGGTTCTCGCCGGGCTTGGGTGGATTATTGAATATATCTTTCCAGTCACGCTGCAGGTGCCACATACCGTGCCGGTCGATGTTGCCGCCTAAATCCAGTATTATGAAAGAATCCTTGCCCGGTGCTATACGCGATCCACGCCCCGGCATCTGTAGCCATAGCGGCAGCGATTGCGTTGCTCGGTTGACAATAACGCATTCGATACCCGGAACGTCGAAACCGGTTGTCGCTATTTCGCAGTTGTTGAGAATGGTTATATCTCCCGTCCGGAAGGCGTCCAGTTTTGCGGTGCGATCGGCATCTCCGGATAGCAGGTGTGTGGATGATATTCCTGCCTCTTTGAATTTTCTATCAACTTCGATTGTATGTTTTTTGTTAACATTGAATACCAGCGTTTTCTTTCCGGCGGCCTCCTGTTTCCACATGTCGACAATATTAGAAAACTGAATTTTTTCTATTTGAGTTTCGCTGGTAAATTCACCGCCACGGGTACGGAGTCCGGTATCATCGAATTCAGCTTTGTGATGAATTGGTGATGCAAGGTATCCATCTGAGATGAGCTCCGGTATTGACACCTCCGAAACGATGCTGTTATATTTATCTTTAAGCGGGTGTTTTTTCGACGAAGATAGCGGCGTTGCTGTCGCTCCGATTACATATGTGTCGGCCGGAAGCGTATCCAATATTTTATTGAAGTCGGCGCGGTGGGCTTCGTCGAAAACTGCCAGCGTAAATTTACCAAGCTTTGCGAAGTCGCGCCGTTTGAGTGTTTCGATCATTGTCATTAGTACCGGCGCCGTGCCGTGGATAGGTTTTATTTTATCTCCTGCTTGGAGTGTCGCCGGTTGATCGAAATACTTAGCAGTCTGCTCAAACAACTCCTTCCGGTGGGTCGACACCAGCACACGATTGAACATACCTTTTTTTAGATGCCGTTTTATGATTTCATAAGATATATAAGTCTTGCCGGCTCCTGGCGGGGCTTGCATTATTACGCGCTTATGTTTCGCACATGCTTGGGATGTAGCAGATACAATGCCATTCTGATAATATCTTAAAGGCATTGGAGGCGCTCCAATACATCGGCTATGATTTCCTCTGCCTGCCGGATTCTATCCATACATAATGCTTCCCATTCGGGATTTCGGGCAATACGCACAGAATGCAGATTCAGGGGCGGCTTCCATCGTGGGTCATAGCTTACAAGGTCGCACCAGTCGCGCCCTGTAAGCATCAGCTGAAATAGGCATTGTGATTCAAATTCATTAATCCATGTATTTTCCAGCAGATTGGCCATGTGCTTATCGGTATTGAAATGGCATTTCACTTCCAATATTCCATCGGTACCTACAAGCCCGTCGGGGGTGCATGATAGCCACCCCTTGGCAATGCCTATCTGGCTTGAATGGACAGATACAAGATTGTGTGCTTCATAGGCTTCAATAGCCGCCTGTTCGTGAGTTAGTCCCCATTCGGTGGCCTTGCCCGAATATGCAGAGTCATCGTCAAAAATGCCGAACCGTTCACGCGCTATCTGCCGAGCGAATGTCTTGCCGCCTTTCAGCAGTGTATTGCCCTTTCCGGTGAGTAATGCAGATACCGTACTTGATGTAATATAGCCTGGATTATGTGTTGCCATTATTTTACCTCCAATTCTGCTTTCTGCTTATCTGTAAGCGAAAACTGTGCAACAGCTTTTTGGGCCGTATAGTCGCCTTTTGCGATAGCTGCCTCCATCTTTTCGAATCTATCGGATGAAACTTTGGGTTTCTCTTTGGGTTTCTCTTTTGGTTCATAAGTATCTGCATCCTGTGTGTCATCAATAAGCCATAGGCCGTTAAGGGCATATTTTCGAGCATAGCTTGAAGCGCTGCCTGTAATTTGTGAGCTATCCATGCCTTTTCTATGCTCTGTCTCGCGTGCAAAACCTACGGATTCTGCGATTACGTCACCCATAAGCGTTACCGTTGCCGTAGCCTTAATGTAATATCGCTCACCTATATTTACCATTTCATCGCTAATCGTCTGGCGCAGATCATGTTTGTATAAGTGCGGCTTTAGCGTCTGTAATATGTCCTCGCAGCTTCGGTACATGTAGCCTCCGAAATTATTTTTTTGGTTTTTTGGTGCTTTCAGTGCGTGTTGTATTTCTACAATTGGGTCTTTTTCTTCTGTACTCATAATTGTGTATATTAAGGTGTTTGGTTAGGTATTAACGGCTGGGGTGGTTCCCGGCCGCTTTTTTTAGTGCTTCATCAATTTGTTGTAATTCCTTTTCGGCATATATTATGCTTTCGGTTAGTCCTTCTTTCTTGAAATTTCGTAAGCATATACTTACGAAAAATCGTGCAGATTTCAGTGATTTTATAAGTTCATTTTTCATAATGTTCCCGGCGTAGTTCTTCTACAGCGTCATAGTATTCTGAACTGGATAGAAACAACATACAAAAATATTCAATTTTTGTATCTAACGCGTCCCCTGTCTCCCACTTCCACCCCTTACTATCAAGGCGCTCATCAGTGGCGGCAAAGAGATCTTCCAGGCTTATATCCCAGTATTCTTCCATGTAATGCTTGTGGCCATCGTAAGCCTTTTTGGGCTTTTTGCAGTCGAGTAAGAGATCATAAGCTACAGATCCTACCGTCAGCCTTAATTCATCGCACATCTGAACAGCCGTCATTTTTTTATTTACAGGAAGCGCTTGAAATTCGGGTGTCGTTTGGCTGCTTAGAAGGCGTTTTAGTTTTTTGTATGTCATTGGTTTTTTTTTGTTGTTAGTTTTCCGTTGGTATCAACATAGTGTTGCACCATCCTTTTCACTGCCTCGTTTTGAGACTCTCTATTTATAGCGATAGCGATTTTAAATTTCTGTTTCAATTCCTCATTCAGTTTTCCTATTACATGCTGTGTTCTGCTCATAATTATTTGTGTTTGGGTTTTTGTTTCTCTAAACCAATGTACTAATAATATTTATTAACTTCAAATATTTATTTAACAGGAGGGCAAAAAAAAGCCCCAGGATAGGAGCTTAGTTGCACGTCATGCGCGCTATAATTATATCTGCTGAATCGTCACTCACATTGAAATACTTTGCATGGCGCTTTAAATGATCTTTCAATTCCATGACAGTCATATATGATAATTCTTTAGATATCAGAATCTCATCATGTACCCATTTCACGTATCGCATTCTGTCTTGGCCTCACCTTCTACAATCAGCTGAATGAAGTCTATTTCCTGACCGGCTATACTTAGCTGAGAAAGATCTTTTTCTGTAAGCAATGCTCTTACTGTAATTTCTGAGTAATCTTCTGCTACTTTAATGTAATTTTCTTCGTCTTTTTCGGACTTGAAAATATAGCTGTTGCCCTCTGTTTTGGGGTTTTCAGACCCTCCTTCAACATGATCATCCAGAAGAATTTTCTTCATCTCTTGCCAGTCTTTTTCTTCTTTGGTGAGATCTTTCCGAATTTTGTTGAGTTTATAGGCGGTGAGGCCGTTCACTCCTACGACCTGACCATCTCGTACTCCTGACCGGTTGATGACATTATTCAAGACTTGTAAAAGGATATCTGTTTGGAAGTTTTTAAGATAAATTATCATTTTATAAGTGTAAGGTATTATTTATAATTTGTAGCGTAAAACCCACTGATGCCGATAGGCTCGGTGGGATGTAAGCGACACGCTTAGCCTTGACTAAGAATATATTCTTTGATCAGGCAAAGTAGCCGCTTGACCAAAACGTTTTGTTTAGCCAATACTGATTAGCTAAAGATACCGAATGTTTTTGCCTTTTACAAAATCTTGCACTTGTCATATAAAATACTTATATTTACAACAGTGAAAGACATTAACAAAACATATCGTTTCCAAATTTACCCGAACCAAGACCAGCAAGTGCTGCTTAATAAGCATTTTGGTTGCGTGCGATTTGTATATAATCACTTTCTTAATGAGCGCAAGGAGCAGTATCAAGACAATAACAAGTCTGATAACTATTACGATCAGGCAAAAAAATTGACTGCCTTAAAGAAAAAAGAAGAAACAGAGTGGCTCAAAGAAGTGAATAGCCAGTCTCTGCAATTTGCCCTTCGTTGTTTAGATACCGCCTATGTTAATTTCTTTAGAGGCGATGCTCATTTCCCCCGATTTAAATCAAAGAAATCCAAGAATACATGCACGGTGCCGCAGAATGGGAAGATTATTGATGGCAAGCTAAGTATTCCTAAGTTTACAAATGATATTTCTATCCGATTGCATCGGGAAATAAAGGGCGACATTGGCAAGATGTGCCTCATAAAAGAATCATCGGGTAAATACTATGTATCTATTTTTACCACACAGGATTCAAAAGACCTGCCAAAAACAGGGAAGGCAGTTGGAATAGATTTAGGAATCAAAGACTTTTTAGTAGCATCAGATGATACAAGATTCGCAAACCACCGATACACTAAAAAATATGAAAAGAAATTAGCTACGGCACAGCAACATCTCTCTCGAAAGAAAAAGGGTAGCCATTCGTACGAAAAACAAAGACGAAAGGTTGTTAAAATACACGAGAAGATTTCCAACTGTCGTAAAGATAACCTTCACAAAGTGAGTAAGCAGTTAGTTCAAGATTACGATGTCATTGTTTGCGAAGATTTACACGTGAAGGGCATGATTAAAAACAGAAAGCTCTCTAAGCATATAGCAGATGCAAGTTGGGGCACATTTCTAACATACCTATCCTACAAATGTGATTGGTATGGGAAGAAGATGGAAACCGTTGATCGGTTCTACCCTTCTTCTAAGACGTGCTCACAATGCGGATGGATAAATCAAGGCTTAGAACTTTCTGATAGAGAATGGACGTGCAGTAATGGTCATACGGTTAATCGAGATCGAAACGCTGCTATCAATATTCTCAACGAAGGATTAAAACAATTATCGTCAGGGACTGGCGATCACACCAATGGAGAGGACGTAAGTCTGGGCTATGATAGCCAGCAAACCTCTACGAAGTTGGAAGCCCATTCGGTCGGCTCTGCCGCCGATGGGTAGTTCACATTTCAGTCCATTGTGTTGGGGGCGCCCATACATTAGCGTCTATATCGGACTCCCATGTTTTATTTTGATATAATACTTGATCTCCCTGAGCGTAGGCATCATGAGCGCCTGTCGGCTGTACCCATAAGGCTGCATCACCAGGAGGGGGATCAGAAGGTACGAAATCGGTGTTCCATACGCCATTATCTCCGGGGATATTACCATCCGGAAGGGCGGATTCGTTTATTTGTGTCCATTGTTCGGGGGGGGGCCACACATTAGCGGGCACATTTGTTTGATAGTAATTCCCTTCATGAAGCACAATAATCCCCTCGGGGTATGCATCATGTGCGCCCTGCGGCTGTTTCCATGCAGGAAATTTCTGGTTAGCAATTAATGAATCCGTAAAAAGTGCGGCTGTATCTTTTGGTGCCCATCCTGCCTGGGATGTATGCGGCTGAATCACCCTATATAATTTCGATTCATGATAGACGACCGTTCCGGATGAATAATCCTCACCTACTTTCCATTCGTCCATATGCTCTTTCACCCTGTAGCCACCAGTGCCTTTAGGAACAGCTTTTTTGGCATCTGATTTAGTTGCTTCAATGAATCTATTGGCAATTTCTTCTTTTTGCGCTTCAAGTAATGGGTATAACCATTCCATTATTATATCATTTGTGATATTTTCTAACGGAAGAAAACTATCGGTGGTGGGTTCCGGAAGGTTGACTGTCCGAAACATTGACCGGCCTTCAAAAGTGACCGTAATGTGCACTTGATCGACCACCATTCCAAATGTTTCATGGTCAATCATTAGTAATCTGCGTATGGATATATTCATAGTATTTTATGTGTTATGTTCATATTGATATTGTGTGGTTTTAGAGGTTTAAAACGATCTTTTTGTAACTGTTATAGATTAGAAAGATAATGAAAATGTGTGCTCAGACCTGAAAAAAAGTGGACAACTATTGGTCATTCTACGTAGCTGTCTATCACAGTCTCCTTTTTAAGATTACCATCCATAAAAATCTGTCGATACATCTTAACAACCTTATCATCCGTCGCACCATCGATTTCATCTTCTCGTCTGACGACATACTGGACATAAGTATCCTCACGGTTGGCGTATATCCGAAATTGGTTTGTGACAGACATATCTCTACTTACATGAGAGACTTCATTGATGACCGTCTGTTGCTTAACTTCTTTACCAAAAATCTTTCTACAACCGTATTGAGTGTCAAAAGAAAAGTTCTGTACCTTTATTCGGTAGTCTGAATATTTGTCACTCGGACAAATCATTATTTCAGGCCCAGGGTCCCCTGCGACGGTTGCTTGAGAAAAGTCGTAAGTCTTGTAATAAGGTAATGCATCCTGAGCAGTCCCCCCACCATAATCGGGATATGTCATTGTCGGGAAACCGTATTCTTCTTTCGGGGTTATCCTTTCCCAAGTACTACCGTCATAGGCTTCAACCCACATTTTGATGTTTGGTTCTACATCGAAGGCTGTTGTTTCTCTGGCCTTAATCTTAAACTCTACTTCGTACAACGAAATTGGATTATCACCAACCATTGAGTTGATGTTTTCAGTAAATACTCTCGTCTCCCCGCCGGGGCCGAATTCATCGGATTCAAAAAAGTACGTTTCCTGTACCCCCTTTTTACCATTTATGTTTACTGTACTGCTGTCGTCAATTTTTACTGCGCCATTGCCAACATCCACTTCACCTGAAAATGTTGCACCGCCACTATCAAAACGTAATCCATTACCCAACGACATACGCTCACCGGCCCAATCTATATAAAGACCATTACCACCAAACGTATCGTAGTTATTTTGAGAATAGATCATGCCCTCTTTAAGAATTGCACCACTAAGCATTGCGCCTTGATTCGTAACCTTACCGATCACCTTATTTTCTGTGGTTCCATCGTACAGGAATAACCCCTTCTCCCCTGCGTATTCATACCCCGGAGCTTGAGTACCTATTGAGATGGATCGTCTGGGAGACAACGTCTTGAGGTCCATACCGATCTTGATTTCAGCATTGCCTTCGATGATCCAATCACCACCGTCATATTCAACATCACCGTCGATCATCATCCGTTCACCTTGCTTTGCCCAAAAACCCCACGTTCCAGAATCAAATGATGAATAGTCTGGATTGTTGGGTGTCAAACCCGTGAGGTATCCCATTGCCGTGAGAGGTGCGTTGTTTTGATAATCCCACACCTCAAAGCGATTCTCACCATTTCCACCAGAGGTCATTCGGAGAGTGTCGTGGGCTGTCACATCTCCACTAAACCGCCACACATCACCATCACCAAAGTATTCAAGTGCCAAACGGTTGTTGGAATCACCTCGCTTTTCAGAGTAGAATCGGTAATCACCATAATTATTATTATCGCTTACCTGAAAATTAAACTGTGGTCTGATATCCAAATATGTCTGCCACACTTTGCAATCGTAAGCTGTACCCCCGAAACTTACTTCTCCGCTTGTGTGGGCATCTCCATCTAAAAGTGTATCGCCATTTACATCAAGTTTTGCTGATGGATTGGTTATACCTATACCGAGTTTACGCTGTATATAAGAGGCATTGTCTCCGAAGTGAGCAAGCAATATATTTGATTGATGAATATACAGACCTTCGCTACCGCCAAGTGCTTCCGAATGACCACCTCTTATCCAAGATAAACCGAACTTGTTGCTACTGGCATAACTACTCCCATAACCATCACCAGTCCAATTATCACCTATAGACCATATATTTGCACCCCAGTCCACACTTCCGGGAGATGAATCATTGTACCCGCCGTGCATTCCTTTTCGCGTTTCTATCCCCGATGCACCTAAAACTGTGACATCATCACCCACATCAAGTGTGCCATCTATCTGGACATCTCTTTGAATATCAACAGTCCCATTATTAGGAATTGTCATTGCTACAGTGTCGCCTGTATAGAACCGAATATCACGTTTATTTGAATCATTAACCCCTGCCTGAATAGCGATATCATCGAACGATGAACGTAAAGCAAATTCACTTAATGAGTTACCC
>Ga0306866_1000468_pt1 | contig 12444 bp, 13 predicted proteins | sample AntRauTorckE5432_FD_190450 | JGI IMG/M metagenome (GOLD analysis project Ga0306866, IMG submission 190450) | Saline lake microbial communities from Rauer Islands, Antarctica - Metagenome Torckler E5 #432 (v2) (version 2) | ecosystem: Environmental > Aquatic > Non-marine Saline and Alkaline >...
CTTGATTTGTAAACCTGTACTACCGACCAAATGCCATCAAGTGTCCGAGGATCAACAATACCGGTCAAATTGGGAAACTGGAGTTTGGCACGAGGCCTAAATTCAGCCACGCCATTCGGTAAAGTGCCCCACATGTGGTCCAAGATCGAAGTGCCTTTGAATGCAGTGTTTGCACCACTAACAAGAGGAAGTGTCCCGGCAACCTTTTCGAGTGCAGTTCGAATGCGGATGACATCCGCTTCATATTTTACGTCGAATGTGTACATCTCCATGTAGGTGGGTAATCCGGCCGCATTTGTAAACTGCACCGCCGATAAAACCATACGATTGCTGTTAGAAGTCCACAGCCGGGCGTGCTGAGCCGTTAAGTCGCCCTTAACCATAACCGGGGTGGCATCCGCGAGAAATTTCTGTACAGCGGTATTAAGAGCCTCTGCCTTGTGTGCGTTGGCATTGGGTGCTTTGACAATTTCGAACAGCTGTATGAAGTTTTGATCGTTTTGATCAATTTCCTGGTCGCCCTCCGATTCGTCCTGGTCGTCCTTCGATTCTTCCTGGTCGTCCTCCGATTCTTCCTTTTGTTTGGCCGGCTTTAGTCTGTCGGCAAGTTGGCTGCCTTGGTTAACCACACCTGCTGCCCGGTTAAACACTGCACGCATCAACGGCCAATTCCCGGCATCGGGGTTAGCCGTCGATGAGTCGTCGTCAACCGTGTGCAAGTTGATGGCATGTTCGAAGTCCGGCTCGGTCCTCACCGCGCGCGCATTTGGCGGGAATTGGAGTACACACGCCATGTGACGTGGTGAAGTGACCTGGGCATTCTTACGTCGAATGGGATATACGCTGACCACAACATCCACGGCCATAACCACGGAATGATGTCTGGACTAATGGAGGAAGTGGCCCGTGCCTCTTATGGCGGAGTGCGAATCACAGAAGTGCGCGAAAAGTACGACGCTCGCCAGTTTACCAAACTTCTTCAAGAAAGGCAATTGTACGCACCCGGAAACGGATTTGTATACTCCACCCGTTTGCTGAATCCGCTACCACAAGATTTCGGGTTGCGGTTTGAGGCGATTCCCGCTACACGAACCACTCTATATTAAAACGAATGCGACATGTGAGTGTGGTGTTATGACACGTATAACCGTATACTCATTAGACCCTACAGACACGAAGGCAATAGCAACATGCCGTACACCGATGTAAACCATGTGTTGCTGCATGGAACTGCTGACCCACCAGGGCCAATGGCCGGGATGACCGAATGGCACGACGGCCATCGAACCCAGGTAAGCCGAATGGCGCGTGCGCTGTTTGGAGAGAGCGTCAATGTCACCGATCGGCCTACTGCGACGGTTCCGTATGCTGTAGGAACGCCGCATGGAATGACTGGAATTCCGTATGCCGTGAACGGCTTGGCAGTCACGCAAAGCCAGGAATTTTCGCAGCATTTGTCATCTATCGACAATCCAATCCATGCCATTCTTGGAACTGCGTTTCACCACGCGCGTCGGATTATTGTACGGTCGAGTGGGTACAAGGGCGGACATGCCACTGTTATCCCCGAACATGGGCACGGTAAGACCATGACGGAAGTCGAAGAAGAGAAGACGGTCATGACAACGCGAATTGGGAATGATTTTCAGATGAACTTGAATCTGTTTCTGGAGCCCGGTCTTGCAAAAAAGAAGCTCGACGAGATTGTTCGGTACCAACGGACCAAGTAAGGGGTACCTCTTGTTTATTTTATTTGGTGTAGCACAGCCATGTACTTGTTCGATGAACTGACCAGGTGTCATATTGTTTATGCAGCATGGAGAACAGCATCATCCGAGAAGCATGGACTACTGTCATGCGGGAAGGAACCCCCATTGCGATGGCCCTTATGGTCAACGACACGACCATCAACATGCTGAGCGACGAGGTCGAAAAGGTCTTGTATCTTGACCGCATTGCAGCCCGTGGTACGACCTTTGCCATTTCCAAGAACCACTTTGGGATCGAAAACCTCAGGGCAATGATCGACTCGATCAACCTAACAACGCCGTCCGGATCGACTCGGAAGCGTTATGAAGTGCTGGCAATCCCTCGTGGATTTATGGAGTACGTAATGTGTACACACGCCTTGTGTTTGTAGTGAATCGAGCGCCCTGTACTAACCAATCCACACCTGTGTTCTTTCAGCTACCAAAAGGCATCCCCGGACTACATGTTCCACTACATCAGCGGCCTTCCAAACACGGACGGCCCAAAAGGACTCAAGATTACCAATGGCATCTGGTCGTTTGGTGGCTTGAAAGTCCTGGAATACGAACCCATTGCAGACCCCCGGGTGAGCTCGACTATCCATCCAACGGTTACAAGCAGCCCGTTTGACTCCATTGTCTCTCTCGGCATGTTTTACATCCAGAAAGAGTCTGGATACAAGGCAGGGACTCCCGACCAAAGCCACAACAGTCCGTGCATTGTGACCAACTTTGTCACGGGTGATTGGTCGACACTTCCAGAAATCAAGGTCCCAGACCCTGCCAGTCGCAAGGGAGCGTTTACGAATGCCATCACCTCGATTCGTAACGAGACCCTCGACGACTTGTACATTTGGTGGAGTCGACCCAATGCAACATTCAAGGGCCAGGCGATTGTTGCGGTCGCGGACCCCGGTCCAAATACGGGAGAGATTGTCATTCAATGGCCCAAGCTGGATCTCACAACCAACCCGAATACCGAATTTATGACCGGTGCATTCCGTGTCTACACCAAGACCTATCTCAAGAACGAATCGAACGTGCTTGTCATTCCTGCCGCCCGGATTTCGGGCTGTCTCGCCGGGGTAGGCGCCAAACTGAACATGTGGGAACGACCATACTCTGGCAAGAACGACGACTTGGTGGCGTTTATTACAAAGGCCGACCCGGCTGACACGCGGGCTCTTCTAGCAGACCCCCTCTACAGGGAGCAATGTAACGCGTACAACCTTTACTCAAAGTGGTTTAACAAGAAGTCAAAGCACACTGTCGAAGAAAAGCTCAGGGCTCTCCCCACCATCCTGTACCGTGGGACCATGCGACGCGCCGACGGCGGTATCCGATGCGACAATCAAGGAGCGCTCGGAGTCTTGGACCATCCCGCAAACGGTTTGTAGCTGCACCTTTGTCTTTGTACCGTGTCGTTGTGCATGGCACGCCGCTAACCCTCGCCCCCGCTTGTTCCCGTGTACAGTTGATGTGGCTCGTGGCATTCAAAAGTTTTGTGATCCGATTGCGAACTACCGAGGCTCGCATGTGTCGTACGCCTCGTAAACGTTGCCGTGTAGAGAAACATGGCGGCAAGCCTAAGGATGACACATGCATGTGAGCTACCGCACTGGAATGAAACAGGTGATATACGACGCGGTGTGTCATGATGGCGGATGCCATGTACAAGGAGAAACGGTGGCGGATGCCATATCCAAGTAGAAACGGTGGCGAATGCTTACACTGTCATCATCACTCTTGTGTTGACTTCAATAAACGCAACAATCAACGTGCCCAATGTGACCCGGCCTGCAGCCTCGTGGTCAGAACAATGCTCGTGTGCAAACGCTGTTTGAGACCGGTGTGTTGAATCTGTACATAAAATACATGAAGCAAACGACCAGTGCCTCTGGTAATAGAAATACAAATTTTCTGCACACACAAGTGCTACCACGCACAAGAATGCGTTCAGGGCACGACGCATGGTGGACGACATCAGCATGAGATGCCAAGTCTTCCATTATAGCATACAACCAGGACAAACAATCGCAGGAAGTTGTCATATCGTATAAGCGTCCACACTATGTCCTGGGTAACACAGCATCATCATGTCTGTCACCAAACGCTACGTCAAGACGGCCGATTTCCCGACCAGTCCTGACATTGCTCAGAACATTAATCGGGTGGACACTGAAATTCATCCGTTTCCGGACACGTCGGATGACGGGTCGCGGTACATTGTTCCTCCGTACAGTGTTTTGTGTGCATTTACAGAGGAGACAGATGATGACATGGAAGACGCGATTCAGTATGTCTCGGACAAGCAGCTTCTGGAAGGGGTTGTTACACACACCTTTGCGAATTTTTCCGATCTCAACTTTACAACCGGAGATCTCGAACACAAGGCCAACCGCCGTCGGCTCCGGTTCTTTGGCGTGGCCGGAGCGGGGGGTATGTTGATGGGAGACGACGCGAAGGAGTTTCCAGTCGATGTTGGCCGGCTGGCCGCGTCCGTGTCTGGCCTCACCCCAGTGTTCAACGACATGACGTACTTGGCCGATGCCATTCCCGGCGATTACGTTGAAATTATTTTCGTCGACTCTGGCGGGCGCTGGACGGAACAGAACAAGAACGGCTACGGCACTCCAATCCTGCGAACCGTCAAGGCCACCCAGTTTGACAACCGCGCGCTCACCGGACCGCCCTTCGGCCGCGATTACCATGACGACGACGATGACAGCGGCGACCTATCCCTGCTCCACACGGCGGCCTACCAGTGCATGGCCAAAGGAGCACGTGAAGGTGCAGACGGTGTGGCCGTCGCAGCTGCCATGGCCTCATTCAGCCACAAACGGCCGGAAGCATCGTTGGGCGTTTCCGACTTTAACGGCGCATACGACGCATCTATTTCCAAACTGAAGAAGTTGGCCGTTCTGTCTACGCCAGTCACGAGATTGTTAGCCGCCGCCGCCGGGATTAAGGAAACGGGGATAACAAACACGGCCACGGCCACACTGGATTTCCCCATCAATCCCTTCATGCGATTGCCAGCGGGTGGTTCCCTCAACGTGATTGCCGACGCCTTCTTGTATGGCACACCAACAATTCCGTCGTTGATCGATCACATTTACCGGGCTTACGACCCAAATGATGATGGCAAAAACTGGAATATCCCATCGACGGCTCCGCTTTTTATGAGAATCACGAGGCATGTTAGTGCCGGCACTATCGAAGCCGCAAAGGTTGTCGAAGAACGCGTCACAAAAGAACTGGAGGCCGAAAAAATCGGGCTTGGGGGTGAGTGGGAAACCGCACAAATCAGAAAGGCAGGAATGAGTCACCTCGACTACGTTGTTGCGCTCGAGATCAAGAGGTCCGGCTCTAACCCTACCATGAAAGACTTTCAGAGTTTGGTCAAAGAGGCAGAAAACATCAACCCGTCTCCATCGGTTGGAGCCTCGCTGGACCTCATCGAAGCCCAGCTGAAGCCGTTCTGTAAAATTTGCATGAACAAAGAGTCAACCGACGGAGGCATGAAAATAACCGCGGATGCTTATGGATACAGTGCATTTGGAGAACATTGGGATCAATTTACCGAAGCGGACCGGAAAAAAATCATCGACACCGTCTTTACAGATGTTGAAGGATACAACCCATGGTTCATCATGCGACTTGTAAGAGCGCATTTTGGGAAAAATCCAATGTACTTTGAGCACCCGCATACTCGCGGTTACCAACGCACTGGCGATATCCACCACTACAATGTTAACGTCAAGGGCATCACGTTTAGTGCATCTGAATACCTTGGTACAAACCTATCAAATGCCAGTGCGTTGGAGGTACGGACGGGAGAGGCGGCAAAGGCCCGCTCTCCCACAGGGGCGGACATTGATACCGCTGCCCATGTGATGATTGAACATCACATTGCAACATCCGCCCATCCGGGTGACGACGACGTCGAGATGGACGGGCTGTCATCCAACCTCACAGACGTTTCGGATGCAAAGGAGGTCAAAGACCAGCTTAAGATCATCCCGGTCAAGCCGTCCCGGATTATCGGCATGTTCATGGGCAAGTCGGTTTATGAAGACGCGTTCGTGCTGAACCTTGACCGGCGGCCCGTGGGCTTTTTCTAGAAAAGGGACTGGGTACATGATTGCCACTGCGAATCAACACGTTTGTGTCCATATTAAAGGAACTGAATGTACACATGTGTGGTGCCGTCTATTATCCAAGGCCGTTTATGTAGTGTGTACAATGCTGGGAGTCATATGGATGGTCTCGGTGATAGCCGCAGACAACATTGTCACTCGAATCGACATGCACACTCACTGGCTTTTCCAAGGAGTGGTTTATGTGGGAAACGAGCTTCGCGACTGGCCGGTAGTGTACACGCCAGGACACGCGTACGCGGTCATCCCTGAAGCAAACACGAGCTCTGTCGAGGTCGGCGTGTTTCGAATGCGTCACGGCCAGCACATCTCTGCTGTGCCTTCGACCACCTCCTATGCAACGATTCCACTCGCCACGTTGCCCGACGTCACGATCTTATACTCGGTGTACGGAAACGAATATGTGTTCTTTGGCCCCCCGCCGCGAGAATTCCTTCCCCATCTTCTTCATCGAGGATGTGTTAACGTGGCAGATGATTCGATGCAAACGCACTTTCGGACCGCCAATGGCAACCAAACGGCAGTGAAGATTGACCGCTTTGCCACGCACCATGTTGTAACGGGTGCAGCTGTATGCGGGCCACTTGTACGGAAGGATCTTACATTGGACGTAGACTGCACCCACGCGACTCATGGGTCCGAAACGGTGCTGAGTGCGCCTCTCTTGGAGCTTGGAGTACACCTGCAACAAGACGCAAAGACCCGCACGGCCTGTTTTTACACCCCAAACCACTACGAGGTGGACCACACGTTTGCATGGACGGTGATTTGGACGATTGTTGGGTTGACGGCCACATGGTTGCAAATGACTAAACACTTGGCAATCACTGCCAGTCCGGATGCGATTTTAAGCGCCATCTCGGTCACCTACTCGGTGATGTCGTATGACATTGTTCTTGGCGTGTGGAACACGAATGTGTTTAGTGCCATTCAGCATTCGCACACACTGTATGGGTTTGCCGTACTGCGAATGGCCCCGCGGAGTGTGGTGGATGTAACCGTCGCAGTCTTTGCATATGTTGTATGCTCGGTGGGGGCATGCCTTGCGTTACTGGCCATCACCATCGGCGCTGTACTTCAAACGCACCGCCCGTTCAACGCGGAGTACAAGATTGGTACATGGGGTTTGCAGAGCCTGGCCAATCGACCCACCTACCAACGACTTGGCATCGTCTGCATTGCCGTGACTGTTGCGGTGGCATTTGTGTCATCGATCTGGCAGTTTGTGCTTAAAGACACGGGGGGGTTAATTGTATCGACGTTATCCACCATTGCCACAGTCCTTCACGCATCGACGCCCGAGTTTGCGTCAAACTGGGTTGCAAAACGGAGCCGACTGTTTCAAAAGTACGACCTCGTCCTGGCGGTGTACAGTCGATGGGCCGTCGAGTTTTTACTGACAACTTGCCTTATCCTCAACCTGCCCCACGATTTGTCTGGTCATCGAAGTTCCCCGTTTCGGATTATCGTATCGCTGGGCGTTTCTACGGCCATTCTAGTTGTTACTGCCCGCGACTTTGCCATTCTTTACTGTCTTTTAAAAGGGAATCTATGGCGGCATTGGTTGCACCCCGTGGCCGCATTCATTGTCTGGTTTGCCGCGCTGTTTGGCGTGGGCCCGTTTTTTTCACAAACCGACGCGCTTGCCAACAAAGAGATGCTGTCTATCTACCCCGCACTCTCTTCATGCGCGCTCATCTTTGTACCCGTGTACGTTATAACAACCGCCAAAGTAAAGGCCGCTATGCAATAAACCGCCTCCGTTTAATCAATCAGATATGTATGGGATCAGTTTCGGGCGGCATGTGCATACCAACTCGTCGTCATTCAGGTCGCCTTTTGGGTCATTGAAGGTTGCGACAATGGTTTTGATGATGACATCCCACTCCTCTTTCGTAAACAAATGCGCAAAGCAGCTACTGTCGCTGATTGACACAGCCGACGTGGACGTGTCGTCCACTAGTACCTCAAAGTATGAATCACTACCCGTGGTTGATAGCCCGCGCAAAATATCTTCAAGGTCCGACATGGCTTCGTCTGCATCCATAAGCTTCATGGACACGCAAAGGCGCACCATCAATACAGCAGCCAAAATCTGGTCGCGGGTCATTTCCTTATCAACCTTGAAATCGACCATGCCGCACGAAATCGTGCTGGTATGCTTACCCGTTAAGGCAGAAAGACAGGACGTATACGGAAGTTCAAATACAAAATACCCCAGATTGCCCGCTACATAGTCCCACTTGATGGCTTCCCACATGGCGGTGGTTATGAGCCGACTTGTGTGGTTTATATTAGCATACCGTATATGAGGACACACTTAATATATTGGCATCACCATGTCAAAGCAGTACAAGTATTCCGACTTGCCGGAAGCACAACAGGACGTGCTCAAGGCTCTACGAAGCAACCTTGGTGTATTTCCAGGGTCTACCCAACAAGAACTGAACAATGTGCTGACCGACACTCAGGTGTCTGTGACGGCCCTCCGGAAAACGATTGTTCGTCTTAAGAAGGACCCAGTTCCAGAAGCGTGTACGCCCCTCCTCAAACAGGTGACCGACAGTCAGATTCTCTCGCTAAAGGGCACAATTGTCTTTCGGCAGCCAGATCCCGAACCAGTACCCGAGGCTCCAGCATCAAAACGGCGTTCCGTGAGCCATGAATACCCGGCATCCGTGAAACTGCGGAGCGTCTTGGACAAGCTTGCAGCCATGGGCCAAACCGCGACTGTATGATTCTATCCACTCTGGATCGCAACTCCCAGTAGCAATACACATAACGTTCCTATAAAAAATCCAGTCACTCCAATCATTGTAGGTAAACTGCATTCGTACACTTGCATGGGATCTTCAAAGTGCAGCCATACCTGAAAAAGGACAGCGGGTCAGTCGGATTGTGTTGTATCAAGAGGACATCTGCAGTAGGTGGAAGCGTACGTACCAGAGATACCGCCAGTGCCAAATTGCATTGAATCACTACATTGTCCTTTCCACAATACACATCCGCGCGATCTGCCAACGCGTAAACCGCGACCGCTGGGAACATGTGCATTCCAAAATTCCCTACGATAAATGACATGGGCCCATTCTCGTCGTATGCGTCTTCAAACACGCGGCAGCCCTTCAACGACCTGTGTGGGTACAGTCGCGTTAGCACGCAGATGATCGCGGATGCGTATTGCGGAAAGGACGACGCGGAGTAAAACTTACATGGTCACAACAGATGCAATAATGACAAATGAGAGTGCCGTGTAAAACCAGAACCAATATTTGGTGCACTCGACGACCTTCATCAGCATCATGACAAAGAACATGGTGATGTAACACCATGTGAAATGCCGAAAGTTCACGCCGCCCGCTACAATCGCAACGGCGGTTGCATGGCTTAACCACACAGCCGCAGTATGCTTCCAGTCCATTCTGCGTTCCGCGCTATGCTCCGCACCAACTACATTGCGGTTATGACAACATGCACATACCACCCGATATATACGCGGGGATGCACACCCCGCGTGGGGTTTTTTGTACACGAGTGTCTTTGGATTGAATGGTATCGTCACCAACTATAAACCAATGAAAAGATGTTACCGTCGACTGTGTCATGTCATAACCGCGCACATGATGAATGAAGCAACACGACGTCGAGTTGTGATAGCATTGAACGTCGTATGCATTGTGGTGTGTTTTGGGACCATTGTCAATTTAAGCGTAAATCCAGACGTACCGTCGGCACTGGCAAATCTGGACTGCTGCGAGTACCCCTTGTATCTCGTTACCCTTGGGAACGAAACAAAGGTCGTAAAGTGCCGTAATAGTCTTGATTTGCACACGGATCCCAAGCCGCCGACATTTGGGTCCGTCAAACCCTTTTACGCGTTTCAAATATTTTACATTTTTTTTACATTTATTACGGCATGTACGCCCAAGACGACCGACGGAGACGATAATAGTTGGTATATGGTCATGAAGTGTGTGATTCTTACGTTTGGACCGTGTACATACATTGTTTATGTAATCGTGCAATTTCGTGAGGTGGCCAGCCCACAACCATTGACGTGTACCGAACTTCCGCTCGCCGTCGTGATCAAAAATGCGCCCTGGGTCTTCTTTCTCTTGATTATCCCTTTTATTCTGTGCGCGATTCCAATTGTGACGTTTATTTTTTTTGCCGTCGGATATTTTATGATGAACGTGTACATGGAGCACCAAGCTGTGTACTCCACAAGCCATTCTGTTGTCGACACGACCTGTGAATTGGCGCCTTCCCAGTTGTCACCTGTACCGCCATCACCTGTACCACCGCCCCCTGTACCGCCATCACCTGTACCACCGCCACCTGTACCGCTGCCATTTGGATCACCACTTGTACCACCGCCACCCTACACTGAAAAATAAATGGCGCGTTCTTGTATGTGATAACGAATGATCCGAGGTTCAAAATAGTAGTTTAAAAGGGTAAAGTGTGGACTATGCCTTTTTGAACCAGGAGGGACGAGGAGGAAAAGGAGCGTTGTGGCGTCGGCTTGTTATATAGGAGGAAAGAACTGCACCCGTAACACCCTCGTCACATGGATGCGGGGTTTGGCATTGGAATCGAGCACGTGTCGGTGGTACGTCCCTTGTTCTCCGGCTAGGGCGGTGGAGTATGAAGGGTGACCGAGACTGACATTTGTGTACTGTGCCCCTCTTAGCTTGTCACCCTCCAATTGTGTGCGATTGCAGTGCTGTTTCACTTCCTGAGATGGTAAACACGGTCGTCAAGACCATTCGACTGGCCGTAAAGACGCTGGTGGATGTATCGATTGGGACCGTCGAATTCATAGCGTCGGCTATCCAGCAGGCACCAGTCCTTGGTATCATTCTACTGATTGCTGTCGTATGGATTGCCGTTCGATATGCGGTCATTGCAGCTGTACCCACACTGGTGTACATGAGCACCGCACTGGACATTTTCATCAACCTTATCATTGTCGCAGTTGACGCGATCATCATTGCCATAAAAGGTACGTGCCCCCTTCAGAATTGCGTAGGGAACAGCGTATCTCGGTAAGAGCGACTGACGACGCTTTGCCCCCGCAGGTGTTGATGCGGCCCTTATTGGGATTGAACGACTGATTGACGTACCGACAAGCCCTCAGATAACACAAAACCCCATCTCGCTTGTCTCGACGACGACACTACGCAGTGTTTTGACGAGGATACCGCCCACATGCAAAAAGTATAATACCCCAAATGACGTTTTTTTAGCAATACTACGTGCGTTTTTAAGTCGTACTGTATGCCCGGCTCACCGGTACGTGTGGCCATATCCACCGATCTACGACGCCAGCGGATTTCTAAGCGCCTTCTATGTGGGATCTGCCACTCCTAACTTGACACCCGGAGAAAATTGCAATGTAGCGGATACGTTGGACGCCGTGGACTTTATTTGCATTGGACTTGGCATGGGTTACATGTAAGTGCCTGCGTGGTAGTGGTGTCGGCGGCATCCCATCTTACTTTTCACTTATTCCAACGGCGTTTGTGTCTGTGTCTGCGTTTGCGTCGGCGGTTACGTTTGCGTCTGCGTTTGCGTCTGCGTTTGCGGTTGCGTTTGCGTCTAAGTCTGTATGCACGTCTGTATCCACGTCTGCATCTTCGTGCGTTTCAGAGTCGCCGTCCTTTGGATCATCCTCGTTGTCGTGGTCATCTTCGCTGCGTACAAGGCTCTTCTCGGGGACACCTTCACCGTTGCCTACCGGGTCACCCTGGGGGCACTCCTCGTTGTCGAAATTGCCATCGTCGGCATCATGGACATCATCTTCTTCTGACTCGTTCTCCACATCCATGTCGGCGGCGGCCTGGTCATCCACAATGGACGTGTTCTCGTCGGATGGCATGTACACCAAGAAACACACAACGGCCACAATGGCCACGGCCACCAATACAATCGAAAACGTTTCTTCCATTGTCCAGTTGGCCATTGTGTTTATTGTACAGTTATAGTAGGTGCGTTTCTACACACTTTACATCTCGCAGACGGGTAAAATTCGTGTACTGAGTCAAAATTCCCGATGTCGTATGACTCACTGTCACGGATTCGACACTCGATATTCCCAGCAGTGTTTTTCTCTCAGATCCGACCGTCACGACAATCGGGTCAGTGTACACGCGGCCGTCCACATACATAAACCCGTCGCTGTAGGCACACCCCGCAGTGATATTGCGTGCGAGTTGAACATCAACGGGCGTCCGGTTGCATGGCGCCAGCAAGAATCCGAGGATGATCCACAGCACGGCCTCCACAACTCGCATCATACCAATTACATTACGCACCACGGCTCGTATATGCGAAGTGGCGCCGTTTTTATCACTGACCACCATGTCGGATTCAATGCCACCATTACCGGCCATTCCCCCCCCGGTTGGTGTACCACCTGCTGCCGACAAGCGTCCTGGTCCCAATCTTGATTCGCCACGCGAATCGAAACGTCAAGCAGTAACACCGCCTGTATCCCAGAATCCTGATACCTTAACGGTTTGGACCACGCTGAG
>Ga0306866_1000477_pt1 | contig 12231 bp, 27 predicted proteins | sample AntRauTorckE5432_FD_190450 | JGI IMG/M metagenome (GOLD analysis project Ga0306866, IMG submission 190450) | Saline lake microbial communities from Rauer Islands, Antarctica - Metagenome Torckler E5 #432 (v2) (version 2) | ecosystem: Environmental > Aquatic > Non-marine Saline and Alkaline >...
CTTGAAAGTATCAGAACTAAGGATAAATGGCACGAAAAGGCAGTAAACTGGATAAATAAGGTTGCAAAGCCCTATGTGGTTAAAGATAGCAACCTACACCTGTGTTGTTTTAACAGAGATGCAGATTCTTTAAACTCTATTATGTACAAAGTCATAAAGGCCCCAGAGACTAAGTATAAGAGCTATATTACTGATCAATTTGACGGTGCGAAACCTGTTAAAGACATAGTTAAGTTAAAGGTAGGCTGTAGGGTTTTAATTAAGGCAAATGATGCTGAAGCTGGACACGTTAATGGTGATAGGGGCTGTGTCACTGAGCTTGGAGATAAGTATGTTAGAGTTCTTATAGATAGGACATCACAAGAAGTCATAGTGTCATACTCAAGGTGGGAGCAATTTGATTATAAAGTTAGTAAGGATGGTTTGCAGAAGGTTGTTAAGGGAGTTTACAATCAAATGCCAATATCCCTAGGGTATGCTATCAGTATACATAATTCCCAAGGAAGTACTCTTGAGGATGTGGCTATTGATTTTGGTACAGGGTGTTTTACTCATGGTCAGGCTTATGTAGCCCTTAGTAGGGTTAAAGATTTAAAGAATATATCTTTAGTAAATGAGCTTGACTATGATTCGATTATATGTGACACTTTAGTTCAACAATTTTATGAGGGAGTAGATAAATAATGAGAATGATTGCCGTAATGCTAAGGGATTTAACACAAGAACAGATAGATACCCTAGATGATATGTGGCCCATAGAACAAGTTGGTGAGGAGGATCTATTAGGTATATACGATGGAAGAGACTTTGACTATTGGCACTCAGATAGTGAGCCTTGGGAGTACGTTACATATGAGCAACTATTAAGTGAACTTTTGGATTTAGAGGAGGAATTACAAAATGGTAGATAATATAGGTTGCTTAATAGATAATTTAACTGATGAAGAGTTTGCACATTTATTTTCTTTTCAGTCCCATAAATATATAGACCTTAATATACAGGAGGGTATGACAATTGTTGGGTTCTTTGAGGGTGAGTACGGGACATGGTGGGAAGAAGATACTGAATTCTCTATTGTCAGTTATGATAAATTAATTAAAGTAATTCAAACAGGAGAATACTATGAAAAGTAATGTAGTAACAAGAATATCTGGTTTAACGCAAGGTCAAATTAACTTTATATCAAAATTAACTCAGGTTGTAGTAAAATCTGATGATTGTAACACACTATACTTCGCATTTACTGGAAGACCAGATGTAGATTACATTCATAGTGGAGATATATGTGGGTACTCTTTTTTCTTAGAGCAAGCACTGGTTATAAAGGGAGCTTCATATTAATGAATAATTTAGTTTATGGTGGAACACCTGATATACATGGTAATCGCATGATTGAGAATATCCTATTTTGCACCCTTGAGTTTGTCCCTGAGTGTATAGAAGTTGAAGTAGAGGCTAAGATCAACTCTTGTGAGAGTGTGGAGGATTTAGCGGAAGTGATGAAAGAACTAGACTTTCATGATATAAATATAGTAGGCACTAGAGGTTACATTTACCAATCCAAAGCTATGGCATCGTCTATAGATTTCATAAAAGGACTTTCAGAGGATATTAATATAGTTTGGCATTGGCAGACTCAAGTCAACTTACTCACTCGGACATTGGGGCTTAGGGGTAAGTTTATCAGTTTGATGGGAAATTTAAAATGATGAATAATACTATGAAGCTATGGGTGGAAGCCTTGAGAAGCGGGAAATATAGGCAGAGTCAGGGCAGTTTAAGCTGTGAGGATGGTGGGAATTGTTGCTTAGGTGTAGCAGTTAGAGTGTTAACACCTGAGTTAGATCGTAGCCCTATAGATATACTTGGTGCGGATTTATCCTCATACCCAATTGTTAAAGAACAGTTAAACTTGAGTAGCTGTGATGGTAGCTTTAAAAGTGGTGAGTTGATTGGTGAGTTTGGTACAGATAAACTTATGGGGAGCCTTATCGATCTAAATGATGAATTAGGCTGGAGTTTTAATCAGATAGCGGATTTTATAGAAGAAAATCATAAGCTCCTCTCAAATTAGGGGGCTATGTGTACACTATCAAAAGAGGAGAGGGTGGAGGGCTCACTGGTCCCCAGTATAAAGTATTGGCTAGAATTATGAGCAAGCATTCTTGTTTTGACAGTAAAGACAACACCTTCTTATTATCTAGCAATAGGATGGCTGTCACAGTGGGAGTCCATAGGAGCACCATAGATAGGGTTATGAGAGTGCTTAAGGATAGGGACCTAGTTAGGAGGGTTACTACTATATGTGGTAGCTACCTCATGCTAAACCCTATATTTATAACCACACACCCTAGGGACACTTACTGGTATTCTAAGGCAATCTACTTTCTAGGTTATAACACTAGAGCTGATAGATGGGCTTTAGATTGTTGGACTCTAGGTTTTATGATAGATCCTCAGACAGGGGAGATATTAAATAAATCTCCGGTAGATTGCCTTAGCAAAGAAGCTAGGGTTAGTGGGGACCACAGAGACTTTAGGCTTAACCTACAAGTTATAAGAGTAGAGGCAGGGGAGAGACATTTAGTAAATCCTAATGAAAATGACTTTACAACGTGTATAGAAAAGAGTATTATACAAACATGAACTCAAAACGTATATATAAAATAGGAAAATGTATACATGAAAAATAGAATTAAAATAGGAGTAGCCTATGTTTGAAGTAATGAAAGAAAAATGTAATGAATGCTTGTATTCGCCTAATAGAGTTGTTAGTATAGCTCGTAGAAAAGAAATTCTTAGGGATTGTAAACAAAGGAATAGTCACTTTATATGTCATAAGTCTAGCATTGAAGGTGGTGGGGCATGTTGTAGGGGGTTCTATGAATCATCCTCAACAAGTATGATCAGAATAGCACAGCGGTTAGGCATGATAAAAGAAGTTAACTAATATTAGGAGTAATTAAATGGAAAATTTTAATAAAGATCAACTACTGTCATATCTTATAGAGACTCTGGAGCTAACTCTAATTGAAGATAGGGGGACAAAATTAGATATGGAGGATTGGGTAAGCACAAGTTTGCTAGATCCTACAGAGACCGACTATCATAAAGAAGCTCATTTTTGTGGCTATTCAGCTTGTGTGTGTGGTTTTGTAGCTTTACGTACACTAGCTCCCCATAAAAGAGAATCTTTATTTGACTGGGAGACTAGGTTAAGGGATAAATCAGCGAGAGTTGAAAAGGACATAGCTAGAATTTTAGGTTCAGAATTATCTAATTCGATTGTTTCACCGGCACATGGTTTTAGGTATGTTGAAGCTTGTTTCTCTGGCTTATTCACCATCTATGAATTAGGACACCCCCACTTAAACTCTGAGAGTTCTATAGAACACGCGGTATCTTACTTAAAAATGTTAAAGGAGAAATTAATATGAGAGTACTTCACCAAATGAATACAAAAGAAGAACTACTAGATTACATAATAGCAGTTCTTGAGGTTGCCGATGCGTCCGAGCTTGATAATGAACTAGTGATGGATGACTGGATCACTACTTCCCCGGAAACCGTGGAGCATTTCTGTGGTTATGCCGCTTGCATCTGTGGTTACTTAGCCTTAGACTTCGCTAAAGGAGACGCTACCATTCTCGAGATTAAAGGGGAATCTGAGCATATTAATGAAGCAATGACAAAAGTTCTTGGAGGAGCCTTAACTGACTCGATAGTTGGCACTTGTGCTTATGATAGGTGGGAGAGTGCGGCTGATACTAGATTGTTCAGCATAGAAGAAATGGAGCACCCTCATCTAACTGGGGAATCTTCATTAGGCTGTGCTATATCTTATCTGAAGTTAATTAAGAGTAAGGTTTAGATGAGTGAATTTTATTACATTGTTGAGGAGATACTAGAATTTGACTACGAAGGTAATTCAAGCATAACTAGATTCTTGACTTACCTCCCTCAAGTTGCTTTCACATGGATTAAAGATAACCCTATAGTTCATGATCCAGAGTCTTGCGGAAATCTTACTTTTTATACAGTCACAGTGTATGAAGAGTGCCCACCATATATACTTCAACACTACAAGGAACTGTTATGAAAACAGGACATAAGATATTAGTAATAACAACCTCTGGTAAATGGATAGAGATAAATGATAATACACTACTCGTAGAAACCCCCAGAGGTACAGGAGTATTAAAATCTGGAGATTGGTCAAGGCTCATTACGGAATATAAAATAATTATACCTCTTGAAAGAGAACTCCTATGGGAGGGTAGTGTTGAGTACTTAAAAAATTATGAGCACACCCTTATTATGGAGAGTGAATCTGAGGAATTCTTAGTGTATAAGCTAGGAAGTAAGATACGCCAGAAACAGTCTAAACCAACCATCACCAAAGTCACTTGGAATGGATTTCCTATTGCGGGGTTACACCTCCTATTATAAGGTATTCCTGCTACACCTAAAAACACCTAAATGCGCATGGGGTAAATGACCTCTAGCCCACACCACCACTACCCTCCAGACAATCCACTCTCCTAACTTGCCATTGAGACCAATCTCTAAGGGTATAGAGGTTGTCCTCTTCAGAGGGCTTCCTCCCCTTTAGAGACTAATTCCAAGGAATAACTCTCAACTCTAATATCCATTAGAGACAGTCCAAATACTAATCCTATCAAAGATAGAATCAGATCATTATCAGTACACCCTATAACCCCTCCTTAAACCTACCTGTGAGAGCCTACAGCTAGCTATAACAAGGGGGTACTACCATCACTACCCCCCTAGATAACATATCCTCTTGTAGCTATCCTCTATTGTAAATATAACCACTCTCATTGATAACTCTAATCTTAAGCTCACGCTTAGGGTAAATATAACTATATTCAAAAAAATAAAATTTTGAGTTAGCTCTCAGTCATACCCTAAATAAATAACTCTCAAAAAATATCATAGCTATTAGTTTCTCAGGGATAGTGCTCAAAACACTAGTTATTAATATCAGTGCTTAACCTTGACTCAAGCCGTACTATAGCTAGCTTTTACAATTCTAAAATATCCTAATAACTGACATATTTATGCAATAACTTTAGCAATAGCGTATAACGGGTATTATGTTAAATAGGACTTTGAATACTTATTCAGCTTATTGCATAGCTGTTATTATTAGCTTATTACTAGTTTATATATAGCTTTAGTTAATATGGCTAATACTTAGTGTTATTAGTTAAATGTTAGTGGGTAGCTGCTAGTAGCTAGATTTGTTTAACAAAGACTCAAACAAAGGTTCAATATTAGCAATCTATAAGATATTACTTAATCACTGTTTAGCCTATCATTCTGATAGTAAGCTATAGCTAGATCTATCTAACAAAGACTTAAGAATAGGCCCCAGCATAGCAATACATTAGATTACTTATTTAATCACTGTTTAGCTTATCATTCTGATAGATAGTTATAGCTAGCTATACTTAGCCATAAATGGCCCTATATAGCATTGTAAGAGTACTACTGGCTAACTGACATAATCGTATAGCCTAGTATGTGATCTCTTGATGTGGTGAATTGTTGGTGTAATTGACTAACTATTGGTGTAATTGTGAGAAGTGGTGTAATTGACTAATAGCTATACAAGGGGCCTATATAAGCCTGTACGGTTATCAGCTATAAATCAATGCCATTGTATAGGGTAGGGGTCTTACTGTTAGTGGTGGTCTTGTTTGGGGGGTATTATAGGCAATAAAAAACCCTAATTAAAGGGCTGGTTATTTAGTAAGAGAATACAAATTTAGGGTTACTAACATTAATTGGATCACTATATTTTTCTAGCCCTTCCATAGCAGGAGAGTAGTCTTTGAGATAAACCCCTGTAACAGTTCTTTGATTGTCTTCTTGCAATCTAAATTGTGGTAAATGTTTTTCGTTGTCATATCCAACTTTTAGATCGCGGCTATGCTCATATATTACTATTTCGTTTTTTACTATTTTATAACCTAAAGTCCAGACACTGTCTAAAAGTCTATGGGTTGCGTATTTCATAATTTTAAGCCTTTTTAATTCTAAGCGTTATTGCCTAGTTAACTATAGTATAGCACACTACGTGCCAACTTTTTAATTTGCCATTTTTAAAGGGGTGCAAGCTTGCTAGTTAATAAACTATTCTAATAGTGTAAAGAAACCCGACAGTATAAACGGTATAATGCGGTCTGTAGGCTGTAAAGAATATTGACACTTTTAAGTGATAGAGGTAAAACCCCATAAACAGGGGGCTACATAGGATCTACACTGTAAATAAATCTGACATACTACTGTATAAACTACTGTATAAATTGAGATCTCTTCTTAGCAATGCACTTGCTAGGCTTAACAGCTAAAAACGCTTACAGTGCTGTACAGGGCGTTTTAGGCTTATTAGAAAAACGTTTATCTAGTTTGTCGCATTCGATCCTCCATGTAGGGATATCTTTAATTCTTGATAATCTCGCATAGTTGGATCTTTGTATATATTTGTCTATAACTTGCTTATTTGATCCCCCGTGGCAAGCGTTGATCACGCCGTTTTTAACATCTATATACCGGCTTTTTTGCGAGTCATTGCCGCACTTAATCCACTGGCCTGATTGTAATCTTAGTTGACCCGTGACCAGCGCCGTATGGATACCGCGATCCCATAGATTTAATGTTGATAGGTATTTCATAATTTTAAGCCCTTTTAAGCTGTTTTAATTGGTTAGCAAGGCCATTGCATAGCCTCACAAGTTTAAGGCCCTGTAGCACCTTCAGAAGGCCCTTTAAAGTACTATTATAATAGGTCTACTATAACTATTTTACCGTTATAAATTCTAATACAATAACCTTCGACATTATTAGATAAATGCGGAGTATTGCAGACACTGACTAGCAGATCTTTTATTACTTCTCTTGAATAGTTCTTCTCTTCGAGTGCATCAATAACAATTGATAGTTCAATGCCGTTTGTGATTTGCTCAGGTTCTTGATCTTTTTTAATAAAAAACATTATTGATCCCCCTCTTCATAACAAAGATCATTAGGTAGTAAAAAGCCTTCGCTTATTTCTTCTGAAGCCTGTTCCAAGTAGTAAAGTAGATCTTCAGAGTAATCAGGATCGAAAGGCAATATAAAGCCGTCAATGTGAATTCCATCGCCACCCGTCTTTATAACGTCATCAGAGAAGTATGTATTTAGCTCGTTAAAATCAAAAGTAAACTTGATCCCTTGATCGCACCCTTCAAAGTCTACTAAGATCCGATCGTCTTCGCTTATCTGATACTCGGCAAATATGCCTGAAAATTTGCATTCTAGATCGTATAACTCTGATCTTAAGTTTTCTAATGCTTGATTATTCATAATTTTTAACCTTATCCGTAATAAGTTGCTATATTAACTGGTGTATTATTCATAATAGCAATTGATTGCATATGAGATTGATCAAAAAACATGTCTTCAAGGTAGCTTTTGAGATAATATTTTTTAGCTAGATACTGAGCTTTAGACCCTGAAAAATGCAATTGTGTTATATGAAGTTCAACATTCACCAATACAATTTTAATATAAAAATCCGCGTAACCGTCAGTGTAACCCGCTTCATTGTAACAAGTATATGAGTTATAAGCATATATATTGCCCTTAATATCTTGTTGTAATATCCAATTACTATCAATTCCAGATCCACTTGGTAGTAGATCAATTATTAGGTTTTCTAGATCTAAAAATCGATCTTGTGTATTAAATTTTGGGTTATGTTTAATCTTCATTATTCCTGATCCCCTTGATCAATTGGTGCATGTCTATAACGTCTATTATTGCGCAATTGTTTGATCTGTTTGCGTTCTGATTTGCTAGGCTTATTGTTATCAGTTGAATATCGCATTATAGATCCCCCTCTTCTAGATCTTCGATTTCATCCTGTAAATCTGCGATCCCCTCTTCTGAAGTCTTAATAATTTCATCTTGTTCTTCAATTTCACAAACAAGATCATTATATTCACTTAAATCATCAAGATCGTACCCGTCTAACCAGTCATTAAAACCACAATGATATGCCGTTGGATCATACTCAGCCAGTAGATCACTAGGACAACTTAAACTTATAAAGGTAACATTTTCAAGTTGATCTGAGTAACACTCATCTAACATGTCATCATAGATTTGATGCAACATCAAATCATTTTCATCGGCAAAATTATCTATACTGTTCTGAATATCACTTAATAATTCTTCAGCTTGGCATATAGCTACTTGTAATATTGCGATCTCAGCTTGTAACCCTTCAATCGTGCCTGTTTTAGTGTTGTTTAAATTTTTCATAAGTTAATAGCCCTGTAATAGTTCGTTAAGGGTTTCAAGCTGTTCGCTAGTGAAGGCTTTTTTTAAGTCTCTTGCGGTGACTTCGCAAGCTTTAAACATATCCAAAGCTTTAATACTATCGTTACTATAACCTAGGTTATCACAGAAATCTAAAAATCCATACTCAACACATGAGGCATCGGATAGCAAACTATACAAAACACTAGCGCTAGTGGGTGCGGCTACATACCGTTGAAAACTTTTAGGTGCGCCACTGTTTACACAATTCAGACAATAATTATTATTTATCGAATTTTTAAGCTTAGTAACAAAGCTCATACTAAATTTACTACGCTGATCACGATATCCAATACCAGTCATAAACTCGGTGATTATCAGCGGCTTTACTTTGTCGTTAAAAGATACACTAAAAAGATCATGTTTCCATTCAGTATTATGATCAAAATTGCCTACATAGACAGGATTATATAAAATTCCAATTGATCCTAAAAAATCTGCCACCGCTTGATCTGCTTTATTAAATGTGTTCATTCATCTACCCTCTTTAATTAATTGGCAAAATTGCCTTTGAACTACTTTATTTCTTAAGTGCTAACAATAATGTTAATTTATAGGATTGTCAATGTTATTTTTAACTATTTTCTATTTTATCGAAAAAATCATTATTCATTACTGATCTCAACAAAGTCTGCAAGTGCTGATCTTTATAATCTGCATACCCGCCGATCCAACTTTCGAAGGGGATAGACCTAGAAATAATATTATCTTTTACCTCCTTGTTAAGACTGTTCCATACCATATAGACGAACGCAATTTTATAGTTTTTTATTTTAGGATTAACTTTTATATCTTCAATATAAGACTTAACATTGGGCTTATTAAAATCAATTAGTCTTAATGTACTAATTAATAACGGTTTACTATTAAAAAGTTTCATACTAGATCCACGCTGTTTAATTTGTCAAGGTATGAGGCCCCGATCCCTATATAATCCTGCGCAGCTTCTAACTCAATATCCATATAAGCCGCAAAGCAATCAACTGTTAAAAAATTATTAATATATTCCAGATACATATAGATCGGATACACAAGATCAATGTATATAGTAGTGCAATATTGATTTAAAACACAAGTTGATAAAATGTCTTCACATTTAGCTTTGTTTAATAATCTTACGATATGTTCAGAATTGTGTTGATCATAATCTAATTCTGCCATCAATAGCGCTTCGATTGATATAAATGATTTTTTAATCTCTTTTGTAATTGTAATTATCATAATTTTAAACCTTGTTTTAATATGCCTAATTGCATAGCCGTTAATCTATATGCAAGTGTTAATAGTGTCAACCTTTTATTTAAAAATAGTCAAATTTTAATTTACCACTATTATCATCGTACAAAGTGAAAGGTTTTAACGCGCCCGTATCAATACAAAAATCTAACAAAATACTAAGAATTTTTCCGCCTTCACGATCCCAAAAACCTACCCCATGCCCTAACAATTGCAAACAAAGATCATGCCCTACTTGAGAATATCCATAGTCAATAAGATCTTGAGTTGCGGCATTGTCAAGATAACAAACTGTTAAAAACTTATTGATGGTTAATGTTACAAGCTCATCAGCTAAGTAGTCAAGATCGTATATACCAAGATCGCCACCGTCAAGATCCTGATCTTGCCAAACCATCGCTTCAATAAACCCGTTTTTAATAGCGATCAAATCCTGTTGAGTAATGCGTTTTTTATTATCTCTAATTGTTGTATTGCAAATCATAATTTTAAACCTTGTTTTAATATGCCTAATTGCATAGCCGTTAATCTATAGATAATGACTTACTATGTCAACAAAATAATTGATTTATTTCATATAGCCTTAAAGCGCCCTGTAAAGCATTTTAAGGGGTTTTAAAAAATAGCGGTGCATTGCTATTAAAAAATAAAGATCGTTGATTTACTACTATTGGCACGGGCTTTGCAGGGTGCATATACTATGCCAAGTTGCGGATTAAAAATAAATTTGATTAAGTATAGTTTATAGTTTACTGTTCACACTCTACTAATAAATAAGGTTTCAAAATGTTAAACAAAAGTTTTAAAATAGAATCAGTAACCGGCAAATTTAAAAAAATGAATTTTTACACGGGTATGATCATTGACTTAGTGAGTATATTAGACTTACTAGAAGGTTGCGAAAAAATACATATTAATAAATACGCTGAAGGTTATAGAATAAAAGCTGAGCAAAGTGGGTTCTACATTCTATTTTTTGAGCTTGAAAATCACTAAAAATAAATTAAAAAAAAGCTTGATCTATTGTTTATGATAGTTTAAGCTTTACATACAATTTGAGCAAAGGCAGCGGGAACAACGAAACCGGAGTAAAATACGGGAAGGGTGGGCGTAATAAAAAAAGTTGGCACAAAAATTGCTATTGCAAACGCCGTGCCAAGTCGCGGGAAATTTTATTTTATTTTTTTTCTAGGAAAATTTTTTAAGCGGCTCAGTGAATGAAATTTTTCTCTATAGAGATTTCTATTTTGCGAATCAGATTTTGCTCTATTATTTGGCTTTTTCTGGAATCAAATTTTACTCTAGTAATAGTTATTTTGCGAATCAGATCTCTCTCAGGGCTTTAGCTAAAATGAAAATCAGATCTCTCTCTAGTCTTTGGAGGGGTTTTACAGTGGTAGAGGTAGGGTAGCTTAAGTCTGTACTATAAAGTCTACCCACCGAGCTGTTAGGTTGCTATAACCACACAAGATCATTGTAACTATACACTTCAAGGTCTAGGACCATATACATTACTTTATTATTAAAATCAAACCAAGCAAACTCGCTCATAGTCTCAATCCAACAGCAAGGCAAGTGTACTCCCTGTGGGTCTATGATAGTACAATAGGCTAACTTATCACCACCTCTGACAGTGAATTTACTCCCGACCCTTATCTCAGGGTGATTATCAAAAAGTTCTAATTGCTCAGTCATTATAGCCTGACTCTTTTTTAAAGAATAAAAAGAACCACGACTCATTATCACTGATGGCGTTAGTTGTAGACACTAATTCCCAACCTTCATTACTATACTGGTTTAACTCGTACTCTATACTATCCTCTTGAACTTTTACATATTCATATTTATGTCTAATCATAACCACCTCACAAACATGGTAAACCTCTCATGTAGTTTATTTTTCTTATCGGTATAGTCAACAAGTGTTATAATTCCTCTAAAGCCTAATTTAGTTTGGAAGTGCTCTACATATTTGTTAACTACTCTATTACCATCCCTATATGGGAGAGGTTTATAGGCTTTATTCTTCAAGGTAACATTTAGGATTTATATCCCCTTCGACAACCTCAATAGTCCCATCTCTTATCAAGTCTTTTAGAGACTCTATGTTATCTTCTATGTCTTGAATAAAATCAGCTATACTTACTGTGTGCCAGTCCTCAACTTTCTCATATAATTCCTCCACTTCTCCTCTAGTGAGCCTCATTATGTTAAAACAGTCAGTACATACAATAATACTATCGACCCCCTCTATTTTTACTACTCTAGCATTTGTGTAGCCCATTCCACCTCTAGTAGCTAGTCTTTGATTTATCCGCATTACTCACCTCCTATTAACTGTATTACTAGATCCGTATCCAAAGGACCCCTAGAGGACATACCTAGGCTTAGACTCTTACCAGAACAAACTCCATCCTCTACAAATCCCGCACTAATAGGATACATAGTTCCATAACTTAATTTCTCAATAGAGACAGCAAACGCCCTATGATTAATTACTTCAGGAAATATAATTATCTGCTCTCCCCCAGCTCCTGCAAATGTTACAAATTTCATTCTCATAGTCGCTCTCCTAGTAGCTCAGTTAGTCTATCAGTTAATAATTT
>Ga0306866_1000478_pt1 | contig 12189 bp, 16 predicted proteins | sample AntRauTorckE5432_FD_190450 | JGI IMG/M metagenome (GOLD analysis project Ga0306866, IMG submission 190450) | Saline lake microbial communities from Rauer Islands, Antarctica - Metagenome Torckler E5 #432 (v2) (version 2) | ecosystem: Environmental > Aquatic > Non-marine Saline and Alkaline >...
CGGGAGATACTTTGAAATACCCATCCGTAAACTTCCAAAATGCATCATTTCCGCCAAGCTCGTTAGCACACTCAGAGGCAACAGCCGCCCGACGCGCGTTTTTAGGATGCAACTGATCAAGTGGAAATTGTCTGAATACCCAAGCCACTTGTCCGTCATTTCCAAACTCGTCTACTACCTCATTCATTGTATCGTGAAAGCGTTTGCAGAATGGGCACTCGAAATCTGAATACTCAACAATCTTTACAGGAGCATTAATATCTCCCCTGATGTGATCTTCTGCTGTAACTGGACTTACTGAATCTGTAGAACCTGAAGGTTGAGATGGTGAAGGTTGATTTCCTGAAGGTGCCTGTGCAACTTGTCCAGAATTTCCATCGTTGTTAGTAAAGAAGACTGCTCCTGCGATAATTAGACCTGCGATAATAATTGACACTGGTAAAGTTAAATTGTTTTTCATAGTTATGTAATTAGGTAAAGTTAATAAAGTACTTTTCTTAAATTACTCACAAGATATGTGGAGTAATTACACAACTACGAATGAATATATTTGAGGATGAATTATTCCTTTTCTAAAAGCTTCGCACAGAAAGTTACCAGGCGGATATTTGGGAATAGGTGGAGATGAATGGTCGGTAATACTTCTACTAGATTTGTGTAAATTATTTTGATCGTAAAAGTTACGCAATAATCCAAGACCAAGGATTAGTAGTAGCAGTCCGGAAACACCTAATAAAGTTTTTGATATATTTGTAGAACTTAAGGCGGTAAACGCACAATCTGATATAGAGCTGTTATTAGTGTTATGACCCACAGGCACAGAGTGACTACACCCAGAAAAACCGATCAATACAATAAAACTAATTCCAATTATTGCTATTCTGTTTTTCTTAATAAAATTCATGAATGTCTATTGTACTATACATTTCACAATAACTTCAAATCTTGATTTTACTCTATTTGTGTTCCGCTATGTTCATATTATTTTTTACTTATTTTACTGATCCCCATAGAAAATTCGTAAATAACACCACCCACCAAACCCCAAGTAAATCCCCATAAAATTTCTTCCAACGGTGTTCCAAAAACTAAAATTCCACTTATATTTTGTAATTTCCACCAATGCTCTATGATACCTGGGTATATTCCTATCCATATCTGATAGAAAACAAACATAATCAAACCAACACTGAATCCACTTATTATTGCCTGCCAAAATAAGTCTCTTCTAAAGTAGACCATATAAGCAAATATAACAAGAAAAGCTACATAACTAGAGTAAATAGAATTTAGCTTAAAAATAAAAGTTAATCCCAAAAGTGTAGTAATCGCTACTATTATTATAGAAATTAACCTTTTAGGGTTCATCTTTCGACAAGCACACAAAGAGTGTGTTTTTCTAAATAATGTTTCATATATTGTTGCTCCTATACCAGCAATGAAAAAAGCAAAAAGGAAATCTTCTATACCTAAAACCAACCCATCTACGATATATTCTGGATTCCAATAATCTGGTAAGTAGATAAGTGCTAAAGGAAAGAGACTTCCACCTATTAAGCTCATGGTAAGCATTTCTCTACGCAAATCTTTGCGTAATAAAAATAACACAAACCAAAAAAGCCCAAAAATTAAATTTCCAATGAGATAAGCATACGGGTGCATAAAATATATTATATTTGATTAACTTTTATTAATTTTGGTAACACATATTTTTCTACATAACCAAGCAAGTAATACTCCAAATACCCATCCATAGATAAACGACTCAACAGTTCCAATAACTGTACCAATAAAACTCATTGTAAAACCTGGAAAAACTATCCGAAGTATATTTACATGAAGTTCTTTAAGAACTGGATCAGTAAGTAATATTCCCCAGAACATACAAAGAACAAAAAATACTACTGATAAGATCCCGATTAGATTTCCTGTTTTTTTAATGCTTAAATTGTTCATACTATTTTTTATGTTAATAATCTACTTCTTGATAAACCATCTAATCGCAAGAATACCAACAACACCCCAAATAATCATAATAATAAACATAAGCCAATGACTTCCATAGAGATTAGCACTATAACTTTGAGACATGTGGCCGACTCCTCCTCTGAGTGAATCTTTATTTTCACCATTGTGCATCATCCGGTTCATCATCATACTGTGAGCAGCAGGGTTTTCTTTCATCACTTGTGCCATTCTATCGATTTCAGAATCTGACATCTCTCCTTGCATCATTGTTTCCATTAGAGATTCCATCTCATCAAAAGTTTCATCTCCCAATACCGAATTTTCAACCTGTTGCATCATAATAAGTCCGTCATCATGACCCGCATCAGCTTTTGCTAATATAGGTGACATACCTATTATAAGTAGTGTAATTATAAATATTTTTTGCATATTTTTCATAATATTCATTAAGTTAATTAAAGTGCTCTCAGTTTTTCCAGAAGCTTTTCTTTACTTACTCCTCCTGTAGAAAATAGTTCATCATTAATAATAATCCCTGGAGAAGCCATAACACCATACTTCTGCATTAGCTCCTGACCATCAGGAGCTGTCATGTCAAACTCTTTTACTTCAAACCTATCTTTAAACTCAGGCATTACTTCATCAAATATTTTTTTTGCTGCCTCACAATTATGACAACCTGGTATCGTTAAGAATTGAATTTGGTTCATGTTATTTATGTTAATTTATTTTTAAACTTTATCTGACACTCTATTCCTCGATTTACGCCTATACAGGCCAAGAGGAATAGCAACCATTAATATAAGCGTTATCCATGACCAAGGTGCTGGAATATAGTCTGCACTATCGCCATGACCATCATCTGCTGCAGTAGTCACGTCTTCGTCATGCCCATGTTCGCCTGGCGTACCCGGAACTTCGTCATGCTCCTCTATTTCAGCAATCTGACTTTCCTCACCTCCAGTGACAAGCATCACAACTTGATTCCAGCCCTTATGGACAACTGTCTCCTCATACCACTGATGTGATGTTCCACTGATGAATATAAAAGCTCCTAATATAACAAGCATGATACCTGTCCACTTGGTCACTACTTTAGCTTTCTTTGCAATACTTCCAACAGCGTTAACACCTAAAATGCCAAGAATCGCCAAGAAGATAAGCGGTGTTGCACGGCCAACACCGTGAATAAACCCAAGCCACCAACCATTCGCTATTGATCCAACTACAGCAATATCGCCAAGAAGGACATAAAATAGCGGGTTGGGACATCCAACCCCGGCATTACCTAGGAAAAGTCCTAAAAATAAAGCTTTCAGGTAGTCTCCTTGTTTTTGAATAAATTCAGGGTATGCCCCTTTATAACTAGGAATTTTGAATTTGATTAAACTCAATTCTGAAAGCCCGAAAATAAAGGCGGCAAGTCCCCCTATTATGAATAGTATACGACTAACTGCTCCTGCACTTCCTACAGCTTGATCTAAACCAATCGTCTTTCCTATGATCGCGATGAAAAGACCATAGATAGAGAGTGTTATGGACACACCTAATCCAAAAAATAGAGCCATCAGAAGACCTTTTTTAGGACTCTTATTCATGGCAAGAGGGACGATTACAAAAGCAAGAGGAAGTGTGCAAGGTAGTACAATCATGGAAAGTCCGACCACGTACGCAAAAGCCAAGTTGACCGTTTCTCCTGGCGTCATAAATAAATAGAAGGCGCCTATTAATAAAATAGAGAATAGTATAAAAGCTATTACAACAATCCATTTTTTTGATCCAGTATTCATTTTCTTATTGTTTTCATCTTCCATATTTTTTAAATTAATACTTCTAAATTATTAACTACTTTTTTTATTTTTTCTTCTACCTCTCCACTAAGAAAACTTAGTTTCTCATTTTCAACCATACCCATCGCAACTGTCGGCATGATCCCTGAGACAAACACTTCACCATCCTTCTCATACACAATCACATTACACGGCAACAAAAGCCCAATCTCTTGCTCTGCTTGCAGTGCCTTGTATGCAAAAGAAGGATTACATGCTCCCAGTATAACGTAATTATCGAAATCGACGTCCAGCTTTTTCTTTAAGGTCTCTTTGACATTGATTTCAGTAAGAATCCCAAAGCCTTCTTTCGAAAGTTCTTCTTTTACTTTTTCTATTGCTTTGTCGAAACTTAGCTTTATTTGTTTTGTGTATCCGTATTTCATATAAATTAAGTATTATTTTATCTTAGTAAAATCAATTTCATCTATTCGACATCAAAACTCATCATCATTCCTGCATGTAAGTGTTCAGCAATATGACAATGTGCCATCCAAGTTCCAGGGTTGGACATTTCTACTAGTACCTCTATTGTTTTTCCTTTTGGTACAAGAACCGTATCTTTCCACTGAAGATTACTGTTTGCCACACCATCTTCCGAAAGAATTACAAACCTCTGTCCATGAAAGTGAATTGGATGTTGCATTGGATGCATTGTATCTGGATCGTTATAAATACTTACTTTCACTAAATCATCTTTTTTGAAACTCCAATTAATGTCTCCGTTTACTTTTCCTGTTTCTTCATCAACTAGCTCCCAAGTAATATTTTCATCGGTAGACATTTGATTCATCACTCCCATATCATCTTCCCATTCAATTCCGCTCTCATCGCCATCATGGTCATTCATCATTCCCATACCCATGCTCTGCATACTCTCATCTGTATACTGCTCACATCCAGGCATTTCTGGCATCACCATACAATGGTCTCGCATTGCTTCATCATCCCCCATTTGCATCATGTTTCCGTCACTTCCCATCATCATTTGATGCATAGCTGCTCCCATAGATATATCAAGACGAAGTCTCTTGTCTGGAGCTTGTGCAACTAAACTTGTGATGTTTTCTCGAATACTTTGATAATCAGAACCATTTGTTCGAAGTAACTGAAAACTAGTTTTCTTTTCAGTGCTCGGTGCATTACTAGCTTTTACTACGATGTTTCCAATTTTCTGTCCTCTGTGCTCAATAGGATACGTTCCTGATTTCTCAAACAACATCTCAACAACATACCTTTCTGATGGAGCAATGATCTGATCTTCAATAAATACTTCTTTTTCAATTCTTCCTGTGTCACCACCAACCAATTTCATATCTACACCTGGAATCTCAAAGTCAAAAGTTCGTGTGTTCGCGACATTAGTAATATACAGTCTTGCAACCTCACCCTGATTTACTTCAAGTACATAATCATCTTTATCATTTATAAGAAGTCGATCTCCAAACCTTCCCATTAGTGTTTGAGTTACTGTATCTGTTCTAAATCTCTCTCCATCAAGAATATCATCAAGAATCATAAACTCCTCTCTATCCACTTCATTCCAATATTCTTTATCCGTAGGTGTAACTAAAAAGTTTCCATAAAGCCCCAATTCCTGTGTATAGTCCTCTCGAATATGTGGATGGTACCAGTAAATTCCTTCATCTGGGAACTTTAGTTTGTAAGTAAAACTTTCTCCGATTTCAATAGGTTTTTGTGTGACATCTGGTACACCATCAAATTTGTTATCCAACCTTAGGCCGTGTGAGTGAAGAGTGGTTTCTACATCAAGATTATTTGTAAATTTTAAAGTTATCTCAGCATCTTTTTCTACCTTCAAAATGGGACCGGGGATTTGTCCATTGTATGCAAGTCGTTTAACAACTCTGTTACCAACTTCTTGCTTCACAATACCTGCCATCATTTCGTATGTGTCGCCATCTTTTAATTCAACAATTTCAGACTCTCTTGCAAGTGGAGTGTCCTCATCGACTTCTTGCGAAAAGAACCCTGCTTCTGCCGTTGAGGTTGCGGGTGTTTTTGAATCCTTGTTGTACGCAAAGTACCCAAAGACGATTACTAAAATGATTACTGAAATTGAAATTGTTGATTTTTTCATATTTACTGATGTTATAAACTATTAATTACTTTCTTCATCTTTTCTTCTGCTTCTTCACCAATACAACTCAGCTTCTCATTTTCAACCATACCCATCGCAACTGTCGGCATGATCCCTGAGACAAACACTTCACCATCCTTCTCATACACAATCACATTACACGGCAACAGAAGCCCGATTTCTTGCTCTGCCTGGAGTGCTTTATGTGCAAGAGATGGGTTACACGCTCCCAATATAATATAATTATCAAAATCAACGTCTATCTTTTCCTTTAAGGTATCTTTTACGTTAATTTCAGTAAGAATACCAAAGCCTTCTTTCGACAATTCTTCTTTTACTTTTTCTACTGCTTTATCAAAACTTAACTTTACTTGTTTCGTGTATCCGTATTTCATATATTTTACAAATTAATTTTTTTTAATGTCATAGCATTCGCCACAACGATTACTGTTGAGAGGCTCATTACTAAAGCACCTATCTCAGGCCTTAGGAAAAATCCCCACACGGCAAATACTCCAGCGGCGGCAGGAATGGCAATAATGTTATATCCAAGTGCCCATATAAGATTCTGAATCATCTTTGAGTATACTTTTTTAGACAGGGTGATAAGTCGTGCTATATCTCCAGGATCATTGTCCATAAGCACGACATCACCAGCCTCAACCGCAACATCTGTTCCTGCACCAATAGCAACACCTGCATTTGCTTGAGTAAGTGCAGGAGCATCATTCACTCCATCACCAATCATAAGGACAATGTTTCCTTGGTTTTGTAAATCTTTAATGTGTGAATATTTGTCTTCTGGTAAGACATTTGCGAAATAGGTATCGATCCCTAATTCATCTGAGACAGATTTTGCTACTTGCTCATTGTCACCAGTAAGCATCGCCACTTTTATACCCATACCATGAAGTGTCTTTATCGCTACATAGGATTCCTCTTTAATTGCATCGGCAAGAACAATATATCCAAGCAACTCTTTTTTACTCGCAACAAATACAATTGTCCCAGAAATTTCTTTTGGAGATTGATAATCAAATTTTAGACTTTTAATTAATCTCTCATTACCAACAAAATACTCTTCTCCTTGAATCTTTGCCTTTACTCCCTGCCCTGCGATATTTTGAAAATCAGAGATTTCAGAGAGCTCTACATTATTTGTTTTTGCGTAAGCTAAAATAGAATGCCCGATGATATGTGAAGAATGTTGTTCTAGAGATGACGCCACTTCTAGAATCTTGGTTTCATCAGATTCTTTTGAGGAGACTATTTCTGTTACACCGAATTCTCCCTTAGTAAGCGTTCCTGTTTTATCAAATACAACATAGTCTGCTTTTCTTATAACTTCAATTTTTGATAAGTCTTTGATAAAGAAACCATTTTTAACTGCAAGTGATGTGGTAATAGTTGTCACAGTTGGGATAGCAAGACCCAGTGCATGAGGACAAGCAATAACAAGCACAGTGATTGCTAGAGTGATAGCGAACACAAATGTTTCTCCAACCACTAACGTCCAGACAAGAAGTGTTATTAATGCTGTTATACCTGCAACAAAAGTAAGGACTGCAGAGGCTTTGTCTGCAATCTTCTGAGATCGTGGTTTTGTTTTACTAGCTTCTTCTATTAATTTTTGGATTTGCCCAACTGTCGAGTTTTCTCCTACACGCCTAAGTTCTATGGTTAGTGATCCATCAAGACAGATTGAACCAGCAACAACTTCGGCGCCCTCCTTTCTTTCTATAGGTTTTGATTCACCACTAATGAGCGATTCATCGACATTGGCAAAACCTTTAACAACAATTCCGTCAGCAGGAACTTTCTCTCCTGGTTTTACAATTACTAAATCTTTTTCTCTAAGCTCACTAATATCAACATCAACTTCTTTTCCGTCTACAAGCTTGTGTGCTTGTTTTGGTAGAAGCTTAGCGACTTCCTGTAGAGCATTTCCTGCAGCGCTACTTGATTTTGCTTCTAGGTAATGACCAAACAAAAGCACCCAGACAAGTGTCGATATTTCTAAATAAAACTCAACTTGTAGTGTAGGAATGAATGTTGAAGCTACAGAAAATAGATACCCTGATCCAACGGCAAGTGATACTAGTGTCATCATTCCGTATTGTTTTGATTTTATTTCATGCCAAGCATGTTGGAAAAATACTAAAGCAAACCCAAATACAATAGTTGCAATAATAAACTGAATCCACTTACCCAATCCCAATTCTCCAATACCTAAGAAACCAGCGACAAACTCATTAGTCAGTGCTAGAGGTAAAAGTAGAAAAGTAACAATCCAGAATCTCTTTAAGTAGGAGCTAGCTGATCCATGATCCATTCCGTGCCCTCCATGACCACTACCCTTGTCATTACCCCCGTCATGACATGACTGACTTTGTTCTTTATGCTTATTGTGTGAGGAGTGATCCATATTATTTAATTAAGTATTTATTGATAATTTTTTCAGAACAAAAGATGCTACAAAGTAAGCTAGTAGTCCACCGACAAAACTTGCAGATAGTGCTATGGAAGTTTCAGTCAAACCGTACTGAAAAGCGGGTTCAAAAAAGAATGTTGCAAATCCGTACAGTACACCTCCTGAAATGAATCCTGCAATTGCTGCAGACCATTTTTTCGGTTGTTTTATTATATCGAGAAATACAGCAGGAAGAAGTAGAGAAAGAATTATTAGCCATCCAGGAGCGTGAGTATGAGGAGCAACATCTGTTACTCCAGAAGAAGTGGCTTCAGCAAAGCCAATAGAAACAAGAACGAGTATTACAAAGGCAGTTAATGTAGTTCGACCAAAACTAGGTAAATAGTACCGTGCAAAGAATAGGACAAGAACTACTACAAAACTCATAACACCAGCGCCCCAGAAACCAATTAAGTTCCAAGGACTATTGATAGGAGCAAAAGGTACTACTAAGATTGAGAGTAGAGAGAAGATACCTGCTAGCACTAGTGAACCAAAAAAACGTTGCTTAACTATATCCTGATTCTTTTTTAAGATAGGTAAAAGTAAAACAAAGGCTCCCAGCAAACTCAGAATCAAGACTATATGTGGAGGACTCCAAAGTATAAGTACACTAGATAGTTCTTCTACACCAAAAGCACGATGCCATAGTTCGTCAAAAGGTGCCGATAATGGAACTAGAAGTAGTACGATACCTAACCATTTCCACTGCTTTGTCTTATATTTACGCCAAGCGTAAAGAGCAGTAAGAATAGTGACAATAGTAGATAGATATAGAAGTAGGTGTGGTGGAGACCAAAAACTCTCACGTCCTAAGAAGCTATGCCACCAAGCATCCCATGCACCAGCGAAAACGGCTACAAAAAGTGAAGTTGTTATAAAATTAGCTGCACCATCTTCTTTTTTGATATATTTCAAAAACATTATTCTTGTTCATTTTTTACTACCATTGCCTTAATTCTAACTTCCAATTCTGGAGTAGCACTTGAATTAGTTTTCAGGAAAACTGAACGTTGAGCAAGTCCTGTTCCTGATGGTCCATGAGCGAGAGGATCATAAATGACAGTTAGATCTTTTGTTTCTCCTACAGAGATAATAAATTCTTTACTCATTTCTTCATGCATACCAAAGCTGATACCTCCCAATTCTGCATCGGTGCATCCACAACTTGTCGTTCCTTCACTAATAATTATATCATCGGGACCTTCATTGATTAGGGCAAATGTTGTAGTCACAACACCGCTAAAAATATCTATCTCACCAAAGTCATGTATCTCTCGGTCAACTGATAACACAGAAGAACTTACAACTTCTTGTACTTCCGTTGTTTTATTATCGTCACTCGAGAAGAGCATAATTCCTCCTCCGATAACTACAGCTCCTATAACGATTATTAATGCAATGTTTGTTTTCATAATTTTGTATTTGTTAATTATTCGCCTTCTAAAATATCGACCGTAATCTTCACTTCTGCCTCTGGATTACTTGTGTCATTGGTTGGGATGAACACTGTTCGAGTAAGCTCATCAGCAGGCTCTTTGTGAAAGTCTGGGTCAAAATACACGATTAGGGTTGCTGTATCGTTTGGCTGGATACTTTTACTTGAGATTTCGGCCGTTGTACATCCGCAACTAGTACTTAGCTCACCAATCTCGAGGACGCTCTTACCATCATTTCTAACTTCAAAGGTTGTTTCTAGAATCCCTTGCGACTGTGGCACATTTCCAAAATCATGAGTTGTGCGATCGAAAGCCACCTTCGCTCCAGACTCACTCACTTCGACAGAACTAGATACACTTCCATCATATTCTCCAACTTCGGTAAATGGGTAGTTGTCTTCCTGCCAATGCACCATGCCACCTGCGACACTCTTGATATTCGTATATCCAAGAGAGTCCATAATGTCATAAGCCTGTTTGCTCCTAGCTCCACTTCGACAGTAAATAATGATTTCTTTGTCTTTTGCACCTTGTCCAAGTCCAATATCTGCCAATGTATTTGCTGATAATTCACCAACTGGAAGGAGTAGGGCATTCTCTAAATGAATTTCTGCATATTCTTCTGGGGTTCGCACATCAAGAAGGACAACATTCCCTTTATTTTTAATCTTATTTACAACTTCTCCTGGACTAACTTCATGCACTCTTACATCATCAGCATGATCACCCATCATTCCGGATTCCTCATGATCATCATGACTATGTCCAGCATGGAATCCCACGTGCATGATATTGTTGAATAAAAAGAATCCCAAAATAATGACCAGAATACTTATAAGTAATGTTGTAAATGAATTTGAATTATTCATAGTTACTTCTTTAATTTATAAACTTTTAAAATCTCCTCAACAGCTTTCTTTTGTTTTCCTGATTTAATTTGGTTCACCACACAGGATGACAAATGACTTTCTAATAAAACATCCTCAACACCCTTAAGGGCGTTACGAATAGCTGATGTCTGAGTAATGACATCAATACAATACTTCTCTTCCTCAACCATTTTTTGAAGACCCCTAATCTGCCCCTCGATTCTCTTGAGGCGATTAACCACTCGTTTCTTGTTATCTGTCATATCGAGTATTATACCCTACGGGGGGTATAGACGCAATATATAGACACCACCTCTATGCAGTGATCAAAGTAAGTTCCTTATCCTCATATCTAATCCTCGATCTCAAATTTGATAACAATAATCTCTTCTCACTCGTAGACCCCTCTTTTAATAAGCACTTCGCATACTTTCTAATATTTAAATCTTCATCAGTCTTTATCTTCTCTTTTACTCCGAAGACATTTTTCTGAAATTTACTGAATCTTGTGACTTCACTCCTTCCATTTTTACCAAAGCTCCCGCTGCTCCACCTTTTTCTTTCACTGTCATCGGAAACATCATCTTATTTATTATATTTAATGATTAATAATCCTATTATACTAAGTTTTTTTAATTGCTATAATTCCCTCATGAGTAAATCTAAATTATCAAATGGTCTTTTGCATACATTAGAACCTGACATGACCAAAGCATTATTTAAATCAAAAAGAATTATTAATCTTTGGGAAGATTTAACACCAATTGCACGAAATGAGTTTATCTGTTGGGTTGAAAATGCAAAGCAAGAAAAAACTCGTACTAGACGGATTCGAAGAACAGTAGAAGAAATTATTGAAGGAAAAAAGCGACCATGTTGTTGGGTTGGCTGTATTCATCGTACCGATAAAAAACCTAGTAAATAGCAGGAAGATGTTTTAATAACTAAGAAGCATCAAAATAAGTAGGAATTTTAACTTAAAATGTAAATAATGATAAAATACATCACATGAATATCAAACAATTTTTTGTAGGTAGAACAATTGGCTTCCTTGTGGTTGTAATTTTGATTGGAGCTTTCTATTTATTTAATAACAATGAAAATAAAGTGTCAGCGCTTCCTCAAGATTACAAGGACGCAGAATATATAATCAACGGAAAGTCTGTGAAATTAAGTGGTGGGATTTCTGAAGTTGAAGCCGTGCCAGAATCAGTATCTAAAATTACTACTAAATACTTCGGTAATGAAATTAAAAAAGATTTAAACAATGACGGTCGAGAAGATCTAATATTTCTTCTTACTCAAAATTCTGGTGGTTCAGGAACATTCTTTTATGTAGTTGCAGCAATTAATACAAAAGACGGTTATGTCGGCTCAAGAGGATTCTTACTTGGTGATCGTATTGCACCACAAACTACAGAGATTAGTCGAATTCCTTCTCATGAAAATGTAATCGTCGTGAACTATATGGATCGCGCAACAGGCGAGCCCTTTACTACACAACCTTCAGTAG
>Ga0306866_1000481_pt1 | contig 12113 bp, 12 predicted proteins | sample AntRauTorckE5432_FD_190450 | JGI IMG/M metagenome (GOLD analysis project Ga0306866, IMG submission 190450) | Saline lake microbial communities from Rauer Islands, Antarctica - Metagenome Torckler E5 #432 (v2) (version 2) | ecosystem: Environmental > Aquatic > Non-marine Saline and Alkaline >...
ATGCTTGGAAAATAACAGACGATGGAATGTCACTTAAAAAACGTTTGGGAAAGGAAGTACTACATGAATATCTATTCTTAGTAAATCGCTATAATTCACTGGCCATGAGCAGTGACGATGAAAACAAAGATCATTATCTGCATCGTGGTAAGTCACTGGCGGATGTGAGTTACAAATTAAGAGACATAACTTTTAAAGAGAAGGTGATGAAAGAATGTGTGATATTGTTCCATAATCCTAAGTTCGAAGTAACACTAGACGATAATCCATTTCTGGTGGGTCTGGAAAATGGTGTGTATGATCTTAAGGAAGGTGTGTTCAGAGATGGTCGACCAGAGGATAGAATTAGCATGTCAACAGGTAATGATTTTCCTGATTACGACGAATCTGATATTGATATAGAGAACGAAAGTTCTTGTATATTGGAAGTGCAGGAGATTTTTGATTTCATGAAACAAATTATGCCAAAGACACAAACACGTAGATACTTTTGGAAGTTTTTAGCATCGTGCTTACAAGGTTTTAATACTGATGAAAAATTTCATGTGTTAACCGGTTCAGGTGGTAATGGTAAATCAAAGGTTATAGAATTACTTGAAATGGCTTATGGTCAATACTGTTTTAAAATGCCAATTACCTTAATTACTAGCAAGCGATCACAGACAGGCCAGGCCACACCCGAACTAATGATGGGTAAGAAAGCGAGATTTGGGAGTATGCAGGAACCTGACGAAGGAGCCAAGATTAACACAGGTCTTATGAAGGAATTGTCTGGTAATGATAAAATGTTCTTGCGCGGCCTGTATTCTACAGGTGAAGAGTTCAAACCACAGTTTAGTCTGGCGTTGCTGTGTAATAACAAGCCCAAAATGACCAGCGATGATGATGGTACATGGCGCCGTATGGTTGTCCTTGATTTCATTGCTAGATTTGTTGAAGGTACACCTAATGGCCCCTATGAATTTAAACGTAATACTGATTTAGTTCATAACTTCCCTTATTGGGCACCGTGGTTTTTTGTAATGCTTACACAATATTACCGTATCTACAAAGTGGAAGGATTGAAAGCTCCTAAGGAAATCACTGACGCCACTAAAGAATACCGAAAGGACAGTGATGCATATGCTATGTTCATTGACGATTACTTCATTAAGGACGAGAGCGGTTGTATTAAACTTGAACAAGCGTACACTTATTTTAAGGATTGGTATGAAAGTGAGTATAGTGAAAAAGCTCCGCCAAGAAGAAGTTTTAAATTGTATGTTGAACGGTCTCTTAATAATAACTATGGCAGCGGAAACAAGTCAGGCTGGTATGGATGGAGCATACAACATCCCACATTAATTTCTGGTGGCGATGATGAATTAGATAAACCAATGTTACCCGACATAAATACAACTGAAGTTACAGCACCCAAAGTATCAGTATCTATTAAAAAGAAGTAGAATTAAAACCTCTTAGTCCATTAGCTCATTAATGTCAGGATTGAAATCTTCGACAGCATCACTATAGGATGTTATTGCTAATGTAGTGTCTACCGCAAGTTGTTCACCTCTTTGTTCCATGAAGTCCGTAAAGGCGCCAATGTCATGAAATATAGTGCATCCGGAAGGCAATAGACTAAAAGAATAAACCTTCAACTGAAATATATGTGGTTTAATCTGTACTTTCCCAGCAAATATGCTTACATTGGATAATTCTAAGGCAACAGTGCAGCTGAATCTACCTGATAAGTATTCGTTATACTTATCAGTTTGTACACGTTGATTATCACGATCAAATACTTTGCTACGTGTATCAAGAAATACATTGACATGTTCTTCTTCTCCGGTATGAATTAGGGTACGATAAATATCATCATGATCTTCTTCATTATCCTGCACTTGCGCAAGATCTGTATCTTTGTTAATATAAACATCGTTTTCTTCCAGTAGTAAATGATATTTCAACCACTGTTCGAAATTCGTGATGTCTTCGTAAAATTTAGTGGTAAGTTGCAATTTTACGCAATTATTATCCTCTAACCCGGTAGAACATAATAGTAATGGTGTTTTAATGTATAGTTTCCTTCTCTTATTGACTCCTGTGCGCTCAAAAATAGTAAATCCTCCTTTATCTGGAGATTTAACTAAGCTTAATTTCTCAGATTGTCCTTGTTCATCAACTAGGTCTGTAAGATTTGACAATACCGCATTTAAATGTGTTGCACTCATTATTTTTATAATGTTGTTCAATTATGTATATATCATGAGGTCAGTGCGTAGGATATATTTATATGTTGACGGACTATCAGCCTTGTGTAAGACGTCTTGACTTAACAGAAGAACATGTCCTCTCTGTGGTTGTATGGGCAAACCTTTTGGATTTGTACATGTATATAAAATGGTATGTCCATCATTACATATATAATGACACTGTAAACGCTCTGTGTATTGCGTGTAGTAATTATACCGTCTACATGTGTATCGATATAACTGCTTTGTGGCCAGTACTTGTTCATATAGAATCTACTATTGATATGCCCTCCCATCAGGTCCATCTTAGATCTCATTTCGTTTTTTATCTGCAACGCCAAATTTTTGTCGCGGAAGTTATATCTACCGTATTTATCTGACCCTATATCTGTTTCAGATGTTTGTGATTGCTCAAACCGATCTATCAAAGATTGACACCACTCTTCAGAAAAACAATCATATAAATAAACAAAAATCTATTTTACACCAGCCATTCCCTTGATCACATACTGTTCAAGTTCATCAGTATTGATCCTTTTGATGCTTCTCACGGACCCATTGTTAATATTACGCTGAATCATCTCTGAAAAATCATATTCCATAGACTGCCCACATATTACCCATTTAAATATGTTACCTTTATCAATGATGTAATAATGTTCTAGATTCGTCTGCAATTCTTGGTCGAAGGTCCACCATCCGTTATTTCTACCGTGATAAATCCATATGTGCTCGTTATCTTTGCAAAAATTAGAGATGTGGCTATTAATGTCATGATTTCTGACTTTACTAGGTTCCTGTTCAAGACTAACTAGATAATATGGTCTGCTTTTCTGTTTACAAAAAGGACATTCTACTGCTGTTCTTAACACAGATTTCAGATTGTAGCTTGGTGGTGAGCGAGATAAAGTATTTCCCTTGATACACAGCATACACGCTTGGTGTTCGTCGTTACCGCACCCTGTGGGATATAAAAAAGATGAACATTGGCATAAAAAACATGTTTCCATTATTTAATCTATAATGCATTAGCTCTTTTAAGTATATATTGACCATATCCAGTCTTCTTGTACTTATTTCCTAATTGAATGGCTTGTTCTTTTGTTATGAACCCTTGAACTAAAGCTTGTTCCTCAAGGCAAGCAATTTTAAAACCTTGTCTTTGTTCTATAGCTTTTATCAAATTTCCTCCATCTATTAATGAATCGTGTGTGCCTGCATCCAACCAAATGTAGCCTCTTTTAAGCATTTGTACTTTCAATTGTTTATTGTTCAGATAATGGTTGTTTATGTCTGTGATTTCTAATTCGCCGCGTTCTGACGGTTGTATTGTTTTTGCTATATTTACAACTGAATTTGGGTAAAAATACAAACCCACGACTGCTAAGTCAGATTTGGGATCTTGGGGTTTTTCTTCAATGCTTATGGCATTACCCATTTCATCTATTTCAACAATACCATAACGGTGAGGATCGAGTACATTGTACCCGAAAATAACAGCTTTATTATCCGTATCGGCAATGTTTTTAGCTGTTGCTAGTTGTTGATAAAGCCCATGACCATAGAATACATTGTCGCCCAATATTAAACATACGGAATCGCCACCAAGAAACTGTTCGCCGATGATAAAAGCCTCTGCTATACCATTAGGATTTTGTTGTGCGGCATATGTAAATTTAATACCTAATTGTGAACCGTCGCCCAGTAATTTTTTAAAGTTTGGCTGATCATCAGGGGTAGTTATGATCAATATATCTTTAATTCCAGACATGATAAGTATTGATATAGGATAATATATCATCGGTTTGTCATATATTGGTAATAGTTGCTTTGATGTGCCCATGGTAATTGGATATAACCTGGTCCCGGAACCTCCCGCAAGAATAATACCTTTCATATGTTACAATCTATATATTATTATTATTTTCTAACCACATACTGTTTGATAAATACCATTCTACAGTTCGAATTAAACCTTCTTTAATATCTACTGACGGTTCCCATTGCAATTCACTCATTATTTTTGACGCATCTATAGCATAGCGGGTATCGTGTCCAGGTCTATCTTTCACATAGGTTATTAACTTGGCGGATGAACCTTCTTCTCTTTCAAGTTTATGATCCATAATATGGCATAATTCTTCAACCAAATCAATATTGGCCCATTCGTTAGATCCTCCAATGTTGTAGGTGTCGCCTATAGTTCCCTTATGAAAAATAACATCGATCGCAGTCACATGGTCCTGTACATAAAGCCAGTCTCTAATTTGTCTACCATTTCCATATATGGGCAAGCTTTTGCCGTTGAGTATGTTACTGATGCATAATGGTATAAGTTTCTCAGGATACTGGAATTCGCCATAGTTATTAGAACAATGAGATGTTACACAAGGCATTCCATATGTATGGTGATACGCCCTCACAAAATGGTCCGCTCCTGCTTTTGACGCAGAATACGGTGAGTTAGGAGCGTAATTAGATTGCTCGTTAAAATAACAACCATCCTCGGGGATACTCCCAAAGACCTCGTCTGTACTAATGAAATAAAACAAATGTTTGCCAGGATTGGATTCGTGATCCCATAGAGTTTTTGCGGCATGCAATAAATTAATAGTACCTATAATGTTTGTTGTAGCGAACAATACAGGGTTCTCGATAGAACGATCAACATGGGATTCAGCGGCTAAATGTATGACACGGTCAAACATATATACTTCGAATAGTGACATAATTCCATCTTTGTTGCAAATGTCATCGTGTAAAAAGGTGTAGTTATCATAGTCTTTGATATCAGCCAGATTATCTTCTCCTCCTGCATATGTCAATGAATCTAAATTAAATATATGGTAACTTGGGTATTTTTGTACTAAAAACCTGACCAAGTTACAACCAATAAAACCAGAGCCTCCGGTGACTAATATCTTCATCATATCTATAATTTATACGGTTCTAGAGGTTACAGTACAAATTATGCAATGAATATTGATAGTTTGATCTACTATCCGCAAGACAACACAAATAATGACATCAAGTATTATCATGGTGTTCCTGCTGTGACCTCATCGAAATTAGATCCAAAGAAACCGCTGGTTATTTTTTATCATGGGAATGCGTGTTCGTCAGGACAGATGGTATCCATGGTACAAAAATTAAGTGATAATTATATGATACCTGAGTATCCTGGTTATTCTGGTGTTGGACCATGTGAAGAAGGTACTACAGTCGGTATAATCAGACATGTCGATGCGCTTGCTGAATGGTTAAGCAAAAATAAGATGAAGGTACATATAATAGGTCAATCTATAGGAACAGGACCCGCATGCATGTTGGCTGATAAGTTACCGCGTCGTGTGGTCAGTAGTTTGCAACTGTTATCGCCTTTTACCACATTGAGTCAAGTTATTAATGACTATTCGTTGTTCGTTGGTTATCTGGTTCCCAGTTATTACTATAATAATCTTGCTTGTTTAAAAAAGTTAGTTGCCTATTGTCCCATTAATATTTACCATGGTACCGATGACACTACTATATCAGCGTCCCATTCTGAAACTATCCAGGAACATATAGGAAAAAGCTCTAATCTGAAACTGTATTTGTTGGAAAATGTAAATCATAATAACATTTGGAACAATCATGTTGTAAAAACAATATCGCAATTTCTTGATTAATGGAATATGATTCATTTTCAAAGTTAAGTAATGCTTAAGTCAGTGTCGTTTGGTCCATCGAATATCAGCAAATATGTGTTGACGAAGCATGAACGACGTGATAAGAAAAGAAACTCTTCGAAAAAATGCAGACCGGACTCCATCGGATATCGAGTCCATCGCCGGCACAAGAGAGCGAAGCGTAAAAAACATAGAACGCGAAAATTAAAATTGATCAGACAAGGTTATTAAGATGCCTAAGAAAGAACCATCCCCGTTTGCTGTAATTAAGAAGGCCATTGGTCAAGGAAGTGACGTTCTTGAAATTTACAAAACCCTGCCAGCACCTCATCAAGATAAGGTGCTGACAATGGTTGCTAGTCATCTGGGTAACAAAGATGACTGGTCGTCCGTTCAGGACTTGCTCAATGTTAAATCCATTAACCTGGAAACTATAGATGATCTGGAAACAGGCATTGTTCTTATCAACTGTCTTCTGAGTCAGGATGAACCTGACCCCGATATGGCTGTAGCAGTTCTAGAAAAACTTCACGGTATCGGGAAAATTCGTAAGAAGCATGTAACATTGGTAAGTAATTATTACAAGGAAAAGCGCGACTGGCTTAAAACTCATATGCTTTTTCAAAAGTACCATGTGCTATATACTCTAGACACTGCTGACCTGGACTGGATTTTTGATGAACATGTACCCGCAGAAATCCGTTCCGTAGTGTTGGAACATTTCTGTAAGGAGCAAAGCCCTGTTCAGACACAATTGGAATTGGAATTGGAATCCCTGGTGGAAGCCGATGAGCTCAACTTGAATAAGATTCCATTCACAGAATCAGAATGTAAGACTATACTTGGAAAATTGCCCATACCTAAAGGTCAATTGAAGATCGAAACACAGCCAGATGATAAGCTGATTGTAGTAGACGCTGCCAATGTCATGTTTTACAATTATCATAAGGGAATTCAGCCCCAATCTTATTATCAGTTGAACAATATTGTTAAGTGTCTACAGGAAACTTACCCGGGATATCATATCATACTAGTTATGCACCAACGCCATTTTAAGCTTGGTAAATACGAAAAAGGCCCACAGTCTTGGAGCAGCAGGGATTTGGATAAGGTTGAACGTATTATTGACGAATGGTACTGCAATACGCACGTAGGTGTATACAAAACACCATATGGGCAAAATGATGATCACTACAGTATCTATATCGCCATTCAGCATAATTGTCCTCTGGTGACCAACGATAAGTTTATGGACCACATTAACAAAATAGGACTACTCAAAGTGTGGCGTTCGGAAATGATTGTTGGATACGATATTGCCAAGGGTAGCGTAAAGCCTCAACTGGTACTTCCTCTGAATTTCAGTTGTAGACACCAGTCTGATGCAACTAATTATTACATCCCAACAAACGACCCGCAACTATGGAAGGTAGTTAAACGTTAAACGTTAAAGTTTAACTTACGAAATACATACATCATTATTTACTTTGGACATGTCCAAATCCAAAGTCCAAAGTTTTTTGTTTTTTGTTTTTGTTTTTGTTTGTTGGAGTTGGCTGGAGTTGGCTGGAGTAGTTTACTCCTCAACAACAGGCTTGCGCGGGCGGCGACGGGGCTTCACTGCCTGGAAACCTTCCTTGTCCTTGACAACAGAGCGTGCAGCAGCAGCAGCAGCTTGCTCTTGCTCATACTCAGCCATGGTCTTGGTGGGTTTCTTGTTGGCCTCGTACTTGGCCTTGCGCTTATCGCTGAAAGCCTTGCGACGTTGAGTGTAGGAAGACACGTTCCAAATCAACATCACCTTGAGACAGGTGGCACCCTTCGTCTTGCCCTCTCGGTATGGGTTTGGCACAGGGTACTCGCGGTCAAGGCCAATCTCAATGACCACGACACACTTGTACAAGGATGTGCCCTCCTTCTCCTCGGCCAGCGCGTCGTTGACCAGCTTGATGACAGTCTTGCCACCAGGCAGCTTGCTGGGGTCGTTGCGCTTGGCCTTGCGGTCGTGCACGCCCTGCAAGAGCATGGCGATTGGTGAGCTTTGCGAGTCAATGTCTTCGCCAGAGGCGACCAAGTAGGTCTTCTCTTGCGGAACCATCAACTCGTGCACCTCAATCTCTTCGCCATCCTCATCAGTCTCCTTGGTGACTGACTTGGCTGGCAAGTAGAAGCGTTCAATCTCAACGCTGTCGAAGCCTCTGTCGACAGCGGCGTTGGTCTTTCCATCCTTGTTGATGGAGCCGTCCTTGTTGGCCACGTCCTTGCGGATGGTGTCCAACAGCTGAGCAGAGAGAAGAGCCAAGTGTGTAGCTTGGCGCTGTTCTCTCTCAGCACGTGCCTTGGCACGGTGATCGTCCTTGCCAGAGCGAACTCGTTGAGAGCGGGCGGCGAGGGAATCGGTAAATACAGTTTTGTTCTGTGGGGAAGTCATGTTGACACTGTTTCAGTAATAGTATGGTGGTCAAGGGCCGGGTTTTTCAATTTTTACCGAAGACACCCCTAGGCTTTTTGAGAAGTTTGGCATGTGACACCAAAGTAAGTAAGTAAGATTTTAGTGTTTCAAGTGAAATGCTTATTAGACGAAGTCGGCCAAATCGTCATCCATATCAATCTTGTTCTTGAACTCTTGTTGTTTGGAATATAATTCCATAATGTTATTGCATCGATTACGTTCACCTGCTAGCAGTTCACCCGTTTGTGTCTTCTGCAAACATTCGTAATAAAGGTCGTCTGCAATAGTACCAAGTTTCTTTTCCAAGTCTTTAATTTTCTTCTTGTGGTTACGTACTTTGCGCTTGGCTTGCTCTTCCTTTTCTATTTTCTGTGCAGCTTCCTTTTCTTTACGAACAGCTATATCTTCTCTCTGTTTTTCATAATTTATAGCCTTGGTAACCTTTTTCGTACGACCGGCTTGCTTGCTCTGGATTTTTTGTCGCAGTTTTTCCCTTGGAGTCAAATTAGGATTCATGGCCATAAACTGTTCTTGCAGTTGCGGGGCAATTTGCGCCATCATTCCTCCTTTCTTAAGTTTCTTAAGGGCTTTGGCAGCATCTTTTTGGGAAATGCCTGACTTTTTAGCCTGTTGTTTAACAAGATCATCGAGTTGTCCTGGTTTAGTTTCATCCATACGTCTGTTATTATCTATTTTAATCAATTTTAGATTAATGAACGAAGAAATCATCAATGGTAAATACACATTAGTTAAGAAAATTGGACAAGGTTCATTCGGCGATGTCTATATTGGTCAGGACAAAACTACAGGTAGTTATGTTGCAATTAAAAAGGAACATATAGAAAAAAAACATATACTAAAACACGAATATGATATATACAAATCCATACAGTCTACGGGAACTAAAACAAAACCCAGAGTGCCACACGTGTATTGGTTTGGTGTACATGATAATCACCAAGTTATGGTTATGGAATATCTTGGAAATTCACTGGAGTTTCTGTTTAATTACCACTGTCGTGGCAAATTTTCACCTAAGACAACGATTATGTTAGGTATACAAATGTTAGACCAACTAGCACTGTTGCATTGTTGTGGTTATATACATCGTGACATTAAACCGGAGAATTTCTTAATGGGTATCGGTAGTTATAATCGTTATGTATATCTTATTGATCTTGGTTTAGGCAAGGCTTTTAAAACGAAGGCACATATCAAAGAAGTAAAAGGTAAAAATTTGGTGGGTACGGCCAGATATTCCAGCATCAATAGTCATAAGGGGATAGAATTATCAAGGAGGGATGATCTCGAGTCTTTAGGATATTTATTGGTGTATTTCGCCAAGGGTGAACTCCCTTGGCAGGGAATGAAGGGCAAAACTAGAGCCGAAAAATATGATGTGATAGGAGCCAAAAAAGAAAGCACACCCGTTAATGAATTATGCCAAGGTGCACCGAGTCCATTGGCTGATTATTTAAAATATGTACGTTCATTGGATTTCAAAGAAAAACCTAACTATTATTATTTGAGAAACTTGTTTGTGAAATGGTTCGAGAAACAAGGTTTTGATTATGACTATTATGACTGGGATGTTTTATAAATAAAATTTGAAATTAATGCACCTTTCCCATTTTGTATTTGGATTATCAATGAGTGTCAAACTAGGCAATGTACTAGATACAGCTTTCGGCGAAATTGCCGAATCATACAATTTTCAACTGGATAGTGAGGAAGCAACCGCTGCTATGTGGGCTAAGATGAAATCAATGGTCAAAAACCAGGTTGCACCCTTGATTACAAATCTGGAAAGTACTATCAAACGCGCCTCAGTGAATAAGTCCGAGACTACAACTAAAGCTGATGGCAAACCGAAAAAGTCTCACAGTCCTAACTATTATGCCCATTTTCATGGATGTTGCAGTACTAAGAAACCGCGCGATGCTGGTCCTCTTGCTACCGAACATGTATTTAAATTTCGTCCTGAGTTGATTGATCTGGTACCAGATGACGACAAACACAAGCGGCGGCAGGCACAACAAGCGGTTATTGACCTTGTAAACGCTAAAGATGAAACATGTGCATCATTTACAGAGTTTGAAACAAATACTATCTCCAGTATCTCTGATTTCATCGAGACACACGAAGACAAGGATGTACGAAACATTGACCAAATGAAGCGCACATCTATGATCTGGTGGTTATTTCTGACTGAAGACGAACGTAAGGAGTTCCATACATGGTACGAAGTTTCAAAGACCAGTTCTGCTGTGTCGAAGCCTGTCAAGAAAGTGAGTATCAAGCCTGTCAAGAGTAAGACTACCAAAGTACAGACAGTAGTCAAGCCTAAACCGCCTAAGGTTTCTAAACCACCTAAGGTAGAGGAAGAGGAAACCGTTGAAGTCGAGGAGGAACCCGTTGAAGAGGAACCCGTTGAAGAGGAACCTGAGGTCGAGGAGGAACCCGTTGAAGAGGAACCTGAGGTCGAGGAGGAACCCGTTGAAGAGGAACCTGAGGTCGAGGAGGAACCCGTTGAAGAGGAGGTTAAACCTAAAAAGGTGACCAAAGTAACTCCTCACAAAAAGACAACAGTCAAGCGCACTGTTGTTAAAAAGTAATCTCTTGTTAATTATTACTCTCTGTGATAGTATAATTTAATTTAATCAATATCACGTCGGCACTATTAAACATTTTGCGTGTTGCTTCTGTACTTTGATTATAACCAGACGATAATTCTTTTACATAATAAACTTTGGTAATACCTGCCTGAATTATAGATTTGGCACATTCATTGCATGGGTGATGTGTAACATACAATGCGCAATCAGTTAGATCGTTTGCTATTTTATTATGGATGGCATTAATCTCTGCATGTATAACATACAAATATTTGTTGTCGTCGCCAGTTTTACACCAAGGATATGTGTCATCGCTACATCCTCGCGGAAAACCATTATATCCTATACCGACCACACGGTTATGATTATCAACAATGCATGCTCCTACTTGAGTAGAAGGGTCTTTAGATCGTTGTGCAGTAAGTAGAGCTAATTCTACAAAATAGTCTTCCCAACTAAGATAGTCTGTTCTTTTGTCTGACATTAAACTTTGTTGACAGTCATTTTCTTTACAAAATAAAACTTAACCTTTTGTTGACTAAACGTCAAAATACGTAGTATGTCCTTGTCATCAACTACGCGTTCTACTGTATCACATAAAAATGGCGTTTTAATTATCATATCGCACCTTGCATATGTCTTCACCATAAGCTCGGTTACTGTACACTTGCCTAAGATTACACTATCAAAATCGAAATTTGCACCAGATACAAATTGTTCTCCCCACGGAGGGTCGAAATATACGATGTCGGAAAGATGCTCAGCTGTGCTGCAGTCTTCTTTAAAGGTGCTAACATTGTGAACATTGAGCATATCCATATTGGCGTTTAGACTCTGGTATGTATCGTTGTTAATTTCGCTGCATAGTATTTTCCCCGTAAAATAAGAGAAGCGAACTGCATCCGTTCCTATCCCGGCGAACATATCCCATAGAACTTTACTTTTGAGCTCATATATATGGTTAGCCTCGTTAACAATTGTATCAGCAATTCCCGCCGGTGTAACATAAGTTAAGTATTTGTCGTCAGGATACTGCCAATTGACATAATCGGGGCCAAAAAGATATGTTATTTTGGAAGAGTTTTGTTCAGACATTAAAAATTATAGTTGTTCAATTTAATAATTGATAAATTGAACAACCATT
>Ga0306866_1000483_pt1 | contig 12085 bp, 12 predicted proteins | sample AntRauTorckE5432_FD_190450 | JGI IMG/M metagenome (GOLD analysis project Ga0306866, IMG submission 190450) | Saline lake microbial communities from Rauer Islands, Antarctica - Metagenome Torckler E5 #432 (v2) (version 2) | ecosystem: Environmental > Aquatic > Non-marine Saline and Alkaline >...
AAGCTACACAGAGGCATGAAAAACGAGCACCAAATGGTGCTCGTTAATTGGTATCTTTATAGTCGGACTGAGATGCCAAAACCTCCACGATATTGCCTATAACCCTAATTTTGTAAGGGTCAAATAGACCGTTTTCGCTATTGCGCCACGGCATATCACGGCCGTTTTGTGTATAGAAATTGCGTAACAGCTCTTGGAATTCTGTCGTATTCATTAGCTTATAGTATAGCTAATTATCCCTACTCATCAGAAGAAAATTCTCTTTGACGCAGTGACATCAGCTATTTTCCGTTGATCCTCTGGATTATTGATATTCAAAACGTAGTCTGCGGTTTCTTCAGACTTAATGATTCGATAGACAAGTGTTTCGTCGTTCGCCCAGTATTCGACACTATCCAGGCCGCCAATGGTTGCTATCTCAGATTCATTTTCTCCATTACTATCAGACACAAACAATACACCCTTACCATCTCGAGTAATTGTCCAGGCTACCTTGCTGCCGTCTGGCGATATTGTGTACTTGAAAGTATTTGGCGACAAAACAGGTGCTACTTCTAAAAGATCCTCGTCATTGATTTGTGAATACCACTCTTGATCAATCGCGTTATATAACAATCCTGTTTGCGACGTTCTAAATATTGTGTAGACTTGCTTGGCCAGCAGCTCTTTCTTATCGCTTCCATCGACGTTTATCACGTAAAGTCGTGCTCTACTTTGTGGCACTGCAAATGATGACACTGCGTATGTCACTTTATCTTTTACGAGTTCAATATCATTAAAGTAATTTGCTGCGGCAAGTTCTTTTCTGTCGCCATTTTCTACATTGTAACTATACAGCTTGCTACGCTCTGAGTTACCACGAGACGTTCCTTCAACCACCTGAGTATAGACAAGAAAATCGTTGGACCAGCCTATTATCTGTACTCGCTCAGAACGGCCGATATTTTCTAACTCTCCGTTTTCTGAGTTGATGATAAATAGTCCATCTAGTGTATAGTCATCAGCATTTTTAATGCCATCCCTCGATGAGATCAGGGCAAATAGATTTTTACTAGGGTGCTGAATTATACCGGGAACTTCTCGTTCTTTTTGAGTAGCAGCCAAAAGTAATTCTTCGTTCTGACCGTCTAGATCGGCGGCATAAATATCAAATTTGGAGTCTCTATTACTCACGTACGCATGTCGAGTATCCGGCACCATCAAAACGTCTATATCTGCGCTATTGAGATCTTCTGGTGTGATGACTGCATCTTTATAGCCGTCTGCACTAATTGTTACCGAGTCCTCACCAATAGCAGATTGATCAATTGTAAGAACTATTTTTCCGTCATCGTCAGAATTGGCATTGCTTTCTCCAGCTACTGCTTCTGCGTTTATAATTCGCTCATTAGTTAGCCAATCCACAAGTATAAAAGTAAACTGCTCTCCAGTTGCGACAACTTCTTGCTCTCCAATTGGGTTGCTTCCCCAGCCAAGCGTCAATTCACGCTTATTCTCAGCATAGCCACGCTTTGTAATAGCGAGATTGCTCGATCCGAGTTTTAGATTCTCAAAAAACACTCGTCCTTGTTTATCGGTACTCGCTGATTGGTCTTGCAGCTCAACTTGAAAATTCTTAAGAGGTAGACGAGTTTGTGAATCTATGACCGTCATAGATGACTGGACTCGTACTCCTACCGCATTAAGCAAACTATAGCGAGATACCGGAATCAAAGCAGCCGCAACAATTACCACAAAAACAATGCCTATTGTCGAATTCCTTAGCCATTTTGTCCGCCACCACATATGAAAGACTGATATAACTTTTGTACCGATACGATCTTTTTGGACTGACTCTGCTTCGTTTTCTAGCTTTGCATCAGCTTTTTCTAAACTTTCGGTGCTTTCGGTCCTGACAATGTCATCAACAAGTGCACCGATTTCTGTATCGTTAAGATTGTCTTCTTGTTCGGTAGTTTCATTTGTATCTTGGCTGTCATTCTTTTCAGCGTCTATCGCATCACCGACGGTTGATCCGCTACTATCATCAGTCTCTTTATCGGATTCATCAGGTTTATTAACCTCTACACCCTTTTCAGCGTCGGGCTCAGTAGTCCCCATTCTTTCTTCTTCAGGAGTATCTTCTGCGTCTTTTTCGACATCCAGATCAATAACGTCAATCTTTTCTTCTTCACTGTCGCTAGGCTCATCAAACTCAGTAATTATAATCTTTTTTTTCAATGAATTCGTAGCTTCTTCTGAACCAGGAATATTTGGGTCTTCATTGTTGTTGTTATTTTCTTGTTTTTTGGTAGCCATAATCAATTTACATTCTACCATTATTTCATCAACAAGGCTTACGTGTCATACTAAATTGAGAAGAATTTAAAAACGCTAAATACTGGAGCTGTCGTGAACAAAAAACGTACAATCAAAATTGTTTTAAGTATTCTTCTAGCGGGATTTGCTGCATGGGCAATTATTCCATTGTTTATAGATACTGAGGTTTCTGAACTAGCTCCTGAATCGGCAACAATTATCACAGCTTCTCCTTCAGCCGCTAATGAACCAGATGACACTATAGAGCAAGTTGAAGAATCGGCTGAAACTGCTATTAAACCAGAAGAACGTGAAAGAACCAGTCGTCTTCAAGGACGAAACAGCTACGACGCAGTAGGGACGGTAAAACTCATAGAAGACGCTGATGGTACTCGTTTTGTACGATTTGAAGATAATTTCAAGACAGACAATGGTCCTGATCTCATTGTCTATATTGGCAACTCAGATGATCGAGGATTGTCACTCGGAGCGCTCAAAGGGAATATTGGTGCGCAGAACTATGAACTACCTGACGATCTAGATCTTACGACTGTCGATACAGTGAGAATATTTTGTCGAGCATTTAATCTAGACTTTGCTATTGCAACGCTATAATTCGTATGCGACTTGCATTAATACTTTCATATAGATATCAACGTCTGCTCTATCAATCGGCATAAGCCAATTTCTGAGAGCCCCTCTTACGGCAGGGTCAGAAAGCTGTAATGTTCTCGATCCCTCATTTGTTAATTCTAGTCTTCTTCTTCTTTTGTCGTCTTGTGGTTGCAAGATTCTGATAAAACCTTTGGCCTGCAGTGATTTTGTCATTCGTGTCACTAAAGGTAGCGACACTTGCAATTCTTGTGCGACAACACTTGGTTCTGCATTGTCGCCGTGACCCCTCAGTGATCCAAGACATAGCCACTCTCTAGTAGAAATATTGAACTCGTCTAGAGCATTTTTAATTATCTCTTCTGTTCTTCTATGCACTTGAATCTTTGCAAGCATAATTGTGTAGCTGTTGTTTTCCATGTACACCTTACTTTAGTTATATGAGCTAAGGAGTAGAGTGGCCGCGCCCCTGGCTTCTGATATAGCCAGTAGCCACTCTACGTTCTCAGACCATTATATCAAGATATATATCTTAAAACATTTCTGGGAACTGAGCTTCGATTCCACCGGCAAGTGCATCTGCGATGTCCTTGACTTGGTCAGCTGCTGCGGTTAGTGCAACATATGTACCGTCTAGGTCACCAGAATCTAGTGTGTCGATGACTGCTAGTACGAGGTCTCTGTACTCTTCAAGAAGAGGCTTTACTGCGTCCGCAGGAAGATTAGGGTTAGCTGATGCAAAGAAGCCGCTTGCTGCTTGTCCGTATCCAGCTAAGTCTTCTTTAGCTTGATCCATGCCTGCTTGATCGTTATCTCGCGCTGCTACTGTGTAGTTAGCGAAGAATGTAATGTGCTGGCGCCATAGGTCAAGGAAGCTTTCTTCTGCTTCTTCGCCGTAAACTGATCCAACTAAAGCCGATACTTCGACTGAGTTAACATCAAGTGCTGCGACTGCTGCATCAGTATCTGGTGCTTCTAAATAGACGTTACGAAGCGTCACACCTGCAAGATTGACGTGTTCTTGTAATGCATTGTTTAGACCAACTCGCAGACTTGCTGCAGATGATGTCGTGCTTTCGTTTTCTACGTTTGCTGTTGATGCTTGTTGTGACGTTGAATTATTTGTCATTTCATCATCACTTGAGCTGTTTCCTGCAACGTACCCTACTCCACCACCAACTAATAGTGCTACTACTGCTGATACGATTATTGCTGATGTTCCTGATTTTTCCATTGATTTGTTCCTTTATTAATTTATCAATACTCATACAATACTGTTCGTTAATGTATCTAACTGTTAATTATTTTACACTGTAAAATACTTTTCTAGTTCGCCTCTGTTAATTTAGTTAACCTATTTGTTAAAATTTCTACAGTTAAAAAGCAAGTATATTCGTACTATGTATGTATCAAAGAATTAATGAAAGGCTCCAAAAATATGGAAAACGAAAACAGTAAATCAATGATCGTAGCAGTCATAGCAGTGCTAGTTCTTATCGGTGGTGGTATCGGTATATATGCTCTTACTCAAGATGACGATACAACAGAAGTTACCACTTCAGAAGTTGCACAGCAAGAACCAGTAGCAGAAACAGAAGAATCTGCTGAAGTACAGCCGAACGTTGTTGAGGCAGCCCAAGCGACACCACAGCTAAGCACATTGGTTAATGCAGTTGTTGCAGCCAATTTAGTTGAAACACTTTCAGGCGATGGACCATTTACCGTATTTGCACCAACAAATGATGCATTTGCAGCAGCAATCGAAGAACTAGACACGACCGCAGAAGAACTACTTGCACGAGACGATCTTGCGACAATCCTTACCTATCATGTCGTAGCAGCAGAAGTATTTAGCACTGACTTAACTGATGGCCAAGTAATTACGACCGTTCAAGGAGAAAACTTAGTCGTAAGTATTGATGAATCAGGCGTCATGCTAACAGATGCAAATGACCGTAGCGTCATGGTTATTACAGCTGACATTGATGTATCGAATGGTGTCGTCCACTTGATAGACAACGTACTCTTGCCTTCACTTTAAATAACTGAAGTTTAGCGTACACATTAAATAACCTCTTTAGAAATAAAGAGGTTATTTTATTGATTCAATCTTTGATTCAATAATTTGTAAACCAATTAGGCTGACAACAGCCATATAATAAAAAGCTTCAATTCCGGTCACAAGACCAGAGCTTAGTATGAATAATGTATAGCTGACATATATCGGCTCACTGATGTAGCAATAGACTCCATGTAACTTTCTTTTTTCACCAGTAAACAAATCTTTGTTAGTCAAAGCACCGCTACCTATTTGTTTTAGAGATAAAGAGAAAAGTATGACCGCAAGGACCTTCAGCACGTACCCTGCTGGTGCGTAGGAATTATTATCATTTGCAGTGGAAGCTGTTAATTCTAGCAATGCATATGACACAATAAAAACACCCCAAACCAATGCCAGCACAGCACTATGGACACTATGAGCTTTGCTACCAAATATGTCGTATATTCTGTACTTTTTTTGAGCATAAACTGTCAGGCAGTTTATAGTTATAGCGAAATTAAAAATGATAATAGTAACGTATTCTTGAGTTGTCATTTTTTACGAATACCTCTACCGCCCAATGCCTTGGGTTTCAGTTCATCCTTTTCAGAAATGAGAAATATATAGAGTGATACCAACAATGCATACACCGGGTAGAGCAACCCGGCTATGACAAATTCTTCAAGTGATAAAATTGCGAACAACGCGGCCAATGCCCCAAGTGCCCAGAAAGCTTTTGATTCAGAGTCTCGATCAAGTAATACTTTGCGCACGGTAATTGATATTGCTATTGCGTCAATTATTAGTGCCAAAGCCAAACTAATCAACACGCCATCAGTGACAAACAGTAATCCTAGCGCGATCATAGCAACAGCAAGTGATAATTGGTTTTTACGATCATGCCCGCCTACTCCGTATTTGAGTGATAACAAAAATATCACCACCGGACCAATCAGCTCGCCGATAGTAAATAAAGTTGCACCTGATTCAAATATAGTTGAGAAAAAATAGACTCCGCCCAACACTGTCCAGATAAACCAAGATATCCGGTGTGGATCAGCCCGTCCTTTGATTATATCGATAGCGTATGGAATATTTGCCGCTACAGATATGATTAACGCAGCAATTCCAAATAATTCTTTCATACCTCTATCCTAACAGTGATTTTGTTAGTATTTAGAATATTACGACTCTTCTTTTATTTCTATGTGGAGGTCTTTTAGTTGATCTTCATCGACAAGTGACGGTGAGTTGGTCATGACGTCGACTCCTGAACCGTTTTTCGGAAAAGCGACGACTTCTCGGATGTTTGATTCACCCATAAGCTCCATAAACATACGATCAATACCAAATGCGCAGCCAGCGTGTGGAGGCGCACCGTATTTAAATGCATTAAGCATGGCGCCAAACTTATCTTCAACGTATTTTTTATCGTAGCCCAGCACACCGAAAGCCTCATACATGACGTCTGGATTATGGTTTCTTACGCCACCAGAACAAATTTCATAGCCGTTCATGACCATATCATATTGGTCTGCAAGTATATTTTCTTTATCCCCACGCTGTAAATCTTCCATGCCATTTTTTGGCATAGTAAATGGGTTATGGCCAAAGTCTAATTTGCCGTTCTCTATTTCGTAGAAAGGAAAGTCAACGATCCAAGCCAAGGCAACGATGTTTGGATCTTTCAATTCTAGGACATCACCAAAATGCGACCTAAGTCCGCCCAGCACTTTATTCACTTTTTCACGTGTATCAGAACCAAAAAATAGCGTATCGCCATCTTGTGCGCCAGTTTTTTCGACTATTTTCACCAAGTCTTCTTCACTGAAAAACTTCGCGATAGAGCTGGTTGCTTTGCCGTCTTCTACTGTCATGTATGGCAGTCCGCCTGCACCGTTTTTCTTAGCTAGCTCGGTTAGTTTGTCTATTTCTGATCGACTAAATGACTTACTAACGGCTATCGCCTTTACAACGCCTCCTTTTTCTATCGCACTACTAAACACGCCAAAACCACATGCTTTTAATTCTTCCGATAGATCAACCAGCTTCATGTCGTAGCGCAAATCTGGCTTGTCGCTTCCGTAAGTATCCATTGCCACCTGGTAAGGAATTCGTGGCACTGTTCCGTTCATGACCGTTTTGCCAGCAAAGTTTTCGACGAGATCTAAAATAAGTGGCTCTATAGTTGAACGAACCTCTTCGCCGTCTTCTACAAATGACATTTCCATGTCTAATTGGTAAAATTCCCCATATAATCGGTCAGCTCTAGGGTCTTCGTCACGGAAGCACGCTGCCAGCTGATAGTACCGTGGCACGCCACCTACCATCAATAACTGCTTAAACTGTTGTGGTGCTTGCGGCAAAGCATAGAACTGTCCAGGGTGTAGCCTAGAGGGTACCAAAAAATCACGAGCTCCCTCTGGGCTAGAATTAGCCAAAATAGGTGTTTGCACTTCAATAAATTCTTGACCATCCATAAAATCATGAATTGATCGGTACATCTGGGCGCGGCAACGAAGCATTGCCTGCATTTTGTCTCGGCGTAAATCAAGAAATCGATATTTGAGCCTATTCTCTTCAGATATGTTTTGGGTTGTGTTCACCTGGAATGGTAGCGGCTCTGACTTGTTTAGAATCTTCATGGAACTGACCATTACTTCTATTCCACCGGTAGAAATAGTGTCATTTTTTAGCTCTGCGTCGCGCTCTGCGACTGTACCAGTTGCTTCAATAACATATTCATCACGCAAACCTTCAGATAGCGAAAAAGCATCTGAATCTGCATTAATTGTTAACTGTACAATTCCGGTATGATCACGTAGATCGATGAATATCAATCCACCATGATCACGGCGTGAATGCACCCACCCTTTTACAGTCACTTCTTGGCCGACAGCATCAGTCGATTGCTTTGCTAATGTTCTCATATACCTACTATTCTACGGTGCTAATCTGTTAATGTCACGCGGAAACAGTGCAGCTTCTTTGACGTTCTGCAGACCGATAATCTTTTGCGTTAGTCTTTCAAGACCTAAACCAAAGCCACCATGCGGAGGAAGTCCATGTTTGAATGCCTGCATATAGTGTTTAAATCCTGGCGCGTCTGGTTCGACACCAAGCTTATCTTTTAGCTGCTTAACAACAACATCGTAGCGGTGCTCTCTCATTGGACAGGTCATTATTTCGACACCACGGAAAAGAAAGTCGCTTCTTTCTGCTAATTCAGGTTTATCTTCCATTTTCTTATGGTAAAACTTCATATCACTCGATGGCCACTCAGTCACAAACACAGCTTCTGTCCCTAGATTTTCAGCAGCATATTCACATATAAAGCGCTCTTCCGCTGGAGTAATATCTAGTCTGTCCTCAACTACTTCGCCAGTATGCTTCTCAAACAGATCGTGCACTTTTTGCATTGGTATTGACACTGCGTTTTCACTTAAAACCGGTTTACTTGCACCCCATGATGTAAGTTCACTTTCATGCTTGCGCCAGACGTCTTCTACGACATTTTTTAGTAAACCGTGCGCAAATTCTTTTAGCTCAGTAAAATCAATAAAACCCATCTCTGCATCAATACTAATATACTCACTCATATGTCTGGTTGTCGCACTCATTTCTGCCCTATAGACAGGGTTGATTTCGAAAACTCTCTCAAATACACCGACCATCATCTGCTTATAGAATTGTGCGCTCTGAGCTAGGGTTGCTGTCTTGCCAAAATAATCAAGTTTAAATACTTCTGCACCACCTTCAGTCGCTTCTGCCAATAATTTAGGCGTGTTCATTTCCACGAAATCATGTTGATAGAAATAGTTTCTTGATGATTTCAGGATCTCTGATTGTATTTTAAATACAGCAGCTTCTTTCGGATTACGCAGACCAATTGCTCGATACTCAAAAAGCGTATCTAAACTATCAGATTTGTGGCTCAGGTCTTTATCAATTTCGATTGGCGATTCGGAGTCGACTCTCACCAATACTTGCACAGTTGGATCAAAAAGCTCAACCCCGCTTGGAGCACGCTCTTCAATTTTTACTTTTGCTGTAATTTCTATAATCGTGCCTGTCTGCAGGCCACGTAATTTTTCTACTTCAGCTTTCTCTTCGACTACGATTTGTGCAATTCCTGAGCGGTCTCTTAGTTGCAAAAAAGTTATTCCGCCCATTATTTTTTTCTTATGAAGCCAGCCTTTAATACTGACTTGTCCATCTGCAAACTCAAGCAGTTCGCTTACTAAAATACGTTTCATATGATCATTCCTATGCGTTTCGTTTTTATATCAGGTTCTTAGAGCGGGTCGCGGGCAATACGAATAGCCCGCCTGAGGGCTATCGGCCTACCCGTAGATTATTATCGGTAAAATAATAACATTTCATAATATTACTATATCACTTTTCTGTCATTTTAGTAATATCTGGTCGTTTAGTGGCTTCTTTTTCGGCCATACTTGCTGCTACCGCTCGCAAGTTATCATGCTGATCAAATTCGTCGACTATTTCTGCGCCAATAATTTGCTCTAGTATATCTTCAATCGTTATAACGCCAACGAATTCTTCAAAGGTGTTGACAACAACCAGTAACTGTTGATTAGACTGCAAAATTATCTGTAGCGCCCGGTAAAGTGACTCTTCTTCATGGATGTAATACACAGACTTGTGCATGAATTGTTTGACTTCTCCTCCCGTGCGCACATCGACAAGATCGCGTAAGAATAAGACACCGATAAATGTGTCGACCTCTTTGTCGCTGTAGACAGGAAATCGTGAATGACCAGATTTGTGCAACTCATCTATAAGTATTGGGCCAACTTCGTCGCTGACGGCAACCCGTTTGACAATCCGTCTTGGAATCATGTAATCAGAGACTTTTTTGCTATTAAAATCGAGTGAGTGGCGCACAAGCTCTATTTCGTATGCTGCTATTGCACTATTAGGTGACTCGGCATGCTTATCGAGTAGAGCATATAATTCTTTTTTAGATCCCAGCATATGAGGTCCGTGCATATCTAGCCTAGATTCTATGAATCGAGATAGTGGCTTCATGAATGGAGATATATAGCCAACGACTCTTAAAATAAAGTCAGCTTTCCAAGCCAACAGAGATAGTCCAATACTGTGAGCATAGAGCAGAGGCAATATAAAACTACTTAATAAAAGGATAAAAGGCAGCACAATAATAGTTGCCCATAGTGGAAACACGTTTATAGCAGTTGCTATTAAAGCAACATGGATCACTATACTATCGATAAGAAGCAACACAACAACACTGTAACCTTGCCTATGGAGCGGATATAGTTTTTTGGATTTGCTATTGTTTCTTTGAGCACTTTCTTGTAATTCGTAGCTATTTATCTGAAAAAAACCACACAAGATACTGTTTATCAAGAATGAAGAGATGATGAGAAGTAGTAATAAAATGACTAAAAACATAAGCGATCTTTCTACCTAAAAGTATAGCACTTAATGACACCCGGAATGCTGTAGAATATAAGATGAATAGTTTCAATTACATAAAGAGCAGGAGTAGTATATATGAAACAAATTATTATCGCAGTCGTTGTGATTGTCGGCATCATTGTCGGAGCAACGCTTATTGGCGGAGACAGTGAAGTTGTGACAGCAGAAACGTCTAACAATTTTTATGGGCAAGAAGAAGGTGTTATTACACTTACTGAGTATGCGGATTTTCAGTGTCCAGCATGCGGCGGGTTCTATCCAATTATCAGCCAGGTAAAAGAACAGTTTCAAGATCAGGTGAGGTTCGAATTCAAACACTTCCCTCTTGTGCAGATCCACCCTAACGCGACAGCTGCACACCGAGCTGCACAGGCTGCAGCAAATCAAGATAAGTTTTGGGAGATGCATGATCGCTTGTTCGAGCAGCAACAGTCTTGGAGTCAAACAAACAGTCCAGCAGACGTATTCAAGGAATATGCACGAGATCTTGGTCTCGACATGGAACAGTATGATGCAGAAGTAGGTACTAGCGAAACTCTTGCTGTCATAAATGCAGATATTTCGTTAGCACGAAAAAAAGGTGTTTCTTCAACACCAACTTTCTATATTGATGGCGAACAAATTGAAGATCTAAACGCTCTTAGTACAGTACAAGGATTTTCAGCAGTCATTCAGGCAGCAATAGATGCAAAAAATGGTGATTCTACGGAAGCAGTTGAGAACATAGAACTAGAGTCTCGTGAAGAAGACACCGACGTCATTGATACAAATTAGACTATTCCTGTAAAAAGTTTAAAGAGGGCTCTCACAGATGCCCTCTTTTGTTTTAATAATTAATATATTCGAGCCATGTTGGGCGCTTATATTTAACTTTTATTTTCTCTGTTTTCTCTGAAAACAATGTAACTTTGATTGGCATTTAAAAACACCTTTCTCTCGCAGACACTTTTTATTGGTAACGTTTTTGTTATTCTGCTCGCAAGTCTCTTAACTTCAGAATACTGGTATTTTAGCAGACCATGCTGTTCTGCGTCAACAAACTTGTGCTTAAATAGATATAAATGCTATTATTACAGATGAAATACCTAAAATAAAGATATAAAATAGATGGAACACGAGTTATTTAAAGAACTAAGCCTTATTATCGCCATCGGTACCGGCGTTGCTCTCATTATGAGACTATTAAAGCAACCTCTTATCATTGGGCATATTATTACTGGTTTGCTCGTTGGACCAACGGTATTTAATCTCGTTACCGATAGTGAAACTTTGACAGTCTTTTCAGATATGGGTATTGCCCTTCTACTCTTCTTGGTAGGCTTAGGTCTCAATCCACGTGTCATTAAAGAAGTTGGAAAAGTCGCGGTATTGACTGGCGTTGGACAGGTCGCCTTTACAACTGGATTTGGATTCTTGCTTGTCTCTGCTCTCACAGACATATCAACAACAGCGACTGTTTACGTTGCTATCGGTCTTGCTTTTAGCTCAACAATTATTATATTAAAGCTCTTAAGCGATAAAAAAGAACAAACGAGATTACACGGCAAAATTGCTACTGGTTTCTTGCTTATTCAAGATATTCTTGCAACATTCGCGCTACTGTTTGTTAGTGCAAACGGCAGTGGGGGGCTCAATACGTCGGACTTGATTTTACTTGCACTAAAAGGCGCT
>Ga0306866_1000484_pt1 | contig 12083 bp, 16 predicted proteins | sample AntRauTorckE5432_FD_190450 | JGI IMG/M metagenome (GOLD analysis project Ga0306866, IMG submission 190450) | Saline lake microbial communities from Rauer Islands, Antarctica - Metagenome Torckler E5 #432 (v2) (version 2) | ecosystem: Environmental > Aquatic > Non-marine Saline and Alkaline >...
CTGTAATTGCGGCATTAAGCGTAGTAAATACTCTTTGCCCAGGCTGTATACGAACTACTCCATCTTGGAATATGTAAACTCTTTGAATAGTCGCTAAAGTTGCCGTAGCAGCTACGGGTGTAATTGTCCCGTTTAAGTCATAAATTGCTGGAGTTATGTCGGTTATGTCTGATCCCTCCTCCCCTGTCTGAGTTCTATATCTGAAAGTTATAGGTTCCTGTGCAACCAAAGTAAATGAATGTGGTTGCGTTGTTAGGTTGTCAAAATTTGCGCCTGATTTAAAAACAATCCCTAATTCCTTTTTTATTTTTAAATTATTAGATACTGGAAAAATTCGATTTCCACTTAAAGATCGAAACCCTAAAGCCTCTAAAATATCTTGCACCTGTCCACCGATTTCAATATTAACCGTCGGTTGATTGTCGATGTAAGTTACTGCGGAATTATTTAGATGAATTAAGACCCCAATCCTTATATAATTACGCCTTTGTGTTGCTGTTAGTGGCACGTTTGTCAAAAACAGATCTCCGTTAATATCAACGGCTACGTATGTTTGTTTTTGAGTAGCTATATTAGGAATAACGTTTGCTATTTTAGCAGTCCACGTAACTTTTGTGTGTGTCGTATTATCTGGGTCAGAATGACCATTAACAACATATCCAAACCCAGATGAAAGGTTAAACTTTGCAGCATCCGTGTTTATAGTTAATAAGCCACCTTGATTTAGTCCAGTAGATAGTAATTGAATAGCAGTATTATTAGGTAATACAACATTTCCGAAACCCTCTAAACTTTGCCCCTCAATTGTTTTTAAAGGTCTTTTAGCTTGTAAAGAAGTTGCTGTTTCAACTAATTTAGTACTATCAAATTTGAAGTCAGAACCCTGTGGGCTTTGACTTAAATCGTTAGGGTCTAAGATATGAATTAATGCATTAGTAGGTAAGTTTGCTTTTTCCGTTAATTCTGATAATTTTTTATTTGCCATTATCTATAAATATAATTGTCGTTATTTTGTAATATTTGTAAATCGTTATTTTCAAATTGCACGAAAACAGTATCGTTTGCGTTTGCAGCAAAGAAAGGTTGCCCAAAACCAAGTAAGTTACCTGTAAATGTTATAAATTCATTAACAGGTGTGCTTTCTCCAATTTCATTAATTGTGCAAAATCCATAATCTATACTTGGAACTTGTGTGCCTTGTATTTTCCATTGTATTTTTTCTCGATTTCTTTTAATTTGTTTTAATGTATCGTATGAAAACTTTGACGTATCCCCACCGCTTACTGTTGTATTTATTTGCAATCCATTAAAAGATATGTTGTAATTTTGTTTAACAGCTTGCGCTGTTGCCCATCCGTTTGATTCTCTAGTTGTAGTATCTAGCATTTCAGAACTTTCGCTAAATGAATTGTCACTTAGGCAACCTATAGGATAAAAAACACCTTCAAAAGCTATTGATAAAATTCTATCTTCTCCTTTTATAAATGTACTCATTTTGTAAAGATAATCATTTTAAATTTATATAATTGTAGGCTTAACTGTGTTGCCAAAATCAAGCGTAAACTTATAATCTATATCTGTTAATTCATCACCAAATAACTCTAAACTTTTTAAACTTGTTATGTTGTTTTTAGTATCAAAATTATATTGAATTGGCATAAATTTACCCGTAATACCATCAATGTCAATCAAAGATAAATAAGGTACGTAACCAAATACATTACCTGTAAATTCCTTACTCGGTAATTGTTGCGCTCTTAAAACATCTTCTGCTGCTATTTGTAATATTTTAAAACTTTCGCTTTTTCCTTGTCTGAACCATTTAGTGGTTGGAGATACTTTATTGCTTTTAAACACTGCACCTTCAAATATAATAGAAGGGCTATCACCGTTATAAATCTCAGTTACATCTTTTGCTATTGAACTAGGCTTACTTTTTCTTAAAACAGTGTGAAATTCACCTATAGCTCCATTACTATTACTAGTTACATTTATTACGTTTAAACTTTCAAATGTCATTACACCTAATTCCCCTCCTATATTTGTTGGAGTAGGATTAAATATCTCAATATAAAAATCACCACCAATTGGTAAAGGCTCAGTGACAATGTTTATTGCACCAACATTGCCAAATATTACTCTAGGAGACGTAAACCAAGTGCCTGCACTATCTAAATAATATATACCTAATCTTACTATAAATCCTATAATATTAGTTTCTAAACCGCTTATTCTACCTCTTATTTCTAATCTAGTATCTATTGTGATAGCTATAGGAACGCTTGTAAGTGTAGGTGATGATGAATCAGTGTCTGCGTTCATCTTTAATCCTGTGTTTACATTAGGATCTGTTATTATATAAAAAGAATTATTAACAACATAATTTTCATAATTTAATCCATCATGTACAAAGTTTTGGTTAGAAAATAAACCGCTTTCAAAACCATATTTGTAATTTATTCTGTATGCACTAACACTACCTTTTATTCCTATTCTTTGATTTGCGTTACAGTGATGTGGGTATTTATTATTTATATGACTACCCAAATTAAATGATAAGTTCAATTCTTCAATGTTTGAGTAAAATAATCCATCTGTTAATTGTAAATACTTTCTAAATTTAACCGTAGAGTTATTATAAATCTCGTTTGGTCTGTAGATATACCACTCCCCATTACTTTGGCTTATAACCGCATTAAATAGCAATAAAACAGATTTTAACACTTCCGAACAGTTCATTATTGTATCTTTGTCATCCTTTACAAATCTAGAAACACTCATGTATATTTCATTAAAAGGATCTAATTCATCACTAGGTGTTAAACCTTCATAATAAATATTTACGGATGTATTTAACTTTAATAATATTTTTGACCTTCTTAAGCAGTTGTTAATTATTTCTAGAGCTGATAACTTACCTGTAAATGGAAAGCCATCCTCTTTTACAAAAGCTAAATTCTCTAAAACACCTAGACCATCAACACATTCTAATGTAATTTCCCATTTATCATTTACAAAGTCTTGGAATATCCCGTCAGGCTTAATAAATCCAGAAAAAAGTAGACTACCGCCTCTAATTAATTCTATCGTGAAAGTGTTTTCATCCTCCGTGTAAAGATCTTCTAAAGTCAAATCTAAACTTGCTTCTAGGTTTAAGGTCAACCCGTTACCTCTTATATTTTCTAAATTGTTATTTACACCGCCGTATTCCAAAATTGCATAACCACCAATTAAAGATGAATCACCTGTATATCCGTTTTTGTAAATGTTAATGTTATATTGTACATTATTTACGTCTAAATATTCTAAAAAATAAATTCGATTCCCCATTTATCCTACTTGTAAATTACCGCCTAAACGTTTATTTTTATCTAAAGCATTGCCTAACACACCTATTAAACTTTGTCCGCTAATCTCAAATACTACGCTTCCAAAACCACCGCCTGTAGAGTTTCCACCAAATCCAGAACTTTGTGAACCTCTAAATGAATTACCTCCAGAGTTAGTTGATGCACCACTAGAACCACTATTACCGCTTCCTCCACTTGAACCCATAGAGTTACTTAATCCACCAGCCTTAGAGGCAAAAACAGAACCTAAAGCAACTAAAGCAACACCACCAGCAATAGCAATTGCTGGATTCAAACTTTTTAAAGCTAACTTAACTCCTAAGATACCAACACCAGTGGCTATTGCCATTTTACCAAGATCAACCATAACAGAACCTAATCCAGCCAATAAAGCACTACCAGCAGCTTCCAATACGTTACCGCCGTTAGAAATAGCACCACCTATAACAGATCCTAAATTACCAAAAGTGTCTGCTATATTATTACTTATTATATTACTTGCACTATCATTAAATTTATTTAAAGTTTCTTGTTGCATTGCTAAACCTTCTTGTAATTTAGCATTAGCCTCTATTGCAGCAGAATCAACTCCTAAGTCAGGTGCTTGTAAACCTAAATTAGGGTTAACAATTCCACCGCCAATAAAACCACCTCCAAAACTTTGTTTACCTTTAGGATTTTTAAAAGCAGGTTCTACCAATATTTTAACAGGTTTACCATCTGTTAATACTTTAGCGATTAAGGGTTTATCTGCTTTTATTAATAGTTGAGCACCTGATTTACTAACTCTACTAATATTATCTTCGTAACTTTTTACAACCTTAGTTAACTCTCCAATATTAGACCTTGTTTCTTTTATTGCTACATTATTATTTGCAATTGCATTTTTTAATTGTACCGCCTTATTTGTAGCTCCACCAAATCCAGCATCCGCATTGCTTTTTATTTCAGCAGCTAAATCTTTTTCTAAAGTAATCTGTTGCTTTTTTTGTGAAATTATTAAAGCGTTTGCCTTAAATAACTTTATTGTAGGATCTACCGCATCCTCTGCTAATTTTTCAGCAACTGCCTTACTAATTAACGCCTGTGTTATAGCATTTACAGCAGTAGTCAAATTACCGTACATTATTTCCTCCTTAGATAAATTACCTAAATAAGCAGGGTATTTAGCCTGTAAATCAGCAACCGCTTGTGTTCTGGCTTGCCTTGAAACCGTTTCGCTTTGAGCTACTGCAATTAAACCCAATAGATTACCACGTTCCTCTAATGCACTTTTAGCACCTTCATCAAATGCTTTTTTCATTGAGTTACCTACGGCATCGAAATTTCCTGATAATTTATCGAAAATATCTCCTACAGTAATACCGTTCTGGCTCATGTAAGTCAATGCAGAAGTAACCAAAGAAACTGCTAATAATATACCACCTGTTCCCATCATTGAACTTGCTACAGCCTTCAATGCGTTTCCTGTTCCTCCTGCACTTTTAGATAAATAAGAAAAACTTTCGGCAGTTGCGGTAATGTTGTTACCGATACCCATAATACCAAAAGGAGCGTCCTGAGCAATACGTGAAAATTGCATTAATGCATTACTACCGTTAGCAGTAGATTTACTTAATGTATTTGTAGATTTAGTTGTATTAGTGTATTGCGCTTGTAATCCTTGTAATGACTTTTTAGCCTGATTGACCTCTACGGTCATTTTTTCCGCTAAATCAATATTACCAGCTTTTAATTCTACCGCTACATCTTTCCTAAGCCTTTTTAAAAGTATCTCAGCTTCCGCAATTTTTCTTTGTAAGTCGCTATTATCGCCACCTATCTCAATTTCTATTTTTGGCATTGTTTGCTATTGTTAAATATTGCTGTGTCGCTTTTAAAAATGCTTCTTTTTGTATATCGGTAATTCCTTGCTGTTTAACTTTATCATTATCTAAAGGCATAAACGAATCTTTGCTTTTAGGTAACTTTTTAGGATCGTAATGTGAGCCAATTAATGATGCCCATGCTAACTCTCTTAATTTAAGCCATTCCATTTTTTGAATTCTATTATAAGCAAAAAGGCGAATCTGGAACTCAGCCCAAGTCATGTCGTAAACCGCTTGTAAACTAATTACCTTTAATTCGCCTATTGCAAAAGATATAACATCTTCATTCCAATTAATCTCTAAATCTTCACCACTTTTTTTTTAGAATCTTGAACAGGTACATTTTTAGTTAAATAATTAGTATATGCAATGTTAAATTTTTGTAGTGCAATACTATGAATATCACCATCTTGTTCTATCCAATCTAAAATAGTAGATAATTCTACTTTGTTATCATTTTTATAATTGTATGCGTACTGCATGACAATCGGTCTATACTTAAACGGATTAGAATCTACTTTACTACAAAATTCAATAAATCCCATGTTTAAGTCTTCTAAAATATCGCCTTGCATACCTAAGCAAAAAGTAAATTCTCTGTCTTGTCCTCCTATGTTAATTTTAGTTGTCATATATTATACTATTGGATCTGATAATAAAATTAATCCGCTACCGTCTAATGTCAAAGAGAATGTAGCTAAATCGTCACCACTTCCAAAATCAGCCGAAAGACTAGAAATTACCGCACCACCAAAATACTTTACCGAAGCAGCATTAAGGGTGTTTGTGTCAATCCTGAAATTAACTAGTGTTTTAGTAAGTTGTTTAACAAGTAAAGAATCGTGTGATTTTTTAGCAGTATCGCCTCCTACTGTTGTAGTATCAATGTACTGACCCTCTGCACTTACTGAATAAGTAAACATTCCCGCTTGTTTAACAGATACGCCTGGGTCGCATTTTGTCATACTTTCAATTACAGATACATCTGTTGCTAAAGAGTTTGATGTTAAACACGCTACAGGCTTGTAGGTTGTTCCGTCGTGAATTGAGAGGATACAAACCTCTCCTTTGATAAATGTGCTCATTTTTTGCTTAATTTAGTGTTAATGTGTATCGAATAAAATTTCTGTAAACTATTTGATTATCGTTTATGTTGTCTAAATTGTTAGGGAAATCTTCGGCTTGAATTATTGTTGTAAACCCTTCAATAACTAAATCTTGTGTTAATGATCTTATTTGATTTTCTATGTCGTCAACCAATAACCTACTACCCGTATTTCCTGCACCATTGTAAATAGTTACTATATCCAAAAGTATATCTGCTTCCCAAAAGTACTCACACTTATTTTGTTTTAAAACTCGCTTACTTTGTGTAGTCATTAAAACATAAAAATGTGGGTTTTCGCTAGACTTAACCCTTGTATCATAACATGGAATTGTTAACCCATTTACAACCATACCGTTAATAGCGGTAAAGATTGATTTTCTAATAAACTTACTAGGGTTGATTTTATCCATACACAAATATACAAAAAAACACGTTACAAATGCAACGTGTTTTCTATCAACTAAAAAATAACTATGAAAAGACTTTGTAAAGATAATAAAAAAATTCAATGTATTAAATATAATTTTGTATATTTACATTATCGGAGTGGACGCCGTAATAACAATATTATAAAATTCTCGCAATGATAAAGACGTCCACCTTTTGATTTGCGAGTTTTTACATTTATGGATAATAAAGAAATTTGGAAAGAAGTTTTAGGTTATGAAAGAATTTACAAAGTGAGCAATTTAGGCAGAATAAAATCATTAAGTAGATTAATTTTAAACCCCAGAGGTAATTACGTAACACAAGACAGAATACTTAAAAATTGTTGCAATACTCACGGTTACGTTCAATTTAGATTGTATATTGATAAAGATATTAAAACTCATAGCTTGCAAAAAATAGTGGCAATTGCGTTTTTAAATCATAAACCAAATGGAACTAATGAAATAGTTGTGGATCACATAAATAATATAAAAAATGACAATAGAGCTTGTAATTTACAATTAATTACAAATAGAGAAAATAGTTCTAAAGACAAAAAAGGATGTAGTTCTAAATATACTGGCGTTAATCTTTTAAAAAGTAAAAAAAAATGGACGGCTAGTATAAGAATAAATGGGAATACATTACATTTAGGCACTTTTAAGGACGAAATAGAAGCTAGTAACGCATATCAATCTAAACTATTGACTATAATTTAATATAAAAAGCCTTTAATTATTTAAAGGCTTTTGTTAATTGTTCAATCTCTTTTTTTAGGTTTATTTCAATTTGTTTTCTTCCGTAAATCAATGTAGGGTACATATAAGGTCGTGGGGGTAAATTAACCTGTTTAATTCCTTTCCCTAATGCTCTACGTGCTTGCTCATCAAACTCTTTTGGCACATCAACTAATCCACCCGTTCCGAACTCTATGTAAGGTGCATAAGGTGCTACTCCTCCACCAGCTTCTACTATAAAGTTGCTTTCACTTACCGTAACTACTCTAATAGACTGTTTTAATTTACCCGTATCAACAACGACTAAAGAAACCGCTTTATCTACCATATCAAAAGCAGTAGTTTCTAAAGCTGTGTTTAAAGCCTCCTCGGATTTATTACCAAACTTTTTTAAATCCGATATTGTTTTATCTAATCCTCTTATTTGCGGTTTAAAAGCCATTTATTTAAGTTGAAGCGGTGCAATATACAATTATATCTATATCAACTAAGTTTATATTTTCTATTCGGTCTATAACAAATTTATTGCCTTTATATTTTATGTAGTTTAATTTTTCACTAAGCATAAAAGAGTTGATGCCACGAAACTTAAATATAGTAGTAAAAAAGTTTTCTAACTTACCGTTATCTATGTTTCTAATACTACTTTTAGTTTCAATACTCGCCCATCTTTTAATTATTAATGATTCAGAAACTGTAAATCCTCCAAATGGATCATCAACTTCTTGAAGACCCCATATCTCAACCCTCTTGTCATAAGTTCTAGCTAACATATATATCTCTTATTTATATCTAAGATCATTAATACTGATTCAGGTATTAAAGTTGTATTAACTTGTTTTTCCGCTTCAAAATAAAATACCTTTAACATTTGAAATGCAGCCTGTCTTAATTCCTCTGGTATTTGAGAAATACTTTGATAACCAACGTTTAACACTACTTCTCTATCTTTTGTGGTAATTGTAGAGTAATTATTATAAACAAGTTGTATATTTTCTACAGGAACTAAATTAATAGGAAAGTCATAAACATTTACAATTCCATCCGCATAATAAGTTTTGTTTCTTGGAAATAATATATGATTAGTACGTTTCTCTATAAATGAAAAAGCACCGTTTATCATAGAAATTATTTCCTCATCTGTTTCATTTTGATCCTCATCTATCCTTAAATAAGTTTTTGCCTGAGATAATGAAATTATGTTTAAATAACTCATTTATCTTTCTTTTTAACTGTTTTTTTTACTTCATCTACATAAACAGCTCTTCCACGTTCAACTGCGCTTAGATTTCTTTTCTCCCCAAGATCAGCAATGTCGCCTACTTTGTAAAAAATATCATATCCGAAACTTTCTAATATAAATTTAATTTTCATAGTTTTATTTTTAATATTAGATACAAATATACAAATAAATGATTAAATATTAATTTGCGTAAATAAATTAAATAAAGTATTGTTTATTTAAGAAGTATTTATACATTTGCTAACGTCGGTTGTGGCTTTGTCTTGTTGCCAAAAATACAAGATCAACTTTAAATTAAACACAAATTATGCAAGAAGAAAATAATAATTCAGTTCAAGAACAATTAGGCAATAAGTCAAAACCGTTGTTATGTGATGCTTTTATTAACGATTTGCCAAATACAGACGAAAAGATCATTGATAAATACACTAAGCAAATATCTACTGAACTATATCATTTATCAAAGGAATTTGAAAAGAACGGAGACACAAATGCACACGTAAACGCAAGATGTGAAATAAATAAAAAGTATGGTAAATTTTGGAGAGAAAGATTGAATTTTAAAAAGATTTACAATTCACCTAATCCATTCGGTAAGATGTCGTACTACTAAAGTATCACATAACGCTTGCGGGTTGATGCAGGTGGAAAAGTACACCGATTCTATAAATTTAAAACTAATATTAAAAACACAAAAAAATGACTGAATTAAAAACCAATGACCACTTGCTTCAACCCGCTGTTAACCATAGTACTGCTGTAAATTACTTATGCAAATATGTACGAGAGAATACAGAAGATTTTAATTTTCTTTCTTATAGACTTTTAAGGAATGAAATACAGCCAAAACTAGAAAAAGAAAAAGAAGATATTATAACCGCTTTTCTTGAAGGAAAAATGTTTTTTGATGGATTAAGTTATGCACCAAATGCGATTAGAGATATTGCTGAGAAATGGTTTCTTGATAAATACGGATATTAGTATTATGGTTAACTGCTGCGTATAAGCTATGTGGCAAACAAACAAGCAGTAATAATTCCGCGTACTAAAATAATAACTTAAAAACACAAATCATTAAATTAAACGATTAAATAAAAAAAACCCGATAACATTAGCTATCGGGTTTAATATAAAATAATCTAAAACTATACAGATGTTGTAAAATCTCCAAAGATTACTGCGTTTGGTCTTTCAACTGCAAGTGCAATTTGAGCCTCAATTCTAGCAGTAATATTGTTCTTTGAGAAGTTGTCGTTATCCTCAGTAGAAAACTCTAATACAAGACCTTCTGTTACTACCTTTTGAACATAAGACCAATCGCCCACAAAATACTTATTAGCAGCTAACCAAGTTGCCTTAAATATTGAAATACCATTAATTTTCAAGTTTCCACCTTCCATAGTTACAATTCCTGGTAATCCATATCCAGCTCCTGTAGATTTTTCAGTCAACATTATAGCCCAATAATCAGCAGGCGTTACAACGATGCCGTTAACGGCATAATCAATACCTTCAAGTGCCGCAACGTTAGAAATTAATCTTTCAATTCGATTACCACTTGTTAAAACGGATGCGGTCGCAACCGCTGATAATTCAGCACTAAACTTAGCGTTTTCTGCTTTGAAATAATCACGTCTTAAAGCACGTGGAATAAAAGACTCAAGAAATGGTAGGTTGTTACGCATTTTCTTAGAATAAACAGCACGACCAGCTAAATAGTTAGTAGATACATCTACCATTGTGATATCATAATCAATTTGAGATTTTACAGCACCTTCTGTTTGTTGAGAAATAGAACCCTCTGAAGTAGTTTCTCTAGGAAAGGTATAAGTACCTCCTGAAATTGCAACTGTAGAAACTAAATCACTAAAATTTAGTAATTGAGAAGGAACAATTTGAATATTATCAGAATAATCTCTATTTTGATCTCCTGTTAGGTTTGCGCCTAATGTCATGTTACCAACTGCTTTAATATCTAACTGCAATTTAGTAGACTTATTACCTACTTCTCCAATTTGTACGGCATTGTCAATAATTGACTTTGTAACTACTTCACCGTAAGACTTCTTTTCGCTCATTCCTGATCCTTTTTTCTCGTTTAATTTAACATCTAATAAATCAGCATAATCTTGAATGGCTTTTAGCTCTACTCTCAATTCCGCTTTCATGTCTTCAAGGTCTGCACCTTTTACCATCTTACCTTCTAGAGTTTCAATCATTCCCTTAACTTCTGTTGCGTTCTCTGTAGATTTAGTTTCTACTTGCAATTTGATAGCGTCTAACGCTGTTTTAATTTCTAATGCTTCCATTGTTTGTGTTTTAAAATTTAAATGATTTTAACGTGTCTAAAATAAGCGGCTGTTCATTTAAAGTGATAGTTTCTATCGGCTCTTTAGATAGTGCTTTTAATATTGTTTCTAACTCTCTTAACCGAGTGTCTGAATAGTCTAAATTGTACGCTTTTTGAGCTATTTCCATGATACCGTAAAAACTATTTATACCTTTAATATCTTGTACTGTTGCAAGCTCGTTCGCAGCATGTGAGGATAAAAAAGAGTATTCAAATAGTTTATATTCGGTAATCATAGATTTGTTTTTACTGTCTCTCTGCATAACTTGATACCCTATTGATAACTCAGCGTTCATGTTATTGTCATACATCATCTTTACATCGTAAAACATATCTCTACTCATGTCTTTCTTCATATTGAATTGTGAAGTAGTCATAAGTCCGTATGTGTCCATAGTGTCAATTTCTAAAGGTACTCCAATCATCATCGTACTATTGTGATCTTTTAGTACTCTAATTCGCTTAAAGTTTTCCTTTACAGTTTTTTCAAACGAACCAAACATACTAATGTCTCCATCGCTATCTGTATTATTATAAGCGTTTGCATAAGCCTTAATAACTCCTTTGCTTTCGTCGAAGTCTTTTAAATCGTAAGATAATTGTTTAAAATCCATGTTATAAATCTGTTTTTCTTATTGGTCTACCGTTACTATCTCTTTTAGGAATTAATGTCATTGCACATCTGCAATTTATTATATTTCCTGCTACTCCTAATTCTTGATCTCCTGGGTACATAATCGAATTATTACCGTCTATCCCATCAACATTAAACAACTCTTCTAATTCAACTACTGCATCATTCATGTGAAGATGATCGAATTGGTCTTCAGGCGTTACTCTTGTTCGTTCACTTTGAATAGATACCCATTTTTTTGTCATTACTAACCTACTTGCTCTACCAGCTTGTAAAGTTGCATAGTTGCTTATAGTAGTTGTTTCAGTTCTTGCTATTCTTAACGCTTGATATCTATAAAAGTTATTATCTCTAACCTTATCAT
>Ga0306866_1000491_pt1 | contig 11985 bp, 13 predicted proteins | sample AntRauTorckE5432_FD_190450 | JGI IMG/M metagenome (GOLD analysis project Ga0306866, IMG submission 190450) | Saline lake microbial communities from Rauer Islands, Antarctica - Metagenome Torckler E5 #432 (v2) (version 2) | ecosystem: Environmental > Aquatic > Non-marine Saline and Alkaline >...
GTCTCACCACTTTGCGGACCTATCAGGCCTCTATCGTAGATTCGTGCACGATGGTCAATGAAAGGGTTGTTGGAAAACGCAGTGTCATCTTTCCTCAACCACTCCATAGCCTTGAATCGCTCATAAGAGTCACCACGCGAGGCAATATACTTGCGATACTCATTCAAGCTGTTGAAGTATTTCGCTTTACCTTTATCGTCTTCAAAGTACAGAAGCTTGTTGATGAAATCATAGAAGTCATTATCAACTTTATACTCGGTCTTGCCCGCGTGAGTCAACGCGTCTACCATTGATTTGTTCATAAACTCTTCGGGGAAGTCCGAGAAGCTGTTGGTGGACGTTATGGGGATTCGCGTATCTTCATACAGGCCCAGCTTGTTCTTGACAAAGTAAGTCTTGTAGCCTTCTCGGAACAGCAGTCTGTTTGCTGAGTTCGGCACACGCAGCCCCACATCAACTTTTCGGGTCAACTGGGAGTAGCGTTGTATCCTTGGATCAACAATGCGTAAGTTATACGAGAATGTGTCATAGTAAGGGCCAAAATACTGACCACTCATGCGACTCTTGATACGCCTTTTCTGAACACCGAAAGATTCCAATTCATAAAACTTGGCAACTCGCTTGGAGTTGAGAATCTTGTCGCCTACTTTGTACCACTTGTTCCTGTCGGCGCTCAGACCTGCCATGTTAAAGAGATCACGCCCGAGCGCTATCGCCAGCTGATCTTTGTCGGGAGAATCAGCCATGGCGAGTCGGTGGGCAAACTTTGTGTAAAATATGTCGAGGTCAGTGTCGCTTATCAATGCCTTCAAGTAAACAGGGATTTCTGTATTTAGAAGAGGCTTGAGTTCTGACGCAATATCAGGTGCCACTTTGTCTTCCCATCGATTCTTCTCTCTCACATTGCTCAAGAAGTTCTTACTCAAGTCATCCAACTGAGTTGCACCCAGTACAGGATCAATGTAGTTGTCTTGCAACAATTTCTTGAGAGGGTCTGAGTCACGTCTTATTTGTGTCTCAATGGCGTCCGATATATTCATCACATCAAACTTAATCTGACCTTGCACAACAGCTTTGAAGTTAATCCAAGGCTCTGGATTTTTCCGATACCTTGTGAAAACCACTCTCAAGTTATCCAAAATTGCGGCGCGTTCGTTAGCTCCCATGTATTCGTCAAGACTCCCGACAAATTTCTCTATGAAAGCTTTATCACCATCCGGTAGCTCCGATTTTAATAAAAGCGAAACTTGATTGTTGTATACGTCCAGATTGGGTTGATACAAGCGCACGTCTTCGTAACGACCTGTTACTGGATTGTATTTCAGCTGTTCTTCTGTGGGTGGTCGTGTAAGGACAGAGCGTTTAGTTCTGCGCTTATTGCCCAGAAGAGTGCCTCGATAATTAGTAAGGGAAAGTGTACCATCAAGTTCTCCGGATTGTAACAAGTAATATTCACGCAGGCGTTTCTGCATACTGATGTCATTCAGTATATCATCAGGTCGAGATATGCCTAGATGAAGTGAGTCGAGCTTACGCTTGGCATTTGCAAATCGAATTGTATCACTGGGTGCGCTGTATTCAGAATCTGTGAGCTGACGCAGGCCTCTGATTCCTACTGTCGCTCCTTCAAATGTCTTGAAAGCGCTGCCCTCTAGTTGTCCTTTGTTGAACAAGTCAACAGCCTCGGAACCGCCTAAGTGTCGCAACTGTATATCACGTGGCTGGCGTTTGAGCCAAGCATCGTAAGTTTCACCCAATGGCACCATGCCGTCATAGTAGCTCCGCTGAGCCGGTGTCAGCTTTGAAAGGTTGCGCTTTCGGACTTGGGCCACGTTCTCCAGAGTGCCCATGTCTGCCCAACTTTTCAGGACAGGGGTCGTGGTACTCCTGCAGCGGTAATGCGCAGGAGGTAGGTGCTGGATGTCTTCTGCGGGGTAAATCTGGCCGTCTCGGTGGATGCAGATGTCCGTTGTGGACTTGTCCAGGATAGACACGTATTGCCAACCTTGCAGAGCGTTCTTATTTGCTGCATACACGGCTTGATCTGCTTGAGCGCTTACAGAAGTCATTGCCGTCACCACTAAGGCTCTGGAATGATTCCTTGTGATGTTGTGTACATTGCCTGTTCTTACGTTCTTTGCGATTGTATCAACAGTGTCGCCATCCGCTATGCCTTTTCGGATAACGGTCTCCAGACGTTTTTTCTCACTCATTTGCATGTTGTGCCAAGCAGGCTCAAGCGCACGATTGCCCGCCAAAGGTTGTTTCAGCACAATGTCTTCTCCGAGAGCCCTTGTCGGCTTCTTAGCTCGCCAAACTTTGGAAGTGGCGCTCTCAAAATTCTGATAAGTGTAACTTACTTGATCGTGTACCAAACTCAGTAGGGAGCGCTTGCTTGTTTGGTACATCTGCTTATATGTTCCGATAAGCTCTTCGTCAATCGCATCTCTCAATCTCATAAAGCCTTTAGTCGAAAGATTTGCTTCACGGAGCAACTTATCAACACGGACTTCATGACCGTCAAGCGTCAGGGATATCTTCCCGTCAACTGCCTTTTCATATCGACGAAGCATTGCTGCTCTGTCAACTGCTTTATCATACAATTCAATATTTGCTGTAACGGCCATGAGCTCATTTCTCCAGTGATTGAGGCGCTTGTGTCAGTTCATCAGCATTGATTTCTTTCTGACCTTCCTCGTCGTCATACTCCCCTGGAAGCATATCATTTTGCTTCAACAGGTTCAACCATATTTTACGTGGAATCAATCCCAGTTGATACCATTCAGTGGCAAGTCTTAGCCACTCGGCACCCACTTGTCCCGCTTCGAAGTCCGAAGACATTTTGAAAGACACATCTGAGATTTTGACTTCTATACCGTAGCGCCACTCAAGCATAAATGCAATGACTTGCCGCATAGTGTTACTCACTTGTATGTTCAGTGAGCCTAGCTGTGCCGTTTGTGCTGCGTTACGTATTTGCAATGCAACACCAGACTGAGCTGTTTCAGGTGACAGGATACGAATACCCAGGCGAGCCATCTCTTCAATACCTGCAGCAATTGTCTTTTCCATGTCTTCCAAAGCAGCACTGGGAGGCTCTAGGATGCCTATTTCATCATCCTGCTCCAGCCTTATCCAAGTTCCCAAGCCTTGCGCCACGATCTTGTCAAAATCAGGCGTGTCCATCTTGGAGGAAATCCAAGGAGTGTATGTGGCTGCGCCGTACATAAGATGATTGCGACGCGAAATCTTGTTATATAGTGCAACTTCTTTATCCACGAGGGGTGTAATGAAAGGCTCGTGAGGAGTGTAATCACCGTTGAGAGGCCAGGCGGGGATAAACGTAAGCTTCTCTCCGTTCTTTACTATGTTGTCATGAACTTCAACATATTTAAAGGTTTTTCCTGAGTTCTCCGGAGTGTTCTGCCTTCTGCCGTTAACAACAGGAGCTTCAGTTTCACCGGCTTCTTCAAAGACTCTTATCTGATAAGTGCCGGATTCATTTATTTCATGCACCCACACCGTCTCTATCAATTCGGGATGAAATGTGTTTTCATCTTCATATATTTCTTTGAAGCCCCTGACTATAATATGCTTGAGAACTTCATCACCGAATTTATTTACACCAGTCCTTACGTTAATCACTGTCTCAGCGGGCCACAAAATAGGTGAAGGGCGATACTGTTGACGTTGCTCTTTTGTAAGGTCTATTGCGTTTTTGACCTCGGGGTAACCCACATAGATCCACGAGTTGTCTGTCTGCATCTCTTCCCAAAGAGCATCTTTGAGAAATGCAGAGAGAGGTGCACTGTCTTTACCAAACTCGTCGTTGATCCAGTCTTTTGCATCTTCGGCAATTGACTTTGGGACTTCAATGACTGGCTGTTTACGCAGCAAGGAACCTATTAACATCTTTGTAAACTGCGAAACTATTCCCGGAAACTCTGCCTCTGCTCTGAAGAAGTTATACTGCTCTTGAGTCATGCTGGGTGAGAAAGGAATCAACATATTACTGTAATGAACACGATCAATGATGGCATCTATTGCCTTTACGTATTGCTCACCTCCGCAGACAGCCTGATTCTTATCCCATATCTTTTTTAGAGATAAGTACGAATCCGTGGGATCTCCTACTGTCTTTGTTGCGTTCAGCATGCTCTCAAGGCCTTATTGAATTCAGCTATTGTACCTCTGAAGACTTCGCCGTTGCTGCAGGTGGCGACGACAATCCCACTTTCATCTGGGATAAGTGTCCAGTTAGAGGGGGTGGAGTCAGAGAGTTTTTTGAGGAGTTGTCCTTCAATGAACACTTCCTTCTCTTTGACAGATTCGACCTTAACAACTTCTTGGATAACTTTTTTCGCAGGCTTGCTTTCATCTTCAATCTGCTTTGCTGATTTCTGTGGTTGTATCATTTTAATTCCTCAATTTTGTACAATTGCCCCGTCAAACAGGACAGTCAATACTCTGCCTGTTGTGCAGATGTGGCGTGAATATAGCTTAAGTTGACTTGTCTCAGGAGTTATCAGCCAGGGTCCATAGAGCTGTTCCCCGGTCAGCCTTGACGTGTCCGTGACAGAGGCACTCTCGAACTCAATTGCCAAAAATTTATCACCGGAGTATGCGAGTACTGAAATAAAGTCGCAGTCTCGCCGCTTGTTCATTGTCCCTGATATAGTCAATTGGCGCTCATTCACAGTTTTGGCTTTTGTTATCTTGAAGTTAGTGACCACAGGCGCTACTGTAGGCTCTACCTGCTTAAAAATAAACCAAACCGTAGATATAAGAGCGAAATACAGAGCATATCGTGTCAACTTTCCCATGGGAGGGCATTTCTTTTTGTCTTTGTGAAAAGCACGTAATAAAGATCGCATCTTATTTACCTACTAAATGTAGTATAATTTTGACTAGCAAGTCCCAGCCTAAAGACAGGACCCCTATGACTGCAACCAGCCAGATTGATATTTTCTTAGCTCCGCCCCAAAACCATGTCATCCGACGTTCGTCTTCAAGCATTTTTCTTAACGCTATTAATTCATAAGCAGTAAGAGGAGGTTCGGAGCCATTAGCTCTCTCATGATCATGATTACGATCGTCGGATTCTCGCAAGGTGTAGCCTCCTTAAACTGATAGAAACTTACCGGCCTCTGTGTTAAGGTTGTATTTTGGGTATGTGTCTCGGTACCACTCCCGATGCTCCATAGGTGCAAACATCACCCTGTTACCGCGCTTGTAGGCAAAGCCGCCAAACATAGACACTGATGCGTATATTAGGCCAGTTTTCCACCAAGACACTCCCTGTTGCTTACAGAAGTCTTTGAGAATGTTGTCCCAGTCATGCTTTGTGTGTCGGTCACCGCTTTCTTTGGCGTAGCCGAGATCGTGAGGCAGACTGGCGAGCCTGTGCCTCTCATTGACACTGACAAGCCAACGCAATCCTCTGGGGACGCTCGACAGGTCTGTGACAAACCACCGAGGGATTATAATGGGCGTTTGCAATCGAGCGGACCAAAAAATATAGTCTTCGAGAACAATCCATTCGTTTGACTTATCTGATAAAGAATAAGTGTCCAGCAGGCCACGCTTCAGTATTTGATCTTTCAGGGGGTTGAAGTTAAAGACTTGCCCCGCAATTTCTTTTGTCATGGAGAGTGAAATCATAGTATTGCTGCTATTTTCACCACTGAGTCTGCCAGTCTTATGACGTACAGCAAAGAGGCGTGTGAGTTTGTAGCTTTGACAAGCTCTGTGTAGGTTTCATCAAAACGTTGTACCCGTTCGTCAAACACTTCAAAGACTTCCCACACCATCGGCCTGTACTCAGCCTTATGGTTCATCACCACAGTACGGACAGACGCATATGCGCTTTTGATCTTCACGTACTCAAAGGTAATGTCCTCAATGCGTGTGACAATCTCATCGGGGTTTTCTTTTAAATGCTTTAGTCCTTTCTTGGCTTGATCCACCCGATCAATCGCCTGGATCACTGTGGCCAGTTCAGGCTCAGACAACTCCGCTTCACCGATGAAGTTGATGAACTGCCCTGACTCATACTGGTAATTAATATCCGCTGCAAAAACCAACGCAGAGACAGCTTTCTCTGACGTGTTTAAGGCACTGCAACCAGACAACAACAAAGCACACAACATCAATGTATACGCTTTCATATAAGTTACTCATGAATGATGTAAAGACGTATACCCAAACCATCCGACGCATTATGAAAGCGAGCCAGATGATCAGCAGAATCCTCGTTTACAATTAACAAGACAGCAGGTGTCTTACTTGTAAGCTTTGCGTATAACAATGCCTGACCTATGGACTCCGCCCACTTATGTGCAAAGTCTACTTCAATGGCTTCGTCTTCGGTCAGGCAATCTGCCCTGGAGTTATCCGACAAAGTAACTTCTACTTCGCCATTGCACCAAAGGTCTTGGTAGTACGCCTCATACTCTTTGCCCTGAGCCAGGGTGCTTATACAGACAAGTACCAGCATCAGGGCATACTTCACAAGAACACACCTGTCTTTACTTGTGCTGCACGTTCAGCAGTCAACACTTCAATACTCACCAGATAGTCTATAGCGTCTTTGGTTGATTGTAGGTTAAAGTTGACTGTGTCCAGTCGTGGGTCATCAATGATGTCCATGAAATCATCCAGAATTTCATCCGTGGCGCGTTTGCCTTTAATAGCAATACGTTCCATTGATGTGAACAGCAACTTGAACTCAACAGGCGAGATAGACGGTAGAACAGGCGCCTTCGGTGTCCAGCCTTGCGTTGCTGCAACTTCCAAAGCCTCTTGTGCCGTAGTGAACTCCGCTTCATCTGCAAACACGTATCGGACAGGTGTAACACCCCCTGCATACGTTCGTGTGAACGTCGTGGGTTGCGGGTCTTCCAAGTAGTCAGCCCAGTCAGTGATGACCTGAGTTGTTTGTACATAGAAGCCTGTGCGGTATGTCGGAGCCGTTAACTCATTACCTTCTTCGTCATACGTGCCTTGTGTGTCTACAATCTTGCCTATTACGTCGATGTTTTTCATATTAGTTGCCTCCGGTTAGTGTAATGAGTTCGGCTTCTGAGAGTGCGCTTGGTAACATATAAAAGTTTTTTTGCACGTTTTTTTCTACTCTATTGGCCCACTCTGCACCTAATACAACTGAGTACATAACGTAATTAAAATCTTCAGTTAAAGTAAAAGTATTTGCTACACCGTTGACTGACCAGATAATAGTTCTACCCTTACGAGATAGTGCATAATGCATTATTTTTGACGGCGTATTTCCTAAGTTGTACGTTGCTAGAGGTGAGCCACCAACTACAAAACGGACACTGCTGTTATTCGGGTATATGTCTATCCTTTCTGAAATACCCGAAAAAGGCAGGAAAGTTAAAACGTTCCTGTTTAAATAAATATCCTCCTTAATTTCAATTTTGCCGGTTACTGTAAAATCAAGAAGATTAAACTCATCCCCCAACACCCTCACACAATTATCAGCAGCCCTTGTTACTTGTGGACTTGCGCTTACATCAGCAGCGCGGGTAACTTGTGAGCCTGCTGTTGGAATGTAGCTTGTGGGGTAGGAGCCTTCTTCTAGTTGTGCCGCTGTAAAAGTAACATCCCCTGTAGCAGTATTAAATGCTCCAATTCCAAGTCGTACACTAACACTGGAAGATGAATTAGCTATGAACGTTATTTCAATTCTTCCTGATTCATCTGCGTCGATAAGAATTCTACCAAGACTGCTATTAGCACCAACTACAGTAACGTTACCTGACACCGAAAATATAGTTTCCGAGCCTGAGTTTATACTTGAGTTTTCGAGATCAAAGTATACTGAAGCAGTGTATACAGAGTTTTGAGTAACACTAAATGTTTGGCCAAGAAAGCTTCTTCCTGATGAAGTCTGTTGATGCCTTATGGCATTTTGTCCAGATGTAAACAAAAAATCTGCCGAGACAAGATCATAGCTAAATGCTCCAGTGCTGAACGAAGCAGTCCAGACGCTCGGAGGCGCAGCATCAAAGTTCGTATACTGTAAAAGGTTAGTCGCCGCACCCTCAAGCAACAACCCAATAGGCTTCAACACGCCATCCACATACCCGTAAGCAGCATCACGAGCCACATCAACACCGGCTGTTTGCAGCGTGCCAGTGGCGTCGATAAACGTGGTTGTGGATGCGCGACTGGTGAAAGTGGTTCCGTCTGGGATTATGGATGTGGGGAATGAGCCTTCTTCTAGTTGGGCGTGCCAAATAAAATAATCATCAGATTCTATTATTGTATTGTCACCAATATCAAACCTGTACGAAATAGTGGTGCTTACATTGTCGTCATTTACCGTAAAAACAGAACTATACCTGTGCCATTTTCCGTCATCGTTAATGACGAGTCGTTCACTGAATACAACACCGCCAACAATGCAATTAAATTCTAATGTTTTGTCTGTTACGTTTAAGGCTTTTAGCCATACAGAAGCAGCGAATGTTCTTCCTCCCGCCGCAGCACCGCAAGACTCAGTACGCCCTATGAATGGGTCCGGTCGCTCGCTGTTTGAATTTACACCATTCCAGTTTGCTTTAGCGGCTGTCAAAGTTCCATCAGGAGCTACTGCGGAATTTGGCGTAATTAACAGCCTTGTTTTATACCAGCTCGTATTATCAAACCGCCTCGGATAACTCAGCAAGTTTGTCCTAGCTTCCTCAATCAACAGCCCCTCACGATTACCTACAAGCCGTTGCTGATCTGTAAGCACAGTGACGTAGTTTCGAGTGGCTGTCTGCGCTATTGCACTTGAAGCACGGGTGAAATCCAAAGCGGCATTGAAAGGCATTTGCGTCAGACCATTAACCGGCCCTTCATACACTTCGTACTTGTTGTTGGCAAAGTCCAGTGACAACGTGGCTTGTTTGAGCAAAGCCTCACGCTCGAGTGGCGCGTTTAAATTTAAAAAGTTCTGATCAATTTCTGCGTTAGATAAGGGTGAGCCCTTGGCGCTCTCTCCCAAAACTCTCGTGATCAAGTCAGCCATAGGGCTCTCCTCAAGTGATTACAATTTTCCAGGTGATAGAAATAGTGTCAAGCGCCTGCTTGTTTACCACCGGAAATGTTGTTCGAGACAGCATTTTAGTTGAATTCAACAGGGCGGCTTCGGTGATAGCGCCGGTTGCTGAACCGGGAGGAAAGTCGGCAACATACTGAACGGAATCATTTGAAGTGTTCGTTGTAACTTGTGTTGCGCTGCTGAAAGGCTCTCTGTCAAGTTCTGACACAAGAGCAGTCTGACTTAGTGCTGCCGCGGTTGTACCTGAACCTAAGCCCATGTGTGAAATAACTGCGTCAGCTGCAGACAGCAGTCGAGAGCTCATGTGTGACAATCCGGTTGAAACCACAAGGTTCTCTTCTTGGCGTACAACAACGCCGTTTTTCACAATTGTCAGGGTGCCGCTTGCTTTTACATCTTCCTTTATCATAATAAGTTTCCATTGTAATTGAGGGTTGTGTAGTCCTCGGCAAAGTAATCAACTAAGAACATAGAAAAGTCCTCCAAAGCTGATGCGCCGTCTGTGTAAGTTGCTGTTATTACTTTACTTACCACCGAAACAGTGGCAAATTGTTCTTCAGTTATTTTACTGAAATAAATACTTGCATTGTCTTGCAACTCCAGAGAGTCATCCAAAGGCTTTTGCAGATTGAAATAACTGGTGTCTTGAAATTTGGCAGTGTCCTCTGTCAGCTTTTCTAAAGATTTGCTGATTATCTCAAGACTCTCCGAACCGTCATAGTTTTCAGCGAAATAATCAGAGCTGTCATAAGCCGAAACAGTGGCAAATTGTTCTTCAGTTATTTTACTGAAATAAATACTTGCATTGTCTTGCAACTCCAGAGAGTCATTCAAAGGCTTTTGCAGCATTGACGTTCTCTCAGAGTCAACTTTCAGACCGTCTTCTCTGGCTTTGCTGACGCTTTTGATAAATTCAAATGTTCCTGAAGTTGTATCCAAGAGCGGCTTTTCAACAGAAAGCAGGGTTGTTTCACTGATGTTTGCAGCCGACAAAATCAGACGAGAGAGCTCAAAGAAAGGCTCGCCTTCAAAGCTTAGGGTGTCTTCGATCTGCCTGAGTAAAGAAAGACTAATTTCATCCTCTGTAGCTGACAATGACATATGAGGCGATTGTGTCATTACAAAGCTTAGCGACTCAGACGCCAACAAAACTTCTTGAAGCCGGATTGAAAGATGCTTTAAAAATTCTTCAACATTACTGATTGGTGATTGCAAGTCTCTCTGCAGATTGAAATAACTGGTGTCTTGAAATTTGGCAGTGTCCTCTGTCAGCTTTTCTAAAGATTTGCTGATTATCTCAAGACTCTCCGAACCTGCTTCAGCGAAATAATCAGAGCTGTCATAAGTCAAAACAGTGGCGGCAAAGTCTGAGAGGTATTTGCTTATATCATTCTTTAGGGACTCCGCTGAAGCAGTCTCGGATTGAACCGCCTTGCTCACTTCTCTCAGCAGCAACTCCTGGACTTCCAGAGTTTCGCTTGCTGTTGTCATCAGAAAAGCTAGTGTGAACAATTCGTTTTGAGTCAAGCTTTCAGGGATATACTGAAATTTCTTGCCGGGATCACCCCATCGATTGACACTTGTCTTTGTGTCGACAGTAACGTCGAGTGGACTGAATCCGGGGAGCTTGGCAATTATCTTTGGGGGTTGCTTGACTTTGACAGTCAGAAGCATATCAGCAATTGTTACATCAATCGGCTCATACATCTGGCACCTCATGAGTGGGACTGAACAATAGCTCCACCATTCCTCTCACAGGTTTCCACGTCCTGGGATACACGCCGAAACCCTCGGTAACGCGCAATTCAAAAAAGCCATAAGTGGGACTCCCAACTTCAGGTAAGGAGGCCCATGTGGTGCCCAGCTCTTTGGAGAATTGCAAATAGATCCTTGCACCTGTAGTTAAACGCCATTCATCTGAGATGTCAGGTGTGTCGGAGTCAATCACGGCCTCACTGCCGGTATAACGTTTCTCATAGTACTGCAGATTGTAGTACACGACATCTGAAGTGTTATAAGCCTGAGGCGCATCCCAGTTACCTCTCATAATAGGTAATCTGGTGTTAAGTGTCACCTGCACTCCGCCGTCTTTATCACGAGTCGGAGGAGAGGTTTGGAAAAGGATGTTGTCGCCTTCCACCACTACGGCCTCGTACTCATAAGCACTCGGATCGTTTTCTATGAACTCTAAGTTGACAGGGTACTCCAGCTGTTCACCCAAGACAAAAGACCACAGCACACTGCCGCTGTCATTTATCAGGTCTGCTCTGGTCGCTGTTATCCTGGATCTTGCCACGAGGCTATTCCTTGATAGTTAAGTTTGTAGGAGGTCCGGAAGGACTTGTGATTACATAGCTTTTACTCACGATCTCAGACATTTGCGAAGACAGCCCGTCAATGTCCACCGTCACTATCCCAAAGTTGACTACGTAAGTGCCGGACAGTAGGTTCAATTCAACTTCTTTAATCAGACCTTCTGTCACAATAACTTCTGTTGACTGCAGCGTCGGGATTGTGTCAATTGCATAGTAAACACGGTACTCAGCAATCTCCGCAGGTGTCATGCTGCTGCCGTCTTCACGTGTTGTGGGGGCTTCCCATGATAGTGTGGCCGCTGTAGCACTTAACGGCAACATCAATAGTAGGATCCATTTAAGCATTATTCTCTTTAAAGAGCAACAAACATGCCCACCAGGTTAATCAGGGCGTAACTGCCAATAAGTAGCCTGTTGGCGCAAACATTAGAAATAAACCTGAAGCCATCAGTCCAAAGAAGCCAGCAAGTACTTTTGTAAAAGAGTCACGAGCAATGTATAGGAAACCTATATTGGCCAATAAGTACAAAACCGCCAGATTCAATCTCCTGATTTCCGATATGCTTCCAGTCGATAAATCTCAGAGAAGGAGTTCTCAAAAGA
>Ga0306866_1000492_pt1 | contig 11985 bp, 6 predicted proteins | sample AntRauTorckE5432_FD_190450 | JGI IMG/M metagenome (GOLD analysis project Ga0306866, IMG submission 190450) | Saline lake microbial communities from Rauer Islands, Antarctica - Metagenome Torckler E5 #432 (v2) (version 2) | ecosystem: Environmental > Aquatic > Non-marine Saline and Alkaline >...
GTTGCATGTGCATTGTTTCCCACGCTTATTGTCACTTACAGGCTTCTCCAATACTTGGACCAAGACAAGACGTGGATGATGGTTGGCAAGGAAACCGATGGTGCGTTGACCATCACTTATTTGAATGCAACGACCAACGAGGGGATCCAGCAGTTCATCGAGGACTACAGTATCGATACGCGGCTAGGATTCCTTTCGCTATTTGGTGGGACATTGTCGTACAGCTCGTATGAAAAGGTACCCAGCCATGTCATCAGCGGACAGAGTTTGCAGATTCCCGTTCGAGCATACAGCCAAGTGCATCCTACACCCGTTACTGAAATCCTCGCTGGCCTGCCAAAGACAACGCGCGAATTCGCAAACTCTGTGTTGTGTGGTCAGCTGGCATGACAGTATCCAATCTTTATTAAAAATGTCAATCCTGTTTATTTAGAAGATAACATTTTTCTATACGATTCGTAGATGCTTTCTGGCTCGCCGTGGCGTGTGTACACAAACAGCGTTGAATCCTGCAAGAGTGTATCCATGACAGCACGCTGCCGAACCGTGCGCCTTTGTAAGTAAAGCCCAAACACTAGGAGCGTTTTTACATGCTCGCGTCGGATCATTGCAAACGGCCAATGGGCTTCCCGTAAAGGGTCGCCCATGTACACCCATCGCTCGGGGCCTGGGGTGCCTTCCCAAAACGCTTGAATGTTGGTGGTTGCTTTTTCCAAATTCAAAAGTTTCTCCCTGTGGTGTACGACACCATCGTGTGCCCATTCCATGACACCAGTTCGCTTGACCGTCACCGTCGCCTTGTCGTTCTTGAAAATTAGTTCGTTCTTGTCTGCCACCGAAGCGCGACACACAGGACACGTTTCCGGTGTTGAGTCAATGCGGCACGCTTCAAGCCATTGGAGCATGCACCGACGGCACATATCGTGTCCGCATTCCGGCAACCGGACTGTACGCTTCTCCTCCATGCAAACCAGGCAACTCATTTCGATCCTTTCTCCACAAAACTGGAACGACAGTTACGCCACAATGCGACGAAAAATGAAAACAATCAAAAATAGAACCGCGGCATTCATGCCACTGGCGGCGACAATGTAGCCTGCACGTGTAGGTGCGCTAGCGGGGAAATGACCCGACAACCCTTCACTCATGAATACTTTTATTTTACTGACGATCATTTGGACAAGGATGTACAATTTATTGTAGATGACGTGTAAAAGGTTCTGCAATGCGCTGAACTGTGTTTTTCCAAATGGAAAAAGGTGGAGGAATTACAGAATACCCTGCCTCAAACAGCGCATAGCGTGCCGCTCTGCGAATTGTGAATAGCATTGCTTCGCTCAATCCAGAACATTCCGCATCCGTGACGAGCTCAGGAAAAGCAAGTTTCACCGAATCGTGCGTCCATAATGCATCGGGGCATGTCCACGCCGCTGTTCGCATTTTGCTGTGCCATGCCATAATACGTTCGTCGCTAAGCATGGCCATGGTGAGTGATGCAGGTCAAGTGGTTATGCCGGATGCGTGATCAACTTCTCTCAGGCATGTATCTGGATAATCCAATATTCGTCAGTCCGTTATTGTAAAATTAGCGGCCTTCACAACCTCGCGGTCTGATTGCAACTCCTTTGACGCATACAGCAAGGCAAATCCATCCCGTTTGACGGCGGCCATCACAACCTCGCGATCTGATTGCAGCACTTTCGATGCATAATGCAAGGCATATTTATCTTGTTTGACGGCGGTCATCACAATTTCTCGGTCTGATTGCAACTCCTTCGACGCGTAACCCAGGGAGTGTCCATTTTGCTTGACAGCGGCCAACACAACCTCTTGATCTGACTGCAGCTCCTCAGACGCAAAATGTAGGCTCCATCCATCCTGTTTGACGGCGGCCAACACAACCTCGCGGTCTGATTGCAACTCCTTCGACGCGTGCTTCAGAGCATATCCGTCCTGTTTAACGGCGGCCAGCACAACCTCGCGGTGAGACCTCAGCTCCTTCAACACGTACCTAAGGGCACTTCCCTTTTGGTTGACGGCGGCCAGCACGACCTCGCGGTCTGATTTCAGCTCCTCAGACGCAAAATGTAGGCTCCATCCATTCTGTTTAACGGCGGCCAACACAACCTCGCGGTCTGATTGCAACTCCTTCGACGCGTGCTTCAGAGCATATCCGTCCTGTTTAACGGCGGCCAACATGACCTCTCGGTATGATTGAATATTGTTGGCGTCCATGTTTACTGGAAATGGGACGGTATCAGTAACGTTGATTGGACACGCCGCGGTTATGACCTGTTACCCGTAGCCTGTGTTAAAACAGACGCCTGGACTGATATTACATTTTACTGTAGATTGATTTTTTCTGGGCGCGTTTTTTGAGCACGGTGTATGTGCTTCCTGGAATGTATACCCACAACACACCGAGGGCTACTACCATGGCGGCAGTTACAAAATTGATGAAATTCGTAGCACCGGTGCGTTGATAGCAGGCTCCCAAGGGTGTGTCAATTTGGTATTGTTGAGTGCATTTCCCTCTACACGGTACCCCATTTTGTGTCCCGCACAGCTTAAAAAGTGGTACTTGGGCTTCTGCAAACACCGCTTCGCACGGCAGATTTGCGGTGATGTAGTCCATGGCACTCATTAACACCTGGTTGCTGCAAGCAGAGTTGTTGTTGTATACGGTGGGGTCCCCCGCGGCTTTTGACAATAAGGATGCAATGCGGTTGGACGGATTTGGATTGCATTGACACGCATCAATGCACGCCAGCGGATATCCTGTCGCCTCGAACAACTGCCTTCGCACGACATTATACGTCGCGACGTCTCCAAAGGTGCACACTCGTGAATCGATGCACGCTTTCGACGGCGGACATTCCTCACTCGTGGGTTCCTGGCCAAACGAGGCGGTGTTGGTATGTGCAATCGACGCCACCACAATAAGCCACATTGTTACGTGCCGTGTACGTTTTTTCCGCGACTGCCCGGAAATACGACACATTTTTGAGATTCCAAAAAGGGACTGCTCATCTCCGCATAACCACTCGACATGCTTCAGGTAGAATTCAATGCCGATATGAGGGATCTCATAATGAATGCCGTCCCGACTACAATCCGTGTGCTCTCCCCTCGCGTGGATGGCCGTGATTTTTGGGTCAGTGGGAGCATATCCGGCGAAAAGACAATGGTTCGTATAGCGAATTCGGCTGGGATGACGCGGCAGTATGTGGGCGATGCTGTCGCGGAATTTTACACTAGAATCCATGCCGAGAAGTCCGGGGTGCAGCTCATTGATACGGATGATGCATTTACCAGTTTTTTGGATGACCTCTCCATCAACAACGCAGTATAAGATGGCGCGCCAAAAAAGAGTCTGTCGAGATCATTTTCACCGCTATGCCAGGCAACACCAATGCCAGCGGCTCGTCCACAAATGCCGCGGCAGAGATGGACAAAGTGTACGATGCGGCGCGGACTATGGTGGAATTGTCGCAAGGAAGTCCAGTGAGGCTAGTTGTATACGACGCGAATACTGCCAACCCCGTGGTGCTTATTGAATGTGCAAAATAAACGATGTATTCACACGCGTGTGACAAGTGTACACGCCGAATGACATTTATTCAACTATGATACTATATGGTTTAAATTGTTTTTTTTTCTGTTTTGTCAAGGGTATTAGCAAGGATGTTTGCTTTGTAGCGGGGGAGAGCAATGTGCAATAGGAAACACACAACGTTTATGACAATCAAAATAATGTCAATGACGATAACGACAGGTGACGAATTCACGGAAACATCATCCGTTGGAAACACAGGGATTCGTCCAATATATCCAAGGAGGCGTGTCACATTGATGAGCTGCCATGCATTCCCTGCCACGTCTTCAGCGGCATCGTATGGCTTGATAAACACTTTGGGTACTGAAATAATCAAGACGCACGTTCCACTGGTGACGGTGGTAGAGTCAATGTAGCCGTGCCCCGGATTGACGACCTCAAACAGGCCTTCGTTGGTTTGGCGTAATACAGCTCCTTCGCCTTGGGGGGTCGTGATCTGGCCATTCACTGCCAATGTACAAGGCCCGCCAATGTTTTTGACGGCGCGAATTGGGCCACCCTCTTTTCCACAAACATAACGGAACACTCCTGCCGTGAGCCCTGAACACGGTGTTGTTAGGGACGGGAGCATAAAGCTGGTGTCACAGGCCGACCAATACGCTGTGCCGTTGAGAGCGACGGTCGCACATTGACCCGCGTGGTTGAGCAAGTACGCGTACCACGACGTCCCCGGTTGAGACGCCACGGCCGACACGGCGCCGATGGGTGCAGCCACTCCGTACACTGCGTCCACGGGACCCGTGCCAGTGTTTTTGAACAGTTGAATGGATGTGGGTGCTTCATCCGGCACGAGTGCGCGTTCGGCGCCGATAGCACACGGCAGACACGGGATAAACACAAGCGGGCCTCCGTCGATTTGATTCGGGAGCGGGACAGACGACGTGGTGGCATGCTGGCGGTTTTCCGACGACACTTGGGCTGATCCGAACCGCGTTTCATTACACGCTGTCATGGGCCGGTCGGACAAGAATGTGGGGCACAAGTACGGTTCTCCCGACAGGTGCAATCGCGTCTGCACGCTGTCGTAAAACCATTCCACTTCTGATGTGGTTGAATCGCACCGCGCAACACCAATCTGTCCGTTCGTCCGCGAAACGCACCATGACGTAGACCGCAGGGCCGTGAGGAACCCGGGGTCATACAGGCTCGCGTTTTCCACGGCAAAAAACCAGTCCGTCATGAGCACAAGCCGGACCGACGAGGCGTACACCCGCGTGGACGTTCCCGTGGCGAAATCGGGAACCACTGTGATGGTATCAAACGGGACAGTGCCACCTCGAACGGGTAAAAGCCGGGCCTCGACCGAGAGCTCCGACGGTAGCCGAATGGACGACAAGGAGGCGCACGGAACGGGTCGCCGTACCGTCCACACGTACTGGCCGTGGCCAACTGCGCGAACAAATGACACGTCGCCGCCATCGAGCGTGCTCGGATACGATCCCTGAATGGCATACCATCCGCCAAGGCCAAGCACTGTGTCGGCGCCTGGTCCGTACTGCCAGTCCTGGATAACAAGTGTACCCGATGCGTCGGTAGCAACGCCACTGGCTGAGATATTCATGTATTGCCCCTCTGTACATACAATGCGGCACGTGTCACGGACGTAATAGCATGTATCTTTGTTGATCACGGTTGTGCAGTCGTCGCCGACGGAACATGCACATTGGTCTGCCGAGCACAGCAGGCGACTGTTGGGTTGCTCTTGGATGACGGCCTCAAGATGGGTGTTGTTTCCCACGCACAGAAGGCCAAAGGCGCACGACGGGTCTGGAATGTGGGTGATGACGTTGTCGTTGCCACAGCATCCCGATTCGGTCGCACACATTTGCGGCAGCCCACACGGCGCAACGTCTGCTGCTGGAAGAAACTCGAGACCGCAGTTGAGGGTGTGCTCATACCGACCGGCCGGTGACGGAGAAGGGAGTCCTGCAGGACTGCAATCCATGACCGTTGCCACACCCTTTGTGCGAGAAAACACCGCCAGCATTCGCTGCCGATCAATCGGGACCTCGGTCGTGAGACCGTTTGTGCCGTCCGTGTACAGAAACGTAATGTTGTAAATCAACATGCCATCCACGTCTAATGTCTCGGTGGCCCGGAACACGAGTGAATCCCCGCCAAACGCCGACACGGCCGCACTTGCATCCACCACCGTCAAGTTTGAAAACTGCGACAACGTCACGTATTGACCGCTGGCCATAATCGGGGTGCGGCTAAACACGCCCGTGTAAGGACACAGGGATTGGTTCAACACAACGTTCTCAATAAGCACATTGCGCGCGTTGACTTGAAATCGGGTGCATATTTCAACCCGGTTGATGATCTGTGCGGGATCGTTGCCAATGTGGGCACGGCTGCCGCCAATGGTCGTGATTCGAATGTTGTCGTACTCGATCGGCGTGCTGAGCTCGTTGAAGGTGCCAAGCACTTGGTCTTCAGTCAGCGTCTCCTGGTTGGTGGTTGTCGAGTCGGAGGCTGCCGGCATGATGTATGTACCCGTCGTCGTCCGATATCCTTGAACCACTTCATTCAAGATCTCAAACACTTCAGGCACAATGCGGATCGCCCGCGAGTTGACGTCCGTGCCACTGCACAGCGTGTTGACAAGCGCAAGTTTTGTAGCGTTGTTGCCAATCAACGTCAATAGGTGCTCGGCAATCAGCGACGCCGTCGGGCCGTACTGGTCGTAGTTGGTGCTGTCCAACAAGATTGTCTCGCCGTCGAGGATTGTGTTGGTCAGCAGTGTGTTGACGACACGAATGTCCACCAGCAACCGCTTCAGGATCCCAAACCGGAACGGGATGTAGTAAAACGTGGTCGACGCCCAGCTGAGCGTACCGGGAAGGCGTGCGTTCATGAAGGCGCCTACCGTTGGGTACTCGCCATCGGCAAACACATAACAGTACTGATCGCCGGTATCGTATGCCGTAAACGGACACAAATCAGCAAAGGTCAGTTCGTTGACGACGCGGCCAGTCACCACCCACCATGGCTGCTTGTCCGTGCAGTACGACAAGCGTCCCGCCGCATCCAGCGGATCGTTGTCACAATGCACAAACTTGCCCGGCTTCCATCCGTTTTCTGGTACCGATCCCGTGCCTACATACCGGTCGCAGTAATGGACCATTGGAAAGTACCGCGACCAGCTGTACGCACTCCACGACGACGTGTTGGTCAGATCCGATACCGTTGGTGTTCCCACGTACAAATCGTCGGGGTACAAAAACGGTGTGCTTGGTGTGACCGACTCTGACGGCTCGTACAAAGGGCACATGGCGTTCATCGTCGGCTTGGAGCACGTGGACGACGTTGTTTGGAACGCACCCGTGCATGGAATAACCCCAAAGACATCCACTGCCACTTCACAATTATCGACAGAGCCTCCATTGGCTTGGCAGTTGGGGTACGCTTGCGAATACAATGCAGCCAATGCAGGCGTGGCCAGGTTTGTGTACGACACGACGTCTGCTAGGTCCACGCCGTTGATGGCACTGGGCGCGTTTTGCGATGGGTCGTAGAAGATGGCAGCGTTTGTCACTGTTGAACCACTGAGAATTGTAAACCACTGCGAAAAGTACCGCATCGTCGACACGTACGCCGCATCGTCGTTTAATCCAACTGCAGCATTGGGAACGCCAGACGGCCATTGCATGCCCTGGCTCCCGCTGCACTTTCCAGGCGTCACAAACAGCCTCTTCACATTGGCATCGCCCGCCACAGTTCCCGCCACAAGGCAGTCCACGGGATCCCGCCGCACAATCTCCAGGGATGTGGCGAGGTCTGCAAATGTACTCTTTTTTACTGGCTGCCGCAGCGTGATGGGTACACATGTTCGCCGCGCATTGCGTGCAGCCACTGGCCCGAGAACCACGGCCGTTGATACCGTCGGATCGTACCGCCACCGAGCCAACACCAGAGTCACCAACCGCGCTGATTGATGCTCTACGCTGTACACCCACGCCTTCAAACTTGTCTGCGCCGGTCCCTGAAACACGCCTCGTAGCCCCCGGCCACGGCCAATGTTGTGTCCCGTCGTGACGTTGTCGTCGGAAAAAACAGTCGATTCAAATCCAATGTCAAACTCTTCTTCGAGAACCCCGAGAACAGACGCCGACACGTCCACTCGCATCATCTGGGGCGTCACGGCAAATGTATGCCGAAACTGTGTGTATTCGGCAATCTGGGCGCGCGTCAGCATAACACCCGTCGTCAAGTCGATTGCCGACACAACATCGTTTTCCGCGTCTGGGCCATGGTACACCAATTGCGATCCCGCTGGGAACGTGCATGGAGTGACGGCTGCGTTGACTCCGGCGGGATGGGACAAACTTGTACCGTTACATGTAAACGCGCCAAACGGTGCCGTGGCCGCTTCGTGGGACGCATTCGAAACCCCGAGCACGAAAAAGTCGGCACCCGTGACGCTGTATAGCCGGCCCAGTTGGGACGGTGCCATGGACGAGACCGTGGGACCCATGTGCACGCGTGGAACCGGCATACCAAAGCTCGCTCCCCCCGACCACAGCCCGACCGAGTCGTTCACGCCTCCTTGGATCAACGCGGCATTGGACCCGTCTGTTCGACGTGGCCATGTCACATCGCTGTAGACCGTGCAGACACCGCCTTCGAGTGCCCAGGTACTGCACCGCGCGTGCGATACACACACAGATCGACACGTGACTGCAGACACCGCGGTGCAGTCAGTTGTGTCGCACAAGTCGGTACCCGTACCATTGAACCTTGCTCCGTGCCACACTTCAGCACCCGTGTCAACAAACCCCTTAGACATGGACGCGTCGACAGAACTGGCCCAATGGCGCGTTGTTTCCGTCAATACACATCCTGTAAAGCGTCGCGGGTCTTGGCAGTCCGTGTCGGCGTCAATGCCGCTCACCCATGCGTAGCAATTGGGAAACACCTTGGCGGTGGCTTTGGAGAACGAGCCGGCTGTTGTGCCAGATGTGGTCGTGTATTGGGTATACATGGACGCCCATTGTCGCCGCAGCACACACAAACTCGACGTCGTTGTTTGCACAAGCGTTTGGCCGAGATCGACACACCACCACTTGCGCGCCGCGTCACAAATCCCTCCGGGACTGCTGGCACACCACGCCTCGAGGCCCGCCTCGGTGATACTCGTCGGAAAGAACACACCCGTAGTGGCACGCGTCGACAGGTACGTTGGTGATTCGACCGTTGACATCAAGTATGTGGAATCCACGCGTGCAAACGCCGGCAGGCAATTGACGGGATCGTATGTCGTCGCCACACGCTGCGGCGCACCCGTGCCACCCGATCGCGTGGCGAGGTCTTGGAACCCAAACACGTCGGGGATCCATCGTGCAAGACGCTGCGTCAACACGGCCGTCGGACCAACCTCCAACTGGCCCGGGTCGTACCACACCCCAAACAGATCGTACACACGGCCGTCTGCTTTCCACAGAAATGCCGTTGCGGCGCCGATCCGTGCCACGCTCGACCGGAACGTATCGGTTCCACTGAACACCCCTTCAACCAGATCGGCATACGCAGGCGGCGTGCCGGTGGCATACACGGCATCGCAAAGTGCATACGGTCCTGGACAGTCGCCACCGTCGTCAACACCTGCACACATCCCTCCATCTTTTTGACACTGGCCCACCGTGCGCGAACTAAACTCCTCTGTCAACGCGCATCCCGTGCATAGCCGCAGGTACGATGACGTACTGGTGGCGAGCGACTGCGACGACGTCTGGTTGCGCATCCATCCGTAGTACGTGCCGCAGTTAAAGTCGAGCGTGTCGCACCCCGTGTAGGTGACGTAGCACGACGCATTGGCGGAATTGGAGCGGCAGACGTTCGAGGGCCATTCCGCCCCATGGGCATTGTAGTAATCAATCTCACACCCACACGCCGCTGCAGTGGCCTCCCATACCGTCCCAACCGATATCGGTGTGGACACCACGGTGGAGGTCGTTGTCGCATACGGTGCCAAGTTGGCGTTCGCAAGCACATTCCTCGGTACCATGGAGCGCGGGGACGTTGCCGGTACTGTGCACACCTGGTTATCGTTTGATGTGTAACACGCCATCGGTTCGGTACCATTGGCCGCCTGCCCCCACGAGATGTACCCGTTTGTCATGTTCACCTGGGTGTAGTCGGCAATCTCCTCCATCAAATCGTCCACATCGGCACACCCGCTCCATGCCATGCCGTTTTTAAAGTGCACAAAGCACGTGTCATTTGCACCCGCAGCGCATACGCCGCCCAGACTGGTTTGAAAGTCGGCCACATAGCCGCGTGGGCTCGACCAACACCATGTTGCGCCATTGACCCCCATCAATGCCAGTGCCTCTGTTGTGTAGAAATCCGACCTCGTCATGATGGCATCCGACGCAAACGCGTGCCGATCGGTGGCAGGCATGGTTGCAAAGGCATACGCCGTGCTCACTGAGGCCACACTTGGCGTGAGCACCACTTGCTCGACCATTCCTTTGTACCTGACATCCGTTAGAGCGGCACGCCAGACATGTCCCAGATGCACGCCATGTCACTGTCAAACAAGTACCACGCCAACGCAACAGATGCCGCCTTGATGCTAGGGTGCACGGGCACCAGCATCATGCACAGCAACACGAATGCCGCGACGGCCGACAAGCAAATGTCTAGCACATCATATGCCCGCGGTGCCAGAATACACAGTTCTATCGCACGCAGGCCCGGTGTGGTAACGGCTGTCCGATGCCACACGCGAATGGCTTGCTGGCGGATGGCCCACTCTGCCGCCCCCCACATCCCGTCTCACTACCATCAACACAACCACGGGTTATAGAAAAGACGTACTTGTTCCACCCGAATGACGGGACGGTTTCGGTGCCGCACCAGTACCCCCACATGTAAAACGGAACGTTGTGCACGGACTTCCAGTTGGCGCATCCTTCCACACAATAAGTTTCGTTGCCGTACAACTGGCACCCGTCGTACACGGTTGTTTTGAACAGAGACGTGGTTTCATCGACCGTCAACTCTACCCCTGCCGCTAAGGTCCGCAACTGTCGCGTGTCATTGGTTGGCACAATGGACAGCTCTTCAAAGCAATGTCCTAGAAACACACACAAGTCGACGGATGTGCCGAGAGCATAGATGCCGTCTCCCTCTCCAGTTACCCATGTCGGTGCGACACCGTATTCGGTCAGATTGTACGTCCATGGGTACTCGTGGTTGGTCCCTGGCCCAATGCCAAACGAACCTTGCCACAATACAGCATTGCTCCAGTCCCGCACGGCTGCCGGGTCGGTTGTTCTCAGGCTGTTGTACACGTTGACGAGCGTGCTCCCGAACGTGATGCTTGTCGCGTTGGATGCAATGGGCCAGTTTCCAAATGTGTTGAGCCGCGCCACGCTCGCCTCGGTGTTGACGCCGACATTTGTGCCCTGGGCCGACGCGAACATGGCATTGTGAAACGCAGTAAACGACGATACGGTCCATACGTGTGTCGTGTACCCGGACCGGTTTGTCGTTGCACCCGAACTCAGGCCCGTGCAGACGCCATCTGTTGTCGAGACACACCACTGGCGTACTTGCTGGACCGTCGGTGAATCAAATGGGTTACCAAACATGGCTCCTGACCCGTCAAACACATAGCGCCAAATCGCTTCGGCTTCGTCGGATGACGTGGTTGCAAACGGAAACAGTGCAAGAAACTGCTCGCGGTCGTCAATCGTCAGGCCTTCGGAAAAGTACGTGTCTGTAAACGTGTCAAAGATGCGGTCGTAGTCGGGATCAAAAAAGGACGCCGTGTACGGCAGGTTGGCGGGTAGACTGGATCCGCCGGTGAAAATGCTTGCAGTCACTGGTCGTGGGTAACCAAGAAGACATTTGTTGTATAGCGAATTCAAAAAGAAGATTGGATCGGATGCAGACCCACATGTTGTATCGATACCTGCCGTCGCATACAATGACCGAGGTGCAAGCCCACGCATTGTTGGCCACCCCAGCACGGGTGGGTATTCCGTTCCAACGTAATTGACAATCACGTTTGTTTGTTGTAACGGGGCCTTGCTTAGAACATCATGTGCGGCGCCACACACGGCAGGTGGTGTTCTAATGAACGTGTGTGCGTTCTGACGACCGCCACTGGCTTGAGAAGTACAAAAACAGGCTGAAAAGTCACCGTTGATACTCGCACCGGTAGTGGGATCGATGCAATGCGGGTTATCGTCGGCACAATTCTGTAAATTCGGTCCTAAGATACTATCGCATTGGGTCCCACCGTTGAGACAGCTACGATTGGCTTTGTTCGGTGTATCGCCGCCAAATGGCGGGGTCGGGCATTTAGTGCTTCCAACGTCATTGAAGCAGCAGTGGGCAGGTGGATCTTTTGGAACCTG
>Ga0306866_1000495_pt1 | contig 11969 bp, 23 predicted proteins | sample AntRauTorckE5432_FD_190450 | JGI IMG/M metagenome (GOLD analysis project Ga0306866, IMG submission 190450) | Saline lake microbial communities from Rauer Islands, Antarctica - Metagenome Torckler E5 #432 (v2) (version 2) | ecosystem: Environmental > Aquatic > Non-marine Saline and Alkaline >...
ACACATATTAATAACTGTTTAAAAGGTATTGAAGATAGTATTAATTATAGATTTACAGATGAAGCTATTATGGAAGATATTGAAGCGAACGAGTATGAGTTTGAAGAAGATGGTACACAGTTTTAAACGAAGAGTGAAATAATATAAAACACTAAAAATTATGATGTTAGAAAAACTATTAGAGGAATTAGTAGGCAGAAGATTTGACAGTTTAGAACACCTTAAATTAACACTTGATACAGATTTTATGGGTATAGATTCTACAGTTGATTATGTAGACTATGAAGATATGGACGAGCCAGAGTTTTGGGAAACCCGCGACCTTATGATAAACTGTTCACTTAATCCTAATACAGATAGAGGCGATTATAAAGACATTGAACTCTTCTATGTTTTAACAAGAGCAAAGCAAATTTACATAACAGAAGTAAATCCATACGCAATATAAAACACACACACGATGAAAGATTTACAAGCGATTATGCAACTAGCAGATGAATTAGGCTACGAAACAAAAGACTTGAAGTAAACCCAAAAGCTACAAGATTTTGATCGGTCTTGTAGCATCTAACAACAATATAAAACCACACGACAATGAAACAAGTATTTAAAGGCAAAACACTTTACACAAAAACAGTTGTCAGACGTATAACAGAAGTCTACAACCAAGCCACAGACCATAATGATTGGTATAAAGAAGCAAACGACTTTGCATTTCAATTATCTTACAAACTATGGGATAAAGACCCTGCAACACGCAAACAAGCTCACGCTAAAGCATGTGGTATAATAGCTGCTTTATCCCCTCTAAAGTCGTGGGACGAAAACATGAATATAGCAAAACTATTTGTCCTCACAGGTCAGGTAAAGCATACTGCAGTAATGGGACAAAAAGCCAAAGATATCCTATCAAGCGATGGAAGCTTAGAAACAATATCAACTATTTTAAACGGTAGTAAGATCACATCTTTTTTCTTAAACATATACAGACCATCAACTAGTCAAGCTGTAACTATAGATAGACACGCCATTTCAATAGCTCTAGGCTACAGTATAACCGATAACTTCAGCATGACTAGCAACCAATATGAATTCTTTCAAAACTGCTACCGTATAGCCTCTTTAAATGCAAATATTAAACCACTACAAATGCAGGCGATAACGTGGGTAGAGTGGAGGAAGCAAAAGGCTACAAAGTAAAGTTTAACTGATGAGGTTTAAATAACCGAAACCTTGTGAAAGCAAGGTCTTAAACAAATAAAATCACACGACATGAAAACCAGAAACACAATTTCAGTAAAGTACATCACAGACTACATCACCTCAAACTATGGTGAGATGAGACACAATGCAACCAGACTTGCTAAAGCTATTAGATACACTGCTAAAGCTTATGAGCTAGACAAAAAAGCCTTATTTCACTACATCATAGAAAGATCAAATGGTATCACTGGTGCAACGTCCTACGGCTTCGATACTGCTTATGGAAGAGAGATAAGAGGAACATTCGCACATAACTACGAAAACCTATAAAAACAAAACACAATGAAAATCACAATTAACATAGGACTAGAGACCAACAAAAACGAAACACTACACCCACTGCTGGCACTCAATGAAGTCATCACACAATTACACCACGCACACGATATAAACTTCAAGGAGCTTAAATATAGGCTAGATGAAAGCACAACAGAAGAGACTCTTATTGTAACACTAGAACCAGTGACATCAATAAACAAATTGTCTAAAGCCATTCAAAAAATTGCTGATAATCTAGATCAAGACTGTATAGCTATAAAAGATAGCGATAATGGTAGGTTAATTTATTCCACCAATCCTCTAAACGATTGGGGTGAATTTAAACAGGAATATTTTATAGAGTATTAATGTTTGCTAATAGTTTGGTGTTAGCATTAGTAAGGTTAAATTAAAAACTAAAATATAATAGCATGAAAAACGGAATAACACCAGAAAAATATTACTTCTTGCTTGAATGGAAAAAAGCTAATATGCAAGAATTTATAGATATGTACGGTGGACTTAGAATGTGCGACCTAACCACTTACGAATTAAGTGAGTTACATCAAGCTATTAAAGCCGAATAAAAGTACGGAAAGTAGTATTAATGATAACAGTTTTGATAAGAAATGGCAGGGATAAAAAGTAATACTCTTTCGTCCAATAAAATAATTAAAACTGTTAAAATTGTTAAAGTTCTTGTGGGAACAAAACTTATAACATAGATTTGCATCATCAAGTTCATTGAAATACTAATTTAAACTAACAGACAGGGTCAGCGACAAAAAGCTGATTTAGTCAAAGTCCGAGGACTGTAAACTATATCAAATATGTTACGCTACGCAGTATGATTTGAGTTTGAGGTGACAAGGTCGCAGACTTAACCAAGGTTTAAAAAGTATTATTTTACTTGTGTATGTAAAATCTTTTACATAGATTTGCATCATCAAGTTCATTGACATTGTAAGTTATATAAAATGGCACTAATCAAGCCACCCCTTAAGAAGGTAAAATTAACTAACTACAACGGAATTAAAAGATTAATTAAACGTGACATTCCGCACAGTCTCACACCCCACAGGGTATAAATGAAGTGAGGTTTTATCAAGGGTTAAAGTTCATCCTTTGGTAACTCAAAACCAGTAATCAACTGCTAGGTATAATAAAAACTAACAGCTTGTGCGGTTTAGATCGTCAGTTAAACAAGCTTGAAACTGGAAATACAATATTAGGTGAGGGTTGTTGATTCAATCCTCATCAACTAACATCAAAATCACACGACAATGAAAATTAAGTACTTCTCAATCAACGGTTATTGGAAAGATGATCAGAAAGAATTTAAAGATTATATAGCAACTAATCGAGAGGAACATAACTCGAAAATGAGGATACCAGAAGAGGGTATATTCTACTACGGTCTAACCGAGAATAGGATTAAAAATGCAATAGACCAAGGTTATGATCACCCACTAGAATTTGTTATCACCTCTTATACTAAACTTTAAAACCAAACCAAATGTTACCAACAAGCGACGAAGTAAGAAATCGACTGACATCTTTCTGTGAATTATTTGAACTAGGTAAGCTTGAGAGCTGGGATTCAGAACCTAAAGCGTATGAGGTTAAACCTTATTACTACATTTATTTCAGCACAGAAGAAGAAAAAAACCAAAAGTATTTATTCACTCAAGAAAAATTTTAACCCTTTATGAAAACTTTAAAAACAATTTGGAACTTTTTATTTAATCACAAAACTATATGTGGAAAACAATGGATAGAAGAATCTATGAATGAAAAATATGGTGTTGTAGAATCATTGCCTATACGAGCCTTACCAAATTGCACAAGAGTTGAAGTAATTGACCAAAAAGGCAGAAGCTATGTGAATTGGAAACCAACCAACAAAGTAAGACTTAGTATGCAAGACGATGGTAAAACAGTCAAAATATTCATAGATTAAGTCTATGTTTTACAATGCTTAGTATATGGTGTGTGTCCACCAATAAACTGGTGAACGGAGTAAGAGACGACGAAATATTTTATTAAAGGCTTGATGAGGACGAAATAAAGCGAATCATTAAGGAAGGAGATAAAAACGATCATGTAGATTTTGTAATAACTTCATACTAAAAAGCACAGTCAAGTCGATAGAGCGACTATAAACAGGTGTTAAGCTCTAAGCGTGGACGGTTAAAAACCGTTCAGTCATAATAATTTAAATCAAATACTATGGACATTCAAAAAGTTTGGGGGTTTGTCGAAGAACATTACCCTGACTATTCACGATCTCAAGAAATTGCAGACTCAAGCGACCTTCAGAAAATTTTGGACCAAGAGATTGACGGAAGCGCGGAGGAAGTTTTCACTGAGATTTATAACGGAAACGCTTACAACAGTCATAAGGAATTTCTGGAAAGCGAAGACGGTCAACGCTTCAAGCTAGATTATTTCAAGTTACATTTTGAAATACTAGGCAGATCTATCGAGGAGCAAATCAAACGCCTATAATCATTCAAAAATCATTGGCTATTCACTGTATTTTGTGTTAGCCATTCTAAATAACTTAATATGAAAACAACAGACAGAATAATTGGTTTTGCAGAACAAATTGCAAAAGAAGATAATGCAAAAATGAAAAAGTTAGATGCTTGGGAAAAATATATTAAGCCTTTATTTAAAAATCACACTGGCTATGACTTTAATTTAAGTTATGTAAGTATGTATAAGAAAGAGTGGAAGCAATGGCTTAATGATAAGAGTGAAGAGTTTGATAAAAATTACTACAAATAATAACAATACAGAAAGTTATAAAGTAGTACAAGTAAAAGAATGGCTTAGCGGATTAAGCAAAGAGTAAGCTAAAGCAACCGCCCCGTGTGGTGTAGTAAATATTCACACGGGTTTCTAATATTAAAATTTAATATCATGAAAACAACAAAAAGATTTGACGAAGCAGAGGCAGTATTGTACAAAGCCTTTAATGAAGGGACACTTAATGCTAATGATTGTACAGCTTGTGCAGTTGGTAATATGTGTAACACAGATAATAAATGGCATATGGGCAATTCTTTAGCAGAAATAAGAGACAAAGATTCTTACAAAGGAGGATCCCCTAAGCATGAGTATTATAAAGGATTAGAACTCTTTCAAGTAGAAAGAGTGTTTTTAAAAGCCCACCAAGATTATGCCTTAGAATTGGAGGTGATCCAAACACCATGCGAACTGATTTATGGTCCTATTAAAGGGAAAATTTTAAAAAATAAACAAGCCCAATTCAACGGACTCATGGCAGTCCTCAACTACCTTGCCGAATTAGATAATATTGAAACAATAGATGAGCAGTATTCTAAGTTTAAAGTGGTACTGGATCGTGAAACTATAAAAGAAGGACTATGAAACCAAACACACATTTTAGGATAGAAACTTTAGAAGACCTCAAAAAAGTTAAGGAAAAGTACAAAGATAAGTGGATAAGTTGGGAAGAAATAGGCGGGAATATAAGTTGGGAAGAAATAGATGAGGAGACTGATGAAGATATTTTTAAAAATAACCCTGAGTTTAGAAATGTAATAAAACATTGTACAGGTGGAGTAATGTTAACTAGTTTTACTAAATTTTCAGCCGAAGTAAAAAACCCCTTTAAAAAGAAATCTTTCTGGCAACACCTTGCAGAATGGGGATCAGCTGCAGCTTATGCTATAAATAGATAGTATAATCCTTGCACAGTAAATTTATTAACACTACATTTGAATTTCAAAACACAATATTATGAACAGTTACAATTCTATAATACCAGATCAAATGACACTCCGAGAGCTTGAAGCTATCTGTGGTGACATAGAAACAGCTAAGGACTGGGGGGTGAGTCACGCAACAGTGAAGCTAAGTTCAAACGAACTCGAGTACCGAGTTGATATCACCAGAAAGCAAGACTACAATCAGGAGCTAACAAGTAGATTTCGTTTACAGTCATGATCAGTGTATTCAAACAAGTAGAAATATCAAGTAGTAAGAATGGCTACTTACTAACAAACCAAAGGACTAACAAGTCAATCAGTTTGATTTGTAGCGAGTCGGATATCAAAGATCTAAGTGAGTTGTTCACCATGGAAGAATCAAATGACCCACCAAGCGGTCATCAGTTCATGCCAAAGTCTTATGAAGATCAGTTCTTTAAAGAAATAGAAAGTTAAACCAGTCGTGTGGTGATAAACCCCTGAGGGACTTCATAGTCTAAGGGGTTTATTTTTTATACGATTAATAAACAATAAAATGGAAAATCAATATGCAGGCCCTGTACTCCTCTTTATTGGAGTCATCTTGCTTTATGTGTTTGTAAGGAATAGAATCAAAAACAAGTTAAATCAATAACCATGGAAAAAGTAAGTACATCAGTAATTGGTACCAGAAATAATGGTACTAGAATAGTAAAGAATCAGATCATAGGGTCTGCAAGAACTAATTATGTAGAATCAGCTCACAAAGAGTTCACTAGAGAGGAGAGAAAGAACGCTGAGAGGGATCACAAGCTTTACAAAAAGGAGGTACTACAAGCCTTCACAAAGCAAAGGAATACTTTCATCAGCCACATGCTGGAAGCTAAGAGAGTTAACCTCAACATATCAAAGATTTCATTAATATGACAAAGGAAGAATATCTAGAGATAAGGGAAGATAGTAGCAAAGACACAGCACCTATCTACTATTTTCTCTGGGAATTAGAGGGCAAACAATCACTATCATCAGCCGAGTTTTATCATTACTTCTGGCACTGGGTATTTAGTGGAGCAAGACAATTAATGTTCCCTTCAATACAACATCAGGCTTTCCAGAAGTTGGATAAGCACTTTGGAGTGTGATATAAAAATAAAGTTATGATACAAATATTCTTTAATGTAGTGGCATCAATATTCTTAATCTGGATCTCAGTTAAATGGTCCTCAGCTAGAGTATTGGATGGATCGATCAAGTTTATATTCCTGATGGTAGGACTATTAGGGATACTATTAACAATTACTAACTATCAAAATTACAACTTGTGATTACATGGAATGAATTACCAGTAGAAATACAGAATAGAATGCTCGATGAACAAGAGAGGCAAGGGAACAAAAGGGATCCTAAGCCCTTTAGAATTGAAGTCTGTGAGGATAAACTTAATGGAGGAATGAATTGGTGCGAAACTAATGAAGGTGATAATTTCTGGATAAGCGTTCTAACTAAAGATTTTAATCACTTCTATACAGAATACCCTAAAGAAAAACTAGTTAACTTTTGTGTTAAGGTGAATCCAATTACTTTACCCTTCTTAGTTAATATTAGATCAACTAGAAATATTAACCAAGAAAGAATTAATAAATTTCCTTATGCAATATTTAATCGTTTGGTAAAAGCTGGTGGATCTCCGGATTCTAAAGGTAAAGAACTATCCACCCAAGAATTTCTTAGGTCTATCATAGATGGTGAAATAGAATATAAAGCTAATAAAAGGGAGGTTTTAGAGCAACTAGAGGTTTTGCCAGTTGAAGAAACTATCCGATGGGATATATCAAGAGGTATCCTAGCAAGAGATACCATAAATTCAATTTCATTCACTAAAGAACATAAATTAGAAGCTATTAAAGAACAAGTTAGGGAGTTAGAAAAGGAGATTGAAGAAGAAAAAAAGCCAAGGTTACCTGTTATCAACGGTAAGAAAGGAGAAATTACTCTTCATAAGGATATAGGTTATGGCTGTGCCAGACTATTGAAAGGGTGGTTTTTAGAGTCAGATAATAGACACATCAAATCTTTAGTTCTATCCTCCGATGTCGAGATTAATGAAGAGCAGATGAATCAGATCAGAGAGTTTGTTAAAAGAAGTGAAGAGTTAAATCAATAACCACTAAAATCAAAACTATGAGTTTATTAAGTAAGGGTGAAAAGTTAAGTTCACTAAGAGAAAAGAGTGCGGATGCCTTGGGTATCTTTCAAACAACAATGTCTAATTTACAGGATATTAACAAGACCATCGATTCTGAAAAGGAAGCTAGGTATCAGGAAATTCAAAAACTTAGAGATGAGCACATTGAATTAACTAGAATGGAGTCGAGGAATAAGTCCATTATAGACAATATTAATGACTTCCTCGGGGACTTAAGTTAGCCCCTTGCACATGTCAAAACTTTAGTTTATATTTACACCTCGTAAGATGATAATCTCAATACAAATTAAATGAAAGGTGAGGTAAAACAATGGTTTATAGAGGTGAGTAGAGTTGCACAGGTTCACAACTTTAAGCACCAAGATGCAATATTCTACAAAGGATTTAAACTAAGTGATGACAGGAAGGGGAGTTTTGAGTTGTATGATGTAAGGAAGAGCGATGACTACACCAGAGTAAAGCCTAAGGACTTAAAGAAGATCAGGTCCATGGGCTTTATTTTAGCTGTTGATGAGATAAGCTACAGACTTACAATTGAAAGATTCAAAACCTACCGTAAGAAAGCTGAGCTCCTCTATGCTAAGAAGAAGAGGGCAAATAAGGATATGAAAAAGGATGTTAGGTTGAACAAGAAAAGAATACGCAATGCTGATAAAAACATTGATGTCTTGGTTGATCAAATATTACTTTGTCAGTCAAGGATTAATCAACATGAAAGCAAGTATAAATTAAATTAAATTAAATCTGTATTATGAGTAGTATGACAAGTAAAGTAGAAAAGGGTAATGTACTATACCTAAGCGTTGTCGGAGGCAACATGGTTGAATCTTCTGAAGAAGGAGTTGAAGGTGCAGTAAAGAGGGAGTATGAAACCTCAGATGGCACCAAGGGCACAAAGTGGGAGATCTTACACAAGAACCTTACTGGACACCTAACAACCATAGCCTTTGATGACTCAAAGTATGGTGAGAGAGCCATCCTTAAGTTTCAAAATGGTGAGGATAAGGCACAGATATCTTTCCCAACAGACAGTAAGTACTTCGCAGACTTCGCTAAGAAAGCTCCGAACTTAGATCTATCTAAGGAGATCAGTATTAACGTTTATGACTTTGAACCAGAGGAAGGTAAGAGACTCACAGGAGTATCTTTAAAGCAGGATGGTGATAAAGTTGACAACTACTACTGGGATGGGAAGAAAACCCTACACGGTATGCCTGAGGTATCTAAAGAGGAGAGAAAAGAGTATGACTCTGATGACTGGAAGATGTTCTTCCTAAAAGTAAAAAAATTCCTTAAGAAGAAGGTACAGGCCATGAAAATACCTGAGTATACACCTGAGACTAAGAACACTGATACACCTATCAAGGAAAACAAGAAAGAGGATACAAAGGGCATTAACAGTGATGGTGATGAAGACGACCTCCCATTTTAACAGTTAAATGGCAGTAAAAGTAAGTAAGCTTTGGTCCGATACGAAGTTTCAAAGTCTATCGGATCAAGCTAAGTTACTCTACCTATACCTGTGTACAAGTAAAGACATTTCTGTTGTCGGTACATTAAAACCCAATCTTGACGTTGTTAAAATAGAGTTAGGGATGACAACAGAAGAACTTAGAACCTCAACTAAAGCACTCAGAAATCTAAACTACATAGGTGTGATAAAAGTTGAGGTTCTTTATTTTATAGTACCAGACCACTTCAACACAGTACCAAAATCAGAATCATCTGTACTTAAAGTCCAGAAGCAATTGAAAGCTCTTCCATATAAACTGGTGGAGCATTTAGCATCTCTAGGGATCAAAACTGAATCAAAAGTTAGGAAGTTTACAAAACCTACAGCTGAGGAGGTTGCCGAGTATGCTCTATCTAATGGATACAAGATATCAGGATCTGAGTTTATTAAGTACTATGATGATCAATCAGAGAGATATGGTAAGAAGGGTGTATGGGTTGATGGTAGAGGAACACAAGTCAGAGATTGGAGGGCTAAACTACGCAAGGTGTGGTTTAGAGAAGAGAACAAATTAAAGCAAGTTAAGGGAGCACCAGAGGGTTATGAAAGTTTTCATATCATGGTGAATGGTAAGCCGGTTTTTCCAGATAGTTGGAAGAACGATATACCCCACTCTAAAAACTTAGCAATGGATATCAAACTGAAGGAAGAGTTAAATAAAAAGTAAGTAATGGTAGACAAGAAAATAGTTAAAAGGTTAATGGAGTTATCTTTAAATCCTGTCCCTGTAAATATTGGGACTAAGGAACCTGCACGTAAAGGTCATCAAGAGGTTTTCAAGGAAGAGGAATTAAAGAAGTACACATTTGAGGAGATAGGTATATCCACTGGGTATGCATCCTTGAATTTGGAGGCACTCGACTTTGACACTAAGAATGTAGATAACCCTGAATTATTTATGTCCTCTTACGACAGGATGGTACCAAAAGATCTTTTAAGTAGACTTGTAATACAGTCAACTCCATCTGGAGGTAGACACTATATCTACAGATGTAAGAAGATTGAGAGTAACCAGAAGTTGGCTAGGAATGAGAAAGGAGCTGCAACCATTGAGACCAGAGGTGTTGGAGGATACATAAAGTGTTCTCCATCCGATGGTTATAAGGTTATATCAAAGAAAAAGTTCTCGGACATCCCTCTTATCACAGAGGAAGAAAGGAATTTACTTTTGATCATAGCTAGACAAAAGGATCAGTTATCCAAGAGGGAGATCACTAAGAAGTTTAGTCCTGAGGACCTTACAAGTTTCAAGAAGTTTAAGTCCTACAACGAAGACCCACAGATAGGTATAGATCTACTGGAAGACCATGGGTGGACCTACCACTCCACAAACGGAGAATGGTACAACCTGACAAGGCCTGAGAGTAAATCTGGGGATCTCCATGGCGGTTACAACCGAGACGGGTTTTTCTTTCAGTGTTTTTCTACAGCACAGGATACTTTTGAGGAAAGGAGGGGGTATAACAACCATCACCTTTTTGCAGAACTTGAGTGTGAAGGTAACTACAAGAAAGCATACGCGTTGTTGTATGAGAAAGGCTATGGAATTGATGATAGTGAACTTAAGGAAGATGAGTATGAGGATGAACTTTCTTTTGTGTCAAAAGCTGAGGATGAAAATGATTACCTAGATCAAGCTAGGAAAGGTGAGATACCACTAGGCCTATCCTTAGGATGGAGAGATCTCGATGACTATTTTAGATTAAAGAGAAATAGCTTTAATTTTTTACTCGGTTTGGATAATATTGGTAAATCAACTGTTTTATCAAGTGTTATGGTTGCATCAAACGTTTTACATGGCTTGAAGTGGGGTGTATCATCTCCAGAGTCTTCAGTTAACGTGACTAGAAGGAACTTAATTGAAGCAGAGTCTGGGAAGAAAGTGGAATTCTACAAGGATAAACCACTAGCCTATCAAGCCCTTCTGCAAAAGAACAGGAAGTCTTTCTTTATTATGAAGAATGAGGAGCATAATACGATTGATGAGATCCTCGGCAAAGGAAAGAAGCTATATCAGAAGCACGGTATTGACTTCTTACTCATTGATCCATTCTCTTTTTATTCAGGATCTGGAAATTTCTCGGATGACACTGAGGTTTTATCTAAGATCAGGGTGTTCTGTCAGAATTACTGTAGTGTACTAGTTGTAGATCACCCTTACACGGGTTTTACTAGAACCGCTAAAGACGAGCACGGGTTTATTATGATGCCTACAAAGTACGATGCTTCCGGAGGTAACAGCAAGGCCAATCGATGTGACGATTTCATATCAACTCACAGGGTTATAAATCATGATGACAGTAGAGTCAGAAGAACTATGCAGATATCCGTACAAAAAATTAAGGATAAGAGTACAGGGGGCCAACCACATATTGATGGAGAATACACCCAACTTATTTATGAAGAGAGAGATGGATTTACAGGGTACTGGGATACAAATGGTGATAACCCGATGTACAAAGCTTTAAAATCTAGAGTTAACGTATCATCTAGGATGTCTAAAACTCAAATTCCTTTAGGAGATGTGGAGAGTGCTTTTTAAAGGTAAAGAATATGAGTAGTAGGAAGGCTTTATGCTTTTATAAACTAAAACAATTATGAAAACAATACTATTTTTACAAGGTCGTGGCCCAGACAAATGGACACCTGCATGTGATAGCCCAAATCCACCACGACCTTGGTGTGATGAACAAGTAGAACCAGGAGTGCCAATTGATCAATATATATTATACCTTCTCATTATTGCAGTTATTATCGGAGTGTATCTTATATGGAAGACTAAAAAATAAACAAAATTAAATAATTATGGACGATACAAAAGAAATTATTTTAAACACAGACTCAAACATTATTGAATACCGAACCAATATTGAAGGATGGGTTGGTAAAGATGGACGTTTTTATGGAAAAGATAAAGACCAAGCTATTTATGGGAACTCCACGCATAAGAAATGTGATGAAGGACATATTTATAGAAAATCTTGGATTAATTGCCCAGATTGCGAGGAAGCTA
>Ga0306866_1000497_pt1 | contig 11950 bp, 10 predicted proteins | sample AntRauTorckE5432_FD_190450 | JGI IMG/M metagenome (GOLD analysis project Ga0306866, IMG submission 190450) | Saline lake microbial communities from Rauer Islands, Antarctica - Metagenome Torckler E5 #432 (v2) (version 2) | ecosystem: Environmental > Aquatic > Non-marine Saline and Alkaline >...
GGCTCAGGACCATCAAATTGAGATTGTGATTGTTACTCATTATGACAAAGATCATGTCGGGGGAATGAGAGCGGTTTTAGAGAATTATAATGTCAAATTATTTCTAGATAATGGACAGTTCAAAGATTTAGAATCAACTACTGTAGTTTCTGATTTGATTGAAAAACAGAAAATTGAAAACTATGCGATCCAAGAAAATTCAAAAATAAAAATCGGCGAAGATTTGCTTTTAGATTTTTTTAATCCTGATGGTGAAGATTGGGAGGCTAATGATAATTCGGTGGTCTTCAGAATGGATTTTGGAGAAAATTCATTTTTATTTACTGGGGATGCTGGTTTTAAGACTGAAAATGATATGATTAATGATGGACATAATTTGGATATTGATTGGTTGAAAGTGGCTCATCATGGCTCCAAAAACTCTAGTGGAGAAAGTTTTTTAAAAAAAGTAACTCCTGAAAAAGCAGTTATTTCAGTAGGTAAAAATTCCTATGGACATCCAACTCAAGAAGTTTTTGATCGGTTGGAGTCGGTGGGTGCAGAATTTTTTACAACTCTGGAAAAGGGCTTGCTTCAAGTTAATTGTCAGAAAGACAAAAAATGTTTATTACAAAGCAATAAATTATAATTTTATAAAAAATGATTATTCCTTGTACAAAAAAAGAGATAGATTTGACTTCCCAAGGAAAAATAGTAATTGGAGTGGACGAAGTGGGTCGAGGTCCGTTGGCTGGGCCAGTAGTGGCGGCGGCGGCTTGGGTTAAGCCTGAATATTTTGAAAAAGATTTTAAGCTCAAAAAATTTATCAGAGACAGTAAAACTGTTTCAGAAAAAAAGCGTAACGAAATTTTTGATTTTATTGATAAAAATAAAGATTTTAAAATTGGTCTAGGACAAGTGGAACCAAAAACTATTGATAGGATCAATATTTTAAATGCTTCTTTGTTGGCCATGAGACTGGCAACAGAAGAGTTATTACCGCAAATTAAAAAAGGAAAATTAAAAAATAAAGAAGTGGTGTTGGTGGATGGTAATAAGATAATTCCAGGATTGAAATGTTTTCAAGAGGCCATAAACAAAGGAGATCAAAAAATTTTTTCCATTGCAATTGCTTCAATCTATGCCAAAGTTTTTCGAGATAGAATAATGCTTAAATACCACAAAAAATATCCTAATTATGGTTTTGATTGTCATAAAGGCTATGGAACTAAAAAGCATCTTGAAGCCTTGCTTAAAGATGGTTTTTGCGAAATTCATCGTCAATCTTTTCAGCCGGTTAAGAGGTTGGTTTGAAAATTAAAATTAGAAATAGAAATACCCTTCGAATCAAGGGTATTTTTATTTTAGATTTGTTCGGGGACAGGGATTCGAGGGTCAGCTCACTAAACTCGTGCTGTGTCTTCGACTTGCACTCATTAAGTGGCTCCTCCCCGGAACTCAGCCCACTCTTTATAATTGCTCGCCAGCTCTCAATCTCGGGCTTCCGTTCGTTCGAATCTCTATCTTCAAAATAAATCCAAAATAAAAGCACCCGTGAAGGGCGCTTTTATTTTGAATATGTTCGGGGACAGGGATTCGAACCCCGACTGCTGGGATCAAAACCCAGTGTCCTACCATTAGACGATCCCCGAAAGTTAATTTTCAATTTACAGAAAAACCCTCTCAATCTTCCTTTAAAAAAGGGGAAGATTGCTAATAAGGTAAATTCTGAAATTTAAAGATATTTCTATTTCACAATTCGCCCGCCGGTTATTTGAAGGGCGTTTTCAAAAACATCTTCATCGCCAGCGGAATTATTTTCAATTTCCAAAATTTTCAATTGATCCTCTGTAATAACTTCAATCTTCATCTTGGACTGAGTCAGCTTAGCAATTATTTCGATAATTGTCAATTTATTTTTATTATCATTGAGTCTGTTTTTGTGGAAAGAATAATTAGTCTTGATGTAAAAAATATTATCTTTCAATCCGACTGGTACTGAGCTTTTCAAGCAAGCATAAATAGAATGATTAGTGGCTTTAACAGAGTCTAGAATTTTAGTCCAATTTTGGAGAATTTTTTTAAATTCGGCAGGATTTGATTGGAGTAAATTTTCAGCTGTTTTTTGAGAGTCTGCTTTGACTTTTTTGTTTTGGATTTTTGGTTCTGTTTTTTCTGGTTCTTTTATTGGTTCAGCTTTTTTAGGAGAAATAGGAGAAGTCTTTTTTTCTTTAAAAGTTTCTTTTTTTTCTTCGAAATCGTCTGGTTTGTTTTGTTTTAAATAAAATTCGATGGAAGCTAGTTCCAAGGGAAGTTGAGGAATAGGATTGTCTTTGGAATCGTTGAGACTTTTTTGAAATAATTCAACGGCCAAGATCAAATTTTGGATTTCATTGTTTTTTGATAAGTTTTCCAATTTTTTAGAATTTTCTTTAGAGAAAATGGAAGTTTTTTTAATTTCAGGATTAATTTTTTGAATAATTAAGGTTCTTAAAAGTGATAGGACGGTTTTATTGAAATTTATCAAATAGACTCCTTCATTTTGAAGTTCGGCAATTTGATTCAGGATAGTTTTTATGTCATTTTTTAAAAGATTTTCAACAAAATCAACTAAATGATTTTGAGAAGATGTCCCGAGAATTTGGCTAACTTCTTCCCCAGTTATTTTTTTGTCTTCTAGGGCGATGATTTGATTTAGAATTGATTCGGCATCCCGCATGCCTCCTTCGGCTTCATTGGAAATTATTTCTAGAGCTAAATCATCAATTTCGACTTTTTCTTTCTTGGCGATTTGTTTAAGTCTTTTGATGATTTGTTTTTGACTCAGTCTGTTAAAATTAAATCTTTGACAACGAGAAATGATTGTTTCTGGGATTTTGTGAAGTTCAGTGGTGGCTAGAATAAAAATGACATGGGCAGGAGGCTCTTCTAGAGTTTTCAAAAGGGCGTTAAAAGCTCCGATGGAGAGCATGTGGACTTCGTCTATGATGTAAATTTTGTATTTCAAAGAAGACGGGGTTAGGTTGATTTTTTCTTTAAGTTGTCTGATGTTGTCTACTCCTGTGTGAGAGGCGGCGTCAATTTCGTTGATGTCGATAGTTTTGTTTTCCATGATGGATTTACAGTTGGAACATTTATTGCAAGGTTCAACGGAAATCTCGCCAGTTTTTTTGACTGGATTTAAACAGTTAACTGTTTTAGCAAAAATTCTAGCTAAAGTTGTTTTTCCGATGCCTCTTGATCCGGTGAAAAGATAGGCTTGTCCGATGCGGTTGTTTTTAATACTGTTGGAGAGAGTTTGGACTATGTGTTTTTGACCGGTTATTTCTGAAAACAAGAGGGGGCGATGTTTTTGATAGAGAGTTGGCATTTTGGTTTTTGAGATAAATTTTTAGAAAAACCTCTTTGATTCCTCCTTTAGGAAAGAGGGAAGACTTCAAATGAGGCAAATTCTAAAATTTAAATTTTTTAAAGATGATTAAACTAGATTTTTTATTAAATTCTTACAGATTATTTTATTATAAGAAAATAAGGAAAATAAGTAAAGGAAATCTCGATAATTTTTCTGTTGGCTTTTGGGGAAAATTAGGTTAGAATTTTTTATACTGTGATCAAAAATAATTTCTACTTAAAAAATATTTTTTAAAATTTTTGGATAAAAATTTAGAAAAATGTTGAATTGTTTTTCAGAAAAACCCTCTTGGTCACTCTTTGAGAAAGGATGAGTACGCTAGTGGAGATTTAAATAAGAAAGACAACTTTTATTCTTGTTTGATGATGATGAAAATTTAAATAATTACAAAAATAAACAAAATCAATGAATGAAACAAAAAAACTTTTAGATGCTTTAAATGAAAAACAGAAAGAAGCGGTAACTCAAATAAAAGGAGCGGTTTTAGTTTTGGCCGGAGCTGGTTCTGGGAAAACTAGAGCTTTGACTTATCGAGTGGCTTATTTAATTCAAGAAAAAAAAGTTAATCCCAGAAATATTTTAGCAGTTACTTTTACCAACAAGGCGGCGGGAGAGATGAGAGATAGAATCAAAGAATTATTAAATCTAGCTCCGCAAATCTCGACTTATTCTTCTAAAATTCCTCATGTTGGAACTTTCCATTCTATTTGTGCTAAAATTTTGCGAGAAGAAATTGAAAAAATTGGTTATGATAAAAATTTTGTAATTTATGACGACCGAGATCAATTGGCTTTAATAAAAAAAGTGATGAAAGAGCTGGAAGTTTCAGAAGAACAAATTAAACCCAAGGCAGTTTTAGGCACAATATCAAAAGCTAAAAGCAATTTGATCAACGAAGCTGATTTTCAAAAAAACGCTAGTAGTTATTATGAAGAATTAGTAAGTGGGGTTTATTCCAAATATCAGCAACGTTTAAAAGTTACTAACGCGGTGGATTTTGATGACATTTTGATGTTAGTTGTTCAGCTTTTCAAAAAAAATCCAGAAATATTAAAAAAATATCAAGAGATTTTCAAATATATTATGGTGGATGAATATCAAGACACCAATCACACTCAATATATTTTCTTGAAACTTTTAGCGGAAAAATATGGAAATATTTGCGTTGTGGGTGACGATTGGCAATCGATTTACGGTTGGCGTGAAGCGAATATTAGGAATATTTTAGAATTTGAAAAAGATTATCCAAGCGCCAAAGTGGTTTTGTTGGAGCAGAATTATAGGAGTACTAAAAATATTTTAGATGCTGCTCATTGCGTGATTGAAAAAAATGTTAATCAAAAAAAGAAAAAACTTTGGACTGACAATGAAACTGGGGAGTTGTTGATGATTTTGGAAGTGGAAAATGAAAAAAAAGAAGCCAATAAAATTGCTGAAGAAATCAAAAGAGTTCAAAGCGAAGAAGGCGAAAGTTTGAGTGATTTGGCGGTGCTTTATAGAACCAATGCTCAGTCAAGAGCCTTGGAGGAAGCTTTTTTGAAGCAAGCTATCCCATATAAGATTGTTGGAGGACTGAAATTTTATCAAAGAAAGGAAATTAAAGATATCTTGTCTTATTTGTATTTTATTTTGAATCCAAGCGATGAGGTTAGTTTTGAGAGGATTGTGAATCAGCCAGCCAGAGGTATTGGGAAAAAAACAGTAGAAAGAATTATTAAATGTAGTCAGGTTAAGCAAGTGAATATTCTGGAAGTTTTGAAAAGCAAGGATTTGACTGAATTTAAAATAAACCAAGGTAAAAGAAAAGTTTTGAATGATTTTGCTGAAATGGTGGAAAAAATCAGAAAGGAAAGGAAGGAAATGACAGTGGCTGAGTTGATTGAAAAAATTTACAATAATTCTGGTTATCAAAAAATGTTATTGAAAGAAGGAGAAGAGGGAGAAGTTCGGAATGAAAACATTCAAGAACTTTTGACAGTGGCTCAAAAATTTGATGCGGGAGAAAATGATTTGGAAAAATTTTTAGAAGAAGTAGCTTTGGTTTCACAGTCTGATAAGGATTTGGAAGAGAAGGAAGCAGTTTTTTTGATGACTGTTCATAGCGCTAAGGGTTTGGAATTTAATCGAGTTTTTTTGGCCGGAATGGAAGAAGGTTTATTTCCTCATTCGCGGTCTGTTATTAATCCAACTGAAATGGAGGAAGAGCGAAGGCTTTGTTATGTGGCTATTACTAGAGCCAAGAAAAAGGCTTATCTATTTTTCACTAATTATAGAAATATCTATGGCAACACTCAATCTTCAGTTAAATCAAGATTTTTAGAAGAAATAAATATTAATTTAATAGAAGCCGAGGTTGTGAAGGAGGAGTCAGTTTCCAGCGGTTTCTATGAAGATCCTTTTTTTGAGGAAGAGGATTTTACTGAAAAAAATCAAGCGTTAGACATTAAAGATGGAGACAAAGTTGCTCATCCAGATTTTGGTAAAGGAATGGTGATTTCTGTGGAAGGAGAATTGGTTACAGTAGCCTTTCCTGGATTAGGTTTAAGAAAATTGTCGACTAAATTTGCTCCATTGACCAAAGATTAAAGTTAATTTTATTTAAAATTATGAATTTGAAGATTCATATAAAAAGAGTCGTGTTTTTAGCATTAATTTTAATATTAGGATTTTTAATTTGGAAAAAATTTTTCAAGGAAGAGCTAATTTTGAATTTAGAATATCCTTTTCAAGTAGAATTGGTTTGGGATGGATATCGCTATCAAACCTTTAGTAATTCAACAAATGTGGAAAATTTTTTGAAAGAAAAAGCTATAAAAACTTATTCCAAAGATCTTATTATACCTGGATTGAAGGAGTCTATCGCTCCTTATTCAATAGTGAATATTACGAGTAATCGAAAAATTTCAATTGAAGTTGATGGAGAGGTGAAAGAGGTAAACACTTTGAGAAGAACTTTGAGTAAAGCCTTAAGAGATGAAAATATCAAACTTAATCCCTTTGATGAAATTGAACCTGAATTAAGTTCTTTAACCAGGGATGAATTGGAGGTAGAAATTACTAGAATAGAAAAAAAGAATGTTATAGAGAAAGAAGAAATAGAGCATGAGACAATTATTGAGGAAGATAAAAAAGTAAAATGGAAAAAAGTTGAAGTTAAACAAGAAGGAGCGGACGGTTTAAAAGAAGTTGAATATGAATTGGTCTATAGTAATGGTGAGCTGATTAGTAAAACTAAATTATCCTCTAAAATTGTCAAAGAACCGCAACCAAAAATTATCGTCGAAGGGAAAAAAATTGAAATTGCCACTACTCAAAGAGGTAGGGCTAGTTGGTATGCTTTTACTGGCGAAATGAAATGTGCGTCAGTTCTTTATCCAAGGGGAACTTGGCTTAGAGTGACTAACAAAGAAAATGGCAAACAAATTATTGTTCAGGTTAATGACTACGGACCAGATCCAGGCACTGGCAAGGTGATTGATTTGGACAAAGTGGCTTTTGCTAAATTAGCTAATGTCTGGCAAGGGGTGATTGAGGTGAAGATTGAGGAGATTGAGTCTTGATAAAAATTACATTTGAAGGGTTTTTTCAATTAAAGCTGTTTGAAAATTATTTAAAACTGCTTAATATTTTTGTTATCATGTTCTAGTATATGATAACATTTTATTGTTTTTGGCTTTTCTTAGTAATATTGAGTGAATATATATTTAAATACTGATTTAAATCATTATTTAATAAAATTTATAAAAGCGGTTTTGTTTTTTATCTTGAATTGTTTAATAGAAAATAGTAAAATAAATAATAGTTAAGAAGATCACTAATTATTAATCTGAATTTATTGTTGAATATTTTTATGGTTAAAATCGTTCAATGATGAGTTCTTCAATTAAAAAAATGAGTATGAAATTTAATAGTGAAAACTTTGAAAAAGAAGTTTTAGAGGCTTCCAAAAAGAAACCAGTTTTGGTGGATTTTTTTGCTGATTGGTGTGGCCCATGCAAAATGCAAGGCCCGATAATAGATGAATTAGCAGAAGAGATTAAAGACAAGGCAGTGGTTGGAAAATTGAATATTGATGAGTCTGCAGACATAGCTGAAAAATATGGAGTTATGAGTATTCCAACTATGATTGTTTTTAAAGATGGAGAAGTTCAAGAGACTATGACTGGTATTCGAGAAAAAGAGGCTTTAAAGGAAATTTTAGAAAAACATTCCTAGGATTCATTTTACTAAATAAAAATGCCTTTTTAACTTTTTTGTTATCATGTTCTAGTATATGATAACATCTAAATATTTGAGAGGTTGTTTGAAAATGGCATGGTTTAAATGTTTGGTGCTTGTTTGATTTTTGGAGTTTTGAATTTGTAATTTATTTTTTATGTATCATAAAAAATCTTTGGGTCAAAATTTTTTAATTGATTACGAAATAGTTGATGAAATTATTAGAGCTGGGGAAATCTCTTTAGAAGATAAGGTGTTGGAAATTGGTCCAGGAAAAGGTTTCTTAACTGATTCTTTGATAAATCAAGCTGGTCAAGTTTTGGCAGTGGAGAAGGATGAACAATTGTCTGAATTTTGCCAAAATCAATTTAAAGCGGACAATTTTAAAGTTATAACAGGGGATGTTTTGGATTTAGATTGGCAGGAAATTTTGAAGCAACATAATTTTTTGCAATATAAGTTAATCGCTAATATTCCTTATTATATAACGGGTAAAATTTTGAGACTGTTTTTAGAGAATTCTTTTCAACCTGAAATTTTGGTTTTGATGGTTCAAAAGGAAGTGGCGCAAAGGATTTGCGAGAAACCAGGAAGACTAGGAATTTTGTCTTTATCGGTTCAATATTTTGGGAAACCAGAAATAGTTAAAATTGTTACTAAAGAAAAATTTGATCCAATGCCTGAAGTTGATTCGGCTATTTTGAAAATTAGAGTTGACGATGAAAACAGGTTGAGTCCAGAAAATGAGAAAAAATTTTTCCGTTTGGTTAAAATGGGCTTTTCTAATCCGAGAAAAACTTTAGTTAATAATTTATCAGCCGGTTTGCATCAAGAGAAGTCGAAAATAAAGAAGATTTTAGATAAGATTAGTTTAGAAGAAAATGTTAGAGCGCAGGCTTTGAGAATAGATGATTGGAAGAAACTTATAAGTTATTTTTAACTATGTATTATCTAGGAATAGATTGGGGAAAAAGTAAGTGCGGAATAGCGATTGCTGACAAGGAAACTTTAATTGCCACTGGTTACAAGAAAGTTCTCACTGAAGCGATATTGTCAGAAATTTTGGCTTTTGCTAATGAAAATGAAATTGAGAAAGTAGTGGTAGGTGTTCATCAAGATTTGCTTAAGAAAAAAAAGTTTGAAAATTTTTTGGAGAAAATAAAAGCAAACAATATTTCTTTGGTGTTGGAAGATGAAAAATTTTCAACTAAAATGGCACAGAAAAATATAATGGATTTTAGGGATAAAAATTTAGCTCAAATTGACGATGAGGAATCGGCTAGGATTATTTTGCAAAGTTGGTTAGACAAGGAAAAATAAAAATGTTAGAATTAAATAAAGTCTGGACCTCCATTCATGAGCGGGAGAATAATAGTAAAATAAATTTTTTTAAATAATCAAGCTATCGTTTTTTAGCGGTCTAGGTTTCAATTAAATATAAAAATTAAATAAAATGGAAGATTTAAGAAAACCTCAGTATTCAGTAGTTATTCCTACTTACAATGAGGCCAGCAAAAAAGCTGAAATGGAAGAGCACCTCAATACTATAAAAAATTATTTTGAAAAAAATAAGTTGACTTATGAAGTTTTAGTAGTTTTGGATGGACCTACTGATGAAACTTCTAATTTGGTCAGAAAACACTCTAAAAATAATGAAAACATTAGAATCATAGATAGAAAAATAAATCATGGCAAAGGCTACACAGTTAGAGAGGGTTTATTGGCGGCTAATGGTGAGAGAAGAATGTTTACTGACATGGATGGAGCTACTCCGATTGAAATGTTGGACAGGCTTATTCCTAAGATGAATCAAGGGGCTGATTTTGTGATTGGTTCAAGGGATTTGCAAGAATCTGAAATTAAAAAACATCAACCTTTTTGGAAAGAGTGGATGGGTGATCTGGGAAACTTAATGATTCAATTTGTTGGTGGTCTCCGGGGAGTAAAAGACACTCAGTGCGGTTTTAAACTTTTCAAAGAAAATTTTGTGAAAGATGTTTTGCCTAGAACAGTGGTTAATCGTTGGGGGATTGATTTTGAGATTTTAATTATTGGTAAAAAACTAGATTATAAGATGGAACAAGTTCCAGTAGAGTGGGACGATAAAGGAGAAAGCACCGTTGGAATTTCGGGCTATATTAGTACTTTCAAAGATTTATTCAATGTTCGTTTAAATTTAATTAAGGGCGTTTATAAATTAGATAAGAGAATGAAAAATATTAAAAATAAATAATGAGTTCAAACAAAAAACAAAAACAAAAAGTTTCAGAGTTAAGACAAGATTTAATTACCGGGGATTGGGTAGTGATTGCCAATAGCAGGGACAAGAGACCTGATGAATTTCAAGTTGAATCCAAGCCCAGTGAAAACAGTGATCAAGAAGGTTGCCTTTTTTGCGATCCAGAAAAATCGGGTCAAGAAAAAGATGTTCTGATTTATAACACTAATGAAGGGGATTGGAGCTTAAGGGTTTTTCCTAATAAATATCCAGCTTTTTCTCGTCCTGTTGGCGGAAAAATTCAACATCAAGAAGAAGGCCCTTATTTTTGGATGGATGGCTTGGGTTATCATGAGTTGATTGTGACCAAGGACCATTTTGAAAGAATAGGTTCAATGAATAATTTGAAAGTAGCAGAAATTTTTGATGCTTTTCAAACTCGCTATTTGGAATTAATGAACAAGAAGTCAGTTCGTTATATTGAAATATTTCATAATCAAGGCGAGGAAGCTGGAGCTTCAATTTTTCATCCGCATTCCCAATTAACAGCCATTCCAGTAGTTTCTCCTTATATAGAATTGGAATTGAAAGGGGCAGAGAGTTATCATAAGTCTAATAAAAAATGTGTTTTTTGCGATATAATTGAGTGGGAAGAAGAGGAGAAAAAAAGAGTTGTTTTTGAAAACGATAAGTTCATTGCTATTTGTCCTTTTGCTTCCAGAAGAGCTTTTGAGGTTTGGATAATGCCCAAAAAACACTCACCATATTTTGAGAGAATGGAAACAGAGGATAAAATTCAGGCAGGTGAAGCTTTAAACCAAGTTATTAGAAAAATCAATGAAGTGCTTAATGGTCCCGATTTTAACTTTTATTTACACACTTCGCCTTGTGATGGCAAAGACTATCCCCATTATCATTGGCATATTGAAATATTGCCCAAGACTTCTATCTGGGCTGGATTTGAGTTGTCTACGGGAATTGAGATTTCGACTATTGAGCCGGAGAAAGCAGCAGAAGCTTTGAAAAACGCCTGATAAATTATTTTTTGTGTATTTATTTGTCAGATTTTTTGCTACTTGCTCGACGCACCAATTTAGTGCGCCTTGTTCGTTGCTTAAATCTTCCTCTAATACCATTTTCAACTAACCCCTCCCCACCCAAGCATTGAAAATTTTAGCTACAACTTTGAAAAATATTAAATGTGTTTATGGATATTAGTTTAAAATTTTTTTCTTTGTTTCGTTTTAAATTTTTGTAACTTAATGAATATTAGTTAATTGGAAATGGTATAACTACACTAAAAAATAATTCATCAAGTAATTTTTGAGATTTTTATTTTTGGTTTGGGGTGAAATTAAGCTTTGGTTTTTTTCAAGATTATTGGCACAATCTTGAATAATCAACTATTTAACTAAATAATTCTTAAAAATGTTAATAGATCCGAGTCAAGCTGTTGAAGTATTAAAGGATGTTCCAGCTGAATTGTCAGTTATGATAATCAGTATGACTCCTATTTTTGAGTTGAGAGGAGCTATTCCAGTCGGAGTGGGGGCTTATAAAATGGGAATTTTAGAAGTTTATTTTTGGGCGGTGATTGGAAACCTTATTCCAGTTATTTTTTGGGTGTTTTTTTTGGAAAAAATTTCCAATTGGTTGATGAAAAATTTTAAATTTTGGGATAAATTTTTCAATAAATTGTTTGATAAAACTAGGAAAAAAGCTAATGATAAAATCGCTAAATATGGTGATTGGGGACTATTTTTTTTAGTGGCAATTCCTTTGCCAGTTACTGGCGGTTGGACTGGAGCGTTGACTGCTTTTTTGTTTGGAGTGAAAAAAATAAAAGCCATTGGTATAATTTTTAGCGGAATTTTAGTGGCAGGTTTGATTGTTTCTTTGTTGACTATTGGTGCTTTCGGATTTTAGGAACGGAATCCTTTACTGGGATGTTTAATATTTGGCTATTTAACATCTTTGGACAAAGAATAAGAGAACAGTATATTTAAAGAACTTGAAAAACCACCCCTAACCCCTCCTTTGGGAAGGGGGGAATTGGTAGAGAAGCTTTCCAAGCAGATCTCCTCCCTTTTTAAAGGGAGGATTAAGGAGGGTTTTTAAGAAAA
>Ga0306866_1000507_pt1 | contig 11838 bp, 22 predicted proteins | sample AntRauTorckE5432_FD_190450 | JGI IMG/M metagenome (GOLD analysis project Ga0306866, IMG submission 190450) | Saline lake microbial communities from Rauer Islands, Antarctica - Metagenome Torckler E5 #432 (v2) (version 2) | ecosystem: Environmental > Aquatic > Non-marine Saline and Alkaline >...
ATTGGCGCGCGGCTGTCGAAAAAAGCCCCTGCCCTGTAGCCCCTCTGTGAGGCCTCTGTAGACCCCCCTTTTGACCCCCTATTTGGGGGACAATGAATAAAGAATGTGGGGGACACCCTACCACCTGCTGTTCTTCCAAGCTGCCCTGACTGCTGTCTTGTCTGACTTACGCCCATTACATACCCGGCATAGGGACTGGAGATTTGCGATGTCATGGTTAGGTTCACCTGTGACCGAGGGGGGACGTATGTGATCTATAGTCCAGTCACCCCCCGTTAGTTCTGCACCGCAGATAACACACTCAGGGTCTAGGACTGTCTTCGCATAGGCGCGCGCTTTGTTCCACTCTTTCGAGTTGTGCCAATCCGCCAAGATCTCTCCTTAGTCCAACATCTCTTACATGGTACTACTTCATTCCCTCGAGTTGTGTGAGGTGTATCGCAAATAGGGCATTTCATAGCTGCACCTGCTTTCCGTCTTCGATGTAGTAGAAGGCTAATGTGGGTAATCTGACTTGATACTCGGCTAATAGCTCTAGGTCGTTATCGGTGTATTCAGTGGCGCTTAGGTTTCTAAGCTGCTGCACCTTTGCGTCTATAATCTGCCTGCGCGAACCAGATACGAATCTTAGGTCGCTGCAATTAGGAAAGTTAGTATCTACGAATTGCCTAACAAGGTTTCTAGTCGCGGCTACCGGAGACTCTGCGCTAACTATTGCAAACTCACCTATTGGCGTGTAAAGAACTTGATTACTAGCAGTGTTAGCCAAAGTGCCTTGAAGGTCGAACACTCTCATGAGTCTCTAAGCCCTTGATAAACCACTACTGTCAAGTAGCTGAATGTAGCTCCTAGCAGAATCATAGTTAGCCAGGGTACATAGGTTGTTATTAGTGTCGCTAGTAGATTTACCCCTACTAGGAAGAATGCGAGTATGACCATGCCTGCTGCTGTTTTCATAAGCGTTTGCGCTTTCTGTGTGAGCGTTGTCTTATACATAGGTTAGTTGTCTTTCTTATAGTTCGCTGAATGTAATTAGTGCGCCTTGATCTGCCTCACTCCCTGCCCATACCTTATTAGCTAAGATTTGGCAGATTTGAGAATCGTCTGAGAGTAGCCCGGCATTGTCTGCTGAATCGCCTACCGCCCTTATGAGCTTATCGAGATCTGGCTTTTGGGAAGGGTAATCTTTTGTATTGCTCTTAGCTCGAGGCATAAAGAAAATCACCTCTAAACAGACTGCGCCAATAAGCGGCTGACATGAGCTATTAGCTGCCTCGAGTACTTCAGTTAGTGTTTTGCGCCATGCCGGGAGCTTTTTATTGCTCTCAACTATGACCGCGCGCTTGCCAATAACAAACGCATTCTTTGAACCCTGTGGCTGAGGTATTCCCGGTACAAAGACCTGAATCATCTTATAGTCTGTCTATCAGCACTACGAACAAGAAGAAGAAGCAAACGCTTAGAGTGCCTACTCCTGCGCCTGCCAAGAATACAAGTCCTGTTAGGGGTTGCCTGTTTTTTCTAGTCATGATCTCTGACCTTTTTTCTTTAGTCATCGAGTGCCTCATTTATCAACGTTATAAGCTCCGCTTCGCTAATTTTGTGAGTTCTGTTTGATGCTCCGTCAAATAGTCGGAAGTAGTCGTAAACAGCTTTGTAAATTGCTTCTGCTTGCGTTTTTTCAGTCTGCATCTTGACCGTCTAAGATTGCGTCTTCTATTTCCTTAGCAAGGAATGGATACTTTAGTGTCTCTAGAATGTCGCGAGTGTCTGCTAGGTCTTTGATTACCTTTATAATGCGCTTGCGCTCAAGCTCCACCCCGGCTTCATAGCCTTTTGTGAAATAGAGTTTGTTTTCCAGTTCGCTCATGTCGGAAATCATCAGAACGGCGCATTCTCGAAGCCTGAAACTTGCGCCATAGTCGCGCCCTGCTGTGTCTTGCTACGAGCCTGGACTAGCTGTGCAGTTTGTAAGTGATGTTCAACTACCGTTTTTTCTACGTCTGAGTCCTTAGGCGTGTATTTCCCTATCTTCGTCGATAGCTCCCCGGTTAGCTCTATCCAGTCACCTTCTTGAAGATGCTCTGCTTGCGAGAAGTCGAACCAACATGTCCAAAGTCTTGAGAAGGGCTTTGTATAGCCTGGAACATCGTAGTTCTCCCAAACTGAAATCCTTCTGCCTTCCCAGCCAATTAGGTTTACGTCTCCTGTGATTGTGATCTGTGGCATTTCATTCTCTTTTCTGTGATGAGTAATTTCTTGCTATATATAAACATAATGCTTATGTATAGTTATTAAGTTAAATGTCTATATATAGAACCTTTAATAATGCTTATATATATATCTATATATAGAAGATGTATCTTATTTTAATTTTTCTAATCTGTCGATGCAGATTTCTATCGTTTCAGCAAGATCTGTATCTGTCAAAAGTATCTTTTTTCTAAAGTCCCAGAGTTCAAAAGTAAGTTGCTTTCTCATGTCTTCGCGACCATGACCGTAGCCACGTTTGTAACCCGTTAGCCAAGTCCGTTCTGTGAACTCTTTCCAGTCTGTTTCCTGCTGCATGATTCCCCTGTCTGTCAGATAGAATTACTGCTGGAGGCGTAGCTATCTGTGGGCTACGTCTCCTTCGGTTTCTACTTTGTATCTACTGCCTTTGCCATCTCTGTGATCTGCTCTAGGAATCGCTTAGGCATTCCATGAAGCTTGGCATCGCTGTAAAGCTCTCTAAGCCCTTCAACGTCACTACTTAGGGCTAGGACACTTGCGCGACCCTCAAACCCCTTTAGAGATACCGCCAAAGCCTCCTGTGAGGCTGCCTGCATTTCCTCCGCGCTAGGTCTTACAACGTGACCGTCTTTTTTGCTAGAAAAATTGAGCGTGGATAAGCTGCGCCCTATTGCGCTTGTGGCACAGTTCTCAACGAATGAGTTCTTGTTTATTGGGCTTGAGTTTCTAGTCTCCTGGGCGAAGTCTATAGCTGCTGCCCTCATGTCTTCCCGGTCAGTGTAGACACTTGCCATTATGACGATCTCGGTTTCGTTGATTAGCTTTATCTCCGTGTGTATTCTGCCGTTTGGGTGCTTCTCCCAGAACTTTGCTATCCTGTCGGCTACTGGTTCGTAGTTATCCATGAATCCCATTTTTACCCTCCTGTGATTTTGAGATAAGGCGCGCCGCCAGATCTGCTTTGTAACATTACAACGTTTTCACCATCTACATAGCCGTACTTAGCGCCCTTCATGCTGCTTTGAATAATTGACTTTCTAAGTGTTGCCTGCTGCTTCCAGAACTTTTCTTGTTCTAGTGCCGATTGCAGAAGTCGGTATTCCTCGGGGTCTATTTCTATCTCTGTGTCTTCTATGTCCGGATGCAGAATCCTAATTGCGCTGTAAGTAGAATCGCTGCCTTCTATGTCTGGCTGCTCTCCTGTCCTCACAAGCTCTAGGAAGCTCTCTGCCGCCTTCATAAGTGCTTCAGCCTCTATCGGGTCATACTCCACCGTAAACTCCCTATACTCGCCTCCTGCGACCGCGCAAAGTACACCGGGGCTATGCAAGCCTGTTACGATCATGTACCAAAGAACTTGAAGCCTGTAATGCTCCGGCAAGATAGGCATAGCGTTTCTAGAGAATTTGATTTCAAGAATGTAAAGCTTGCCATCTTCATCCTCTATAACTCCATCCGGGTTAGCGTGAAATGACGGGTTTTTCTGTGATTCGTAAGTGTAATCTCCGGTGTGAACTATGAGGTGTGGGTGCATGTCACCGAATAGTCGAGCTATAGCAGGCTCGAAGTAGTTACCTAGCTTCATAGCCATTGTGCCTTCTGTAGGCAATAGCAAGCCAGACTTCTGCGCCCATAAGTACACCGCGCTAGTCCAGGGGGATTTATTCATTATCGGAGCTATGTCGCTGCCGCCGATTGCGTGAGATCTCTGAGCATGCCACTCAGGAGATCCTGCCGGGTGTGTGCCGATTAGAGTGCCGCCTAGTTTGGCGATTGTCTTGTTTACTGTGATCATGTTTTGGAGCATAGCAAAGCAGCGCGACATAATTGCAGTTATTGTTTAGGAATGAACTCAGAACAAGCACTCACTGCATTAGCAGAAGGCATAAGAAAGACCGGGGCAACTGCCTGCCAAACTTCTGACCCTGATGCTTGGTTTCCAGAAGGTGGCGTTCCTAATACTAGCCTTAGGTCAGCTATTAGTCTTTGTAAGGTCTGCCCTGTTAGGTCGTTGTGTCTAGAGTTTGCTCTAGTGAATGATGAAAAACATGGTATCTGGGGAGGCGTAAACACTAGACAGCGCGCCAGATTGCGAAACGCTCGTAGCTAGTGTAAAAAGTAGTCTGAGAAGGGTGTAAAAAGTTAGACACCTGGAATGTGTGGAGGCTCTATTCCCTCGGTTACGTCCTCATATTCTTCAGGGTTGTTTACCTCGGTGTTCTTTACTGCCATCACTGAAGCGAAGAAAGCTAACGCTGCTGCGACGCTGCTAAGTATCTGCTGCGATTGCTCTCCGGTAACTATCCCGGCGATTACCAGAAGCGGCACTAATCCGGCTACTGCCGCGTAGATTGCTTTTCTGATCTGGGGGTTGAATCTCATTTTGCGTACCTTTCCAATAGGGCTAGTGGGTCGAATGTCTGACCGTAGAAGATGTGCTTAGGCGTGTCGCCGTAAGTAAGGTGAAGATGGCTACCGCGCGATGCGCTCCCAGTGTTTCCACACGCTGCGAACCACTTATTGCCCTCCCAGATTTTAGTACCTACCTTGTGCTTGCTCTTTACCTTCAAGTGAGCGAAACCTAGATACATAGGCATCTGTTTGCCTTCATGCCAGAAGCGTAGGACTAAGCAATTACCTAGAACATCGCTCCAAGTGTTTACTACTATTGTGCCTGTTTCCGGTGCTGTGATCCAAGCGCCTGTCGCTGCGCCAAAGTCTAAGCCTCGATGAGGATTAGTCCTGTTAGCAGTAGCGCCATAAAGTGCTGTGATGCTTGACTTAGGGAGTGGGTATCTCAAATTAGAACCTGCGAAACAACGGTAACGGCGAAAGCAGTAAGCGCGGCAGAAGCGAAAGCAGTAACCCAGGCTGTTTGCCAGCGAGCTTTTTCTAGCTCTCTTATTCTGTCTTCATGATCTTGAAGCATCTTAAACCCGGCTTTTACGTCTGCCATGTCACCTACTAGCTTTAGTAGTAGCTGCTGCTGTGTGTTGCTTCTAGGTATCTGCTCAGACATTAGCCCAGTAGTGCTTTCAGGTCATCAACGGTTAGCCCTAGTTCTAGAAGTTTCGCTTCTGCTGCTGAGCGAGCTAGTTCTCTATCAAGCTGGTTGGCTTGTTCCTCAAGTAATTGATTTGCGATTTGCGCTTCTTTAGCTTTTCGCGCCGTTACTTCTAAGGCTGTAAACTTAATTTTAGTTTCTTTACCTGAGATTGCATTTACAATAATTTCTTTATACATTTCAAGCTCCAAAAACTCTTATTGAACCATTAGAAAACGTTCCTACATCTACTTCAATTCCAATACTTGCAAGTGCCAAATCATCTTTATTTATGATTCCAAATCCAATATAACTTCTGTCAAAGTTAGCTCTTGTTGAGCCGCCTGTGTAGGCAATGTCCGCAAGTGATGTTGCATTAGCGTTTCTAATAACAATAGATTTGTTCATAGCTGACCCACCTCCCGCTGCTGTAGAAAGTCTGACCATTGGAAAATTAGTTGTTGTTTCGGAAGTTACACTCCCATTACCAGAAATTTTGAAAGACGCGGCGTGTCCCGTACCATCTCCGTTTATCAGTAAGACTATATTGCTATCCGCAATTGAAACATCAACATCGCTATAAATTATCAAATAATTTGAATAACCTGATAAGCCTGAAATTGTGCTAGTTGCCCCTCCTGTCGGTATTGTTCCCTGATGAATTTGAGTCCACGCTCCTGCGCCGCCCGTAGCATCTGCCCAGACTGGAACACCGGAGGCAACTGTAAGAACCTGATCCGCTGTGCCGATACCGATTCTAGAAGCTACACCGCTTGCATCTCCGGTTATGAGATCGCCCTCAGTTGTTATAGGCGAACCTAAACCAACGTATGCCGAACCGTTCCAGCTCTCATAGGCGTTAGTATCCTCCAAGTAAGTGAGCATACCTTCTACTGGGCTAGGGATTGCAGTAGTCCTAGCTGCTGCATCTGCGAAAACTATGACGCTTTGATTCATTAGAAAATTATTAAGATCGCTTGCCGGAAGTGGGAATCCGTTAGCGAATGTCTTGTATGCCATTTATGCCTCTTTCCATAGCTCTAGTCTAGTGAACCAATTGTTTACGTCTATTGTGTGAATCACCTTAGCAACCGAATAGTAGCTGTCTATGTTTAGCTCTAAGGTAACGTATTTTACGCCTAGGACTTCTCCTGGCATGATTTCTGCCGCGTGTGTCAAGTTGTTGTTTCTGTCTATTGCCGGAGTTGTAACACTTTTTACTAATCGCGTAGGGTACTGAGTGAAGACCCTATCTGCCCATACGTTTAGTTGGTCTATGTCTGTCGTATCTATCTGCACGTCTATCGCTGCTACCCCGTATAGGTCTATTGAATCTTGATCCTGCCTAATTACATAGGTTGCATCGTCTGTCTTTAGCGCGACCCTGAGCGAGTTATAAACATCATCGTATTCACCCTGGACTATAAGGTCACTCATACATAGGTGAAGATTGTCTTCGTGTGAGTTGCCGATAGTGTAAGTGCCATCTGGAATAGCGGCTGTGACCGGGCGCGGAATGAAAACAAACTCCTGAGTAGGAGGGTCTATCCAGAAGAACCCTAGTCCTACCTGTATAGCGTCTGACAAAAAGATATTGGGAATTACGTCAGTCGATAACACGCTAGGTATTCTGCCTGTTGTTTCGCTGCTGAGCGCGTACATGCTAGTACCGAAGCCCTCGGCAACCTTCTCAATTACCTCGTACGGAGACGCGTAGCCGTCTGGAAAGTCTGTAGTCGTATCAAATTCAGCTAGTCGAGTAGTCACTACTTTGTTAAAGCTATCTAAAGCTGTGATGCTGATTAGGTTTAGCCCGTCAACGGTGTAAGAAACATCTACCGTATTTATAAAGCCCGAGAAGATAACCTCGTCTAGTTCTGCTCTGTTTATTCTTACCCTGACCGGAGTGCCGGGTCTAATAGTCCTGTTGTTTGTCGGGTCGTAGGTGTAGCTCTGTAAGGCGATTGCAGCAGTAGAAGGCTGCGCCTGGAAGTAGGTCATGTTTTCTACTGTGCCGCCTAGCTCGGTCTTGACGTTTGCAACATCGCAATTCAAGTTCTGCCAGTCAAAAGCATAAGCACCTTCTGCTAGTACATCTGCGCCGCCTATTTCGCTAACCCCGATAATAAACCACCCTGCTCCGGCTAAGACGTTAGTGCCGCCTAAGTCAGAAACTCCTATGATAAATAGGTTTGCAGCGTTATCGGGTATGTAGAACTCGACCTTGAGGTCTTCTGCTATGTCAAAATCGGCTAGTAAGGTCATCTTATTATTACGTCGCTGCCCTGATCTCTAAGCGCCCTGTTCATTTCGTGAAGTAGTTGCTTACCATCTGTAGCCGCTGTGTTTATCTGAATGCTTATTGCGTTGCCGAACTGATCAAAGCGACCCCTGCCGCCCTGAGAGATGCTTCCCTGCCTAGCGAACTCTCCGCCGCCTGCTTGCATGTCGGGGGCAAACTTAATTTGGTCTGCGGCTTGTGTTGCCTTATTGCGAGCGCCTAGGAGCTGCTGAATGCCTGCAAGCTTCTGCCCAGAATTGCTACTGTAGCGAGCATCTGGCCCACCTAGTAGTAGGTCTAGCCCCTCAAAGGTTTCTTGAGCAAAGACGCTTAGGAATGTGAGCGCCTTGATTGCCTGGACTACTCCATCACCTAACCAGTTGAAAATCTGATCTGAAGTTACTTTGCCGGAGGCTATGCCAAAGGTTTGAGCGAATACATCTATTGCATCGCCGATGTACTTCATTTGTAGTTGTGCTTCGCCTGCCGGGTCTATGATTGCTGCCCAAAAGTCTTGCACTGCCGGGATAACTGTCTCTAGAATAAACCCTTGGAAGTCCTGCATTATAGGCATGAACTTTTCGCCGATTTCCGCGCGAGTGTTCTCTATCTCTGCCTTTAGTATGCGCTGCTGATTAGCTAGCCCGTCTGAGGTGTTTGCAAAGTCTCCGGTCACGCCTGAAGTTTCTTGCATTAGCAAGCTATAACGCGCTGTGACCTTCTCTGCCTCGGTCATTTGAGTTGTGCCGTCTGTGATTCCCTTTTCCAGGGCGTGAGCTTCTACCGCTGCCGCGCTTAGGTCTATGCCGTACATTCTTAGCGGTTCTGATTGCCCTGCTAGTCCAGACTGAAATTTAGCTAGTGCATCACCTACATCTAGATTAAATACTGAGGCGAAATCCGCTCCACGCTGTGAGATCTCATCAACAACCTCGACAATGTTTCCGCCTTCTCCGGCGATAGTCTCGGCGAAACTAGAAAACTGTGTAGCAATCCCAAACAACTCTGTTTTAGAAAGTCCTAGCCCTCGAGCTGCATTCTCACCTAGCTCTAGAATGCCTGCTGCTGCATCTCCGAAAGATACATCTACTGCGTTAGTTGCTTCTGAGAGATCGCTTGCAGCGTCTATAGCTTTCTTGATTTGTGTTACTGCAATTACACCTAATGCTATGCCAATGGCTGCTGTAGTCTTACCAATGTTTGCGCCTATTTTGCCAAACTTTTTGCCTAGATCGCTAAAGCTATTACTCGCGCCTTTAGTAGCTTTGGCAAGATTTTTATACTCTCCCAGTATCTCTACATTTAGCACTAAGCTCATTTGCTTCTTCTCCTATGTACCTCAGTTGCAAAGGCTAAGTATTCTGTCCCTGTAAGCTTTCTATACTCACTAGGGCTAACACCTGTAGCTATGACGAACTCTGCCATTTTCTTAGCATGATCTTCAGCTACTTTTTTCCTTTTGGGTCTGTCGCTCCGAGCATTCCTAAGGCTTCCTTTTGAGTAACTGCCTCAGTATCCTCGAATTTGTAATTAGGGTTATCTTGCTTCATCGCTACATAATAAAGAACTCTGAGCGCCCTGCCCTTAGGCTGACCGTCTGCAAAGATTTCGTCTATGCTGCGACCTACTAGCAGCTCTATTTCTTCAACTTGCCCCAGTGTCATTTCATCGAAATTCATCATCTGTGATTACATCTTCCCTGTTTTTTGATAGTTCTCTGTAATTAGTTTTTCTAGCTGCTTGAAATAGGTATCGTAGATTTCTTCTCTAGTGTAACCGAGTGCCTTAGTAAAGAATGGCTGCGGCCTAATGTGTCTTTTGTACCAACCCCAATGTATAGGGTTTGCATACTGAACGCCTGAAGCGCCGCTCCTGTTGTTACCAGCGCGGATAGTAATCTTGCTTGAAGCTGTCGAGCCTATTCTTATGCTGTCGCGTAGGTTTCCAGTTTTGACCGGGACTAATCCCCTGGCTTCGTTTACAACCAATTGACCGGACTCTTGCCCTGCCTTTTTGATTTCCTCTTTGGGCGCTCCAACATTCTTTAGCGCGCGAGTTATCTCCCGAAGGTTAGTAACTTTTACGCCGGACTCGACAGCCATAATTAAGCGGTTACTACCGATACCCCAAAGTACTGATCTGCATCTGCATCGTTAGGAGTAGTAACAACCCTAAGGGTTACTGAGAAGGTTGAAGTCTCGTTAGAGTTCAGGCTTAGCGGAGGAATCTCGTTGAACTTGACCACGCCTGAATAGTGAGGCTGTTCGGCTGAAGCCGCGGCGTTTCCGTTAGGCGCGATTACAAAAGTAGCGGTTGTACCAAAGTTAGACCAAAGAACGCGATAGAGAGAAGTAGCATCACCTGAGGTAATACCTTCAAGGGCTAATGCCCATTCTCCGCCTACACGCTGCTCGCAGAAGGTTTGAACATCTCCAGGAGCATCTCCTAGGGTTAGCTCTACCATAGTGGCGGCGCAGGCGTATTCCACATCTGCGATTAGGAACTTAATGTTCTCTGCGACAATTCGTGTGTTAGTCATTTCATGACCTTTCTAAATAGTAATTTCTAGCTCGAGTGAGATGTTTGCCGATAGGTACTCGGCGTTATTAGTTTGTAGATTGTAAGGCTCATTTACTCGAATCACTCGAGCGTATCTAGGCATAGCACTTATGACGTTATGAATTGCCTGATCTAGATTTTCTGTAGCTTGCTTATTGGTTGCAGTTGAAGCAATTACAACTAGCTCTAAATTGAGATCGTACTGAGTGCCTAAAGTGCTAGGTGTGAGGTAAGGGCTAGCAGAACTCATGATTACTATCGGCGGCGTTATGCGCTCCGGAACGTAATCTAAAACTCTGATGCCGGCCTCTTCTAGGTCTAGCTTTAGTTCTGCCTTAGAGAGAGTGATTTCGTTTGTCATACTGCAAAACCAACATAAGGCAATAGCAACGGATAGACAGCGCCCATAGGGTCTTTAGCGACTCTGACGGGTGTTCCATCTAAGCTAGCGAATTGCGCCACTCCATTAGGCGCAGAACGCCTGTGAAATAGCTCTGAGGAACAGATAAGCGTTGCCTGTCTGTGTATCTGATCTGGAACAACGGTAATAACGCCGACATAGTTTCCAACCTGAGCAGTGCCAGAATCTAGACAGGATTGTATAAAACTACCTGTCTCATCTGTCCCGACGTAGGCTTGCAGCTCTGCCAGCGTTACTACTGTTGTCATTCAGATTTCCTTAGGCTACGATGTCTAGTTCTACAATTGCCCCGGCGAATGGTGTGCTGATCGCCAAATACCCATAGACACTTACTGAATCTGTAAGGGTTGTGATGTCACCATCGGTTAGACGTACCGGAGCGCCTGCTGATTCAAAGGACTGAATAGCGCGGCTGTTAGCCATGTACACCTTGTTAGCGGTCATAGCAGGGTCTACGATTACTGGCATTCCTAGAAGGTTGCCCGATAGTCCTGGAAGGTTAGCAGTTCCAACGTTGTTTACGCCCTGACCGTCTTGTAGCACTACCGGTCTGCCGTCTCCGCCTACGATTGTCATCAGGAACTTGTAGCCCTCAGTGGAGGTAACAATAGCTTCAGGTCGTAGACCAGTTCCCTCGAAGATCTTAGAAGCGCCATCGGTAATACCACCGATTAGTGCCGCTAGAGTTCCTGCCGAGATGTCAAACACTTTTCCGGTCATAACTAGGGCTTCGACGTGTGCAACAAAAGCAGCGTTAGAAGCGTTTGCGTAAGCAATAGTAAGCGCCTGAAATACCGTGTTAAGGTAATCAACAGTGGATCGCTCGATTGTCTGCTTAGAGAAGGTTGTGTAACCGCCGTAAGTCTTTACTGGCGCAGAAGTGTTAGCGATTGTCAAGTTGCCAAAAGCCAATGCGTCATTCTCGGGGTCTTGCTCTGTAACGGAGAGAGTGTTAGCAGTTACTGAGGCATACTCAATAGTAAGCCCTGAATCTGGAAGCGCTGCTCTAGAGAAGGCGGATAGCGCCGGGCGGTTATTGTCGATTAGGTTGTTGATCTGACCAACAAAAGCGGCGGTTGTTACAGTGTTGGCACTAGTAGAAGCTGCGCGAGCAAGCTCAATAGCTCCGGCGTCACCGATTAGGAGTTTCTTAGCGAACTCTCCTTGTGAGCGGATTTCTGAGCCTGCAACTTTAGGGGTTGATGCTGTAAGTCCTGCTTCGACTACCCGGCGCAATTCAGCCATTTCGTCTTGCACAGAACGAACGTCTAGTTCAATGTTTTCTGACATAGATTTTCTTTC
>Ga0306866_1000508_pt1 | contig 11836 bp, 16 predicted proteins | sample AntRauTorckE5432_FD_190450 | JGI IMG/M metagenome (GOLD analysis project Ga0306866, IMG submission 190450) | Saline lake microbial communities from Rauer Islands, Antarctica - Metagenome Torckler E5 #432 (v2) (version 2) | ecosystem: Environmental > Aquatic > Non-marine Saline and Alkaline >...
CCAGCATATTCACCCATCAATCCCATAGTGGGACCGCTTACAATACCACCCTCTGCAAATTTTGGTATCGCTGCAAAGGCACTTAGCACACCACCAACTGCAGTGGCGATGAAAGCAGGCTGTGTAAATATTGCTGCTGGTCCTGTACCTACGGCAGATTGTGTAGCTCCGGCTATAGCATTTGCAATTGCATTACTTAGGAGCATATTTATAAGCTTCAAGAATGTAGCAGCCATGTTTTTAACAAAACCCTGCATTCCAGTTTCAGCGAGATCTAGTCCAGCTATCATTCTAGTCCCCATTGTATTAAAAGCATCACCGACTGCCATTCCTACAGTATTAGCAAGCTCTCTAAGCTTAGCTAATTTTTCAGTAAATTCTGAAACTTTAATTATATCTTCTTGTGAAATAAGGTCTGCTGTAATATTTGAACCTTGTGACTGTACATTACCAACAGATTCTTGATCAGTTCTAGGTGGTTGTGCTTCTACACCACCGCCTGATGGACTTACAGTAGCAACTTCTTTTTGTTTTAATAATAAGCCATTAAGATTAATTATTTTTATAAGTTCCTCAGCTTGAGCCTCTAGCTCTTTAGTTCCGTTTTCAGTTTCAATAGCTAGTAACTTTTCTGCCAGGGCGAGTTGTGCTTTTTGTGCTGCAGCTGCTTGTGCATTATTACCAACATTCTTAAAAGATGATGCTTGTGCATCTGTCACTGCTTTTCTTCTTGCTGATAATTCCAGTTCCTTTTCTATAATTTTTGCCTGGATCTCCTGCAGCTTTTCTTGTGCTGCTTTTGCCTTTGCAGTTTTTAGTAAGGCTTCATTATATTTATTTACAGCAGTAGTCGCTTCATCTGTATTTATAGTCTCGAGCTTTAGATTCCCCAAATATTTTGGAGATATCCTATTGAGCTCTTGTATAGCTTTTATCCTTTGTTGCTTACTTACATTTTCATCACGAGCTGTAAATAAAAGCTCTTCGACTTTTGCCTTTTCTTTAGCGATGGCATCTGTAGCTCTATTAGTAACCTCTGTAAGTTGATCTTGACTTTCAACTACTTTTTCAGTTTCTCTATTAAATAAATAAAATGCAGATACAGCAACGCCAATTCCTGCAGCAATTAAACCAAAGGGAGTTGCCAACATTGCTACTTTTAAAATCCCAAAGGCAGTAATTAATCCAGGTATAACTGTAGTCATTAGGAATCCTAAAGCAACTAACACAGGTCCAATAGCTGCAGCCAAAGCTGCTATGACAACAATTAGTCTTTGAGTAGCAGGAGTAAGATCTTTAAATTCTGAAATTATTTCAGCTAGAGTATCAGTAAGATCTCTAATTATCGGTGCTAATATTTCACCTACAGCAATACCAGCAGATTCTGCAGCAGATTTAAATTTCATGAAACTACCTTCTGTAGTATCATCCATGATGGCTGCCATTGCCTTTGCAGATCCAGCAGCTTTATCATATTGTTTTGCAAAGCCTTTTGCTGCTTCTTGGTTGTCCGCTAGAATAAGTGCAGCAGTAGCACCCTCTTTTTTAAATAGATTTACCGCAGTCGCATTCTTATTTGTGCTGGTATTAATCATATTAAAAGCTTCTTCCATAGTAAGTCCAGACTCTGCTAGTTCCAGAAAAATATTTTTAAGGCCTGTTCCTGCTTTACTTGCTTGTAAACCATTATTAGTTAAAACGGAAAGCATTGCTGTAGTAGTCTCTAAACTTTGCCCTGCAGATCTAGCAACTGGTGCTACAGTAGCCATAGCTATTTGAAACTTACTAAGGTCTAAGGCAGAGCTAGAAAAGGACTTCGCCATCACATCGACAACACGTCCTGTTTCACTTGCCTGCAACCCAAAACCTTGCACGGTAGAAGCTGCAACGGTTGCAGATTGTGCTAGGTCCTCACCAGAAGCTTGTGCAAGGGCGAGTGTAGCTTCTGTAGCATCTAGTATTTGAGAAGGATCGAATCCTAGTTTAGAAAATTCCAACTGAAGTCCAGCTACATCGGTAGCTGCAAAACGTGTAGAGGCCCCTAGATCTTCAGCACTTTTCTTTAGCGCAATAAGCTCCTGTGAAGTTGCTCCAGAGATCGCTTCGACCTTAGCCATGGACTGCTCAAATGTTGCAAAGGTTTTTACAGCCAAAACACCAAGACCGCCAATAGGAGCAGTAAGACCTACAGTGAGGTTTTTGCCTACTTTGGTCATTCGTTTGCCGACTTTCTTTAAGCTCCTTTGCACGTTTTGCATCTGTGACGAAAACTGCTTTAAGTCAGCATTAAATCGTATAGAAATGTTGGCTAAACTACTCATGAAGTGACTTTGTGAATAGCTTCAAAAATAGAAGTAAACTCGTCTGCTGGACTCCAACATTGTTTCCTTTATGCCACAAAAAAAACCCCTCAACGGATTGAGGGGTTTTCCCGAATTATGAAAAAAACAACAAACTAAAATTTTATTCTTTACTTTTCTTTGCCTCATCTATCTTAGACCACAATTCTTTAGGATCTATTTTTTTAAGACTTTTTAATTTTGAATTATCCCAGGCTAAAGGATAGAGATCATGCATAGATTTCTTTTTATGTTTCTTATCTAAGTGCGGAGAAAGTACAGTGACTATAAGTTCCCGGTGCATTTCCCATCGCTCCTTAAATAGATTTTCCTCATAACGCTCAAAGCCTTTTATTTTATTCTTAAAGGCTCTAGGAGTAGTCTGGTAGAAATCATCCTCACGCATTTGTAATATACCAAAGGCAATTTCTTCCAGTTCATCCCATGTTATTTCTTTGCTTTCGGTTTCGGTTTTGGAGCTTTCTTCTGGCTCACCTTTTTTTTTCCGTTTTCTGCGCCTGGAATGCTTTTCATAAAAGCATCAACCACCGTTTGCAATTTACCAGAATCCTGAAAGACTAAATCATTTAAGATGTCATCTGTATTCAAAGACTCGCCACCAGCATTTATAACTCCAGCATTTACAAGATCTCCTATTTTTTCCAAGGCATCAAATTTGGGATCTGCACTTATATTGCTAAAGGTTTTTTCAAATACCTTAATCACACCTTGGATTCCTTCTTGTTCCCAAAGCACACCAAGATGTCTAAAAGCCCCATAACCAAACTTTATAGGGTGAGATACACCCTCTATCGTGATTGATTTCATAAGCTTATAATGGAAGATCTACTTTCTCTAATTTCTTAGATCCAGAAAAGGATATAGAAGCTGTACCATCTTCTTCTACTGCTAGATTAAGTTCTAAACTTTCGATAATACATTCACCTTTGAACATAAAGGATGCATCACCTTCTGAGGGAACAAATTCAATAGGGATAGCAGTGTCATTATCATCATTATACAGATCGAACAAGGCTCCAAAATCGTGAGCATCTTCACCATCGGAAGCGTAAACCGCCAATGCTGATGCAGAACCGCTGAAAGACTTCTGGCCTTTAGCCCTTTCTACACCATCTGTGTCTTTTGTAGATCGCTCTCTGATTTCTCTTGTAAGAGTTACGCTACATTCTGTAGAATGATATACTGTTTTTTCGTCTAAGGTCATCCTTAGGTTACCATTCATTACTTTTTCTCCGGCCATAATTTCTAATATTTAAAATTTAAATTCATAATTAATTGTGCAAAGACCTTCACGGCCATCGCTATAGTTGTAACCTGTCTCGTTTCCACGAAACTTCCAGTTGTAACTTGATTCTTTTATTGCAGTTTCAATCGCATCTACTATTGTAGCTCCTTGATTTAAAGACTTGGCGAATACAAAAATGTCTACTGCATATTGCGCACTTCCATCTTTTGTGATTGGTCCAGTATTGCTTAATTTAAAATTGACAAAAGGGAGTTCTTTTTCTTGTGTGGCTAGATCCCAAAATACATTAGCATCTATCACATCTGTAATAGCCTCAAGACTCATCACTTCATTTACATGTTTTGCTGCTTGTAGTATCATGAGCTTAGTTTATCAATTTGTTTCTGAATAAATTTTTGCATTTGCTTTTCGTACTTAGCAGTAGTTGATGAATTACGCTGCGAGACTACTCTATCTCTAGCCTTGTCCACAACTGTGTTTATTTGTTTTCTAGATCCACGTTTGTTAGATCCTATCTCAGTTCCTTTGTCTACAACCATGTGCCGGTAGTAACCGCCTTTTTTTCCTTTTGTAGAAGGTCTTACCACTATTTGTGGATTACCGCCTACAGCACGAGCCGGCACGGTTTCTTTTGCCACAGACTTCTTAAGGTTGCCTGGTGGATAGCTATTCCCAAAACGCTTTGTGGTCCTATTGCTTTGTGGGAGTTCATCCCTATAAGCCCTTACCAATGGTGTCGCTAGTTTTCTTTGTATCTTAAGCACTTCGCGCCTTGTCATTTTATCGTCTAGCTTTTTCAGCTTTCGATTGAGCTCCGAAAATCCTTTTACATCAATGTCCACGTCTTGTGCATTTAAGTTTAAGAAATCTATTTTTTTGTTGGCCAGATAATTCTATAGAGTTAATCTGGTAGATCCCATCAAAGTCCTTAACGAAATACTTTTGTCCATTCACAAATAGATCTGAGCTAAATCTTACAATGAAGGCCACCACTCCAATTCCAATGACTCTACCATCGTCATCATCTTCACTTCCTGTAAAATCTTCACGCTTGGCATACACCACCTCTTTCACCAACTCATCCTCTTGAGTGGATTCTCCAGTGTCGGTTTTGGTCGCTGTATTTTTAAACAGAGATACTTTTCTATTTAATTGTCCAGCGTGTATGTATGCAGATTTATTCATCAAAATGTTTTTCTGTAAGGTCGCAATACGTTGTGCGCTGCCTGATTAAATTTAATGGGCATATTTTCCCTGTAGGTGTCGTTGTGAGCGAATAGCAAAAGACAAGCTCTCTTTATGTCCGCAGGAATGTCCGCAACACTATAACCAAGATCTGCAGTGATAAAGATTCTATAGCCAAAATCTGAAGGGATATCCATGTCTAAGTAGAGGATCTTACTTTCGTAATTCCAATTATTATCTTGGATATCTTTCAGAGTACCATTTTCATCTTCATACTTAAGAGCTGTGATGCCATCTTCTATAATGGGAAATTTAAGTTGAAATCTATCGAACCAACCTTCAACTTCTACGGTAGATCCTAGTCGTTTAAGCACAGGATATTCCAGATAGTTTTCTATCTCGGTAGTGGCTGAATCTATAAATAATTGTAACAATGCATCTTCATCATCAAAATCTATTTTAGAATTCGCTTTTGCCTGGGCAAGAGTAACTATATTTTTTGTTGCTTCTGGAGCACCGTATCTAAGACTGAAAGTGTTCATAAATTATTTAACTATTTCGCCATCTTTGTTTTTCACTAACTCGTCAGCCTGTTTTTCTTTTAAGACAACGGTCATCCCTTTATGTTGTGGAAGACCGTATTTTCCAGCTGCATTGTGACAAAGGATCTTCACCTTTACATCCTTTTGCTTTTCTGGCTTTTTAGATTTTGCTTTCTTAGCTTTAGACTTTTCTTGATCTGCAGCTTTTTTGGCCTCACCAGTAGATTGCTCCACCTTTTCTGTGCTTTTATTTTCTTCAGACATAATTTTTAAATTTTTAATATTATATCACTCTGAGCCTGAAAGACCCAGAGCAACATAATAAATGATTATATAGTGATAAATTTGTTGGCAGAGAATGCATTTTCCTGAGCTATCTCTACACCTGCGTGAGAGTTAATTACCAATCTAATGGCATTACTCAAAGAAGCAGAATAAGGATCTTCCAGTAAAGACACTGCGCCCCATTCTCCAATAAACAATTTACTAAAGTCTCCGTAAATTAAGGCCTCGTTATCTGTAAGTGTAGGCACAAGAGAAGTTGCAGCGGCATTACTACCATTTAACTCATTTCTAGTTTCCATAACGAATCGACCAGAACCAGCATCCTTCTTGGTGCTCATGAAAGCAGCTCTAAGCTGTGGAGACATTAAGTAAGCTCTAGAAAGTTCAGTTGCATCTTCTGCATCTATTAAGCCCATAAGCTCAGTGACATGCTCCCATTTTGCAGCTTCCGCTGTTGTTACAGAAGAAAGGACTGTTCCAGCCTTGTTCAAAATTCCTTCTGGCTCGTTGCCAGATCCAGCTCCGTTGATTGCTGCAGCATTTAGAGAAGTCTCATAAGCTCGCAAAATCATTTGTCTTACAAGGCTTTCTACATCTGGACTAGACTGTAGAATAAGTCTTCTAGAAATATCTACTGCGCCACCCAAACGTTCTGGAGAAAGTTCTGGGCCAGTAAAGTTCTTATCTTGTGGAGTAATAGCAGCATTTTCTGCTAACCATTGCATGGTGTACTTTTGTCCAACGGGAAGGGGAATAGATCCTCCAGTTAAACCGCTTAATCTTGTAGCTCCAAGAGACTCCAAAAAAGTTTCTGGTTGAAAAGGCATTTGCACTCTTGGGGTTTGATTTACAACCAATTGACCTCCCTTTTCACCACTATCACCAGTCACAGATTGAGCCCGTAAAGCAGACATAGGGATGGTAAATTTTGCATTACCGGGAGTTTCTACTCCTGCAGCTCTATTGGCCTCGATTCCAATTTCATTAAGTTCTTTTTCTGCACCTTCCAAAATGCCTTCACTTCTAAAAGCTTTGGTAATGGATGCACGCTCCGTGATTTCACGCTTTTCAGCTTCTTCACCTTTTGGTTTAGCACCACCTTTGCGCTCACCTTTTTGGGCTGCAGCTCTTTTTTCGAAGTCTTCAATTTGTCTCTCTTCTGCAATGTCAGCATCTAGTGCCTCGATTTCAGTTTGTAGAGTTGCAAATTGGCTTCTTTGTTCATCGGTGAATTTTCCATCACCTTCTTTTCTGGCCTTGACCAGATCTTCTTGAGCTTTAGTTTTTGAAGCTCTCTCTTGTTGTAACTGTGCAATTTTAAGCATGGGTATTATTTTTATTGATTAATAATTGAGCTTCAAAAACATCAAATTCTGAAGTTCTTTTTTCTTCATCTGTATCATCCTCGGCAGAGTCTGCAGATGTATCTGGTGTAAATTCTTTTCGAATCTCATTTAGGTCATTTGTATTTCTAGCCAATGCATCTGGATTGGAGTTAAGAGCAACGATGGACCATTCTTGTAGTCTTTGCTGTGTGAAATACAAAACATCGGGATCTTCATTAAGATTTTCTAGTCCATATCTGCCATCTAAGATTTCAGCACTTATGGAAGCTCCACGAATTATTCTACTCTTAACTTTGTTAAAAATCTTTTCTGCTAGAGGATTGTTTTCTGCATCTTCAAATCTTACACGCCCTATCACAAAACCATTTTCAATAAAAACTTCTGAAGTACCAATGACACTATCTGCATCCCTATGATTGTGATTGTAACACACAATAGGATTTGTTTGATAGCGATCAAGAAGCCATCCATCACTTTTGAAAACAGTATTATAAGTATCTACTGCTTCGCTAGAAATCACAAAGTCAGCAGTTCTTTCTGCTTCATTGATACTATCTGCACGCACTTGTGCATTTCTTACTTGTATTTTATCCTTTGCTTTCATCAGCTAATAGTTTTTTCATTTGTTCTTCGTTAAGAAGATTAGACATTTGTAAAAATTGATTACCATCGTCATAAGGGTTTAAACTCTCTAAAACTCTTATTTCGTTGGGAGTCATAGCCTTTAGGAATACCATAGACTTGTAATATTCTGCTCTAGACTTAGGATCTACTTGAAGTAATATTTTAAAGTTTTGATCTATTGCTATCGACTTTTCTTTTTCAGAATTTGTAAAAAGTTTAAAGTCCAATTCTTCCTTAATCTTTTGGGCAATAGGTTTTACAGCAGATTGTAGATAGTCTTGCTCCATCTGCACCATAGAGTTATAACCGCCCTCACCTTTTATTCTCAATTTGTGATTTGGGATGTGTAACCACCGGGCAATATCTTCTGTACCACTGGCGTAGGTTTCAATAAATTTTGATTCTTCAGGATTAAGACCTATCCTTTTATATTGCATCCCTTCATCCAGTACTGCTGCTCTATGCTTATTCATAGTCGTCAGCCTTTTTTCAAAAGCTGTACCTATAGCATCTTTTGCAGGAGCTTTTAGAACTTTATCGGTTTCAATCACCCCATAGCTAAGGCCTTGATCTTCTAGAGAGCTAGAGCCAAATTTTTGTGCATTAAGTGTAACACCAAGATTATCTGCCGCAAATTCTAAAACAGATTTACCTAACTTCCCATCAAATGAAAAGCCCGGTATATGCAGCACCTCATAAGATTTGTACATCTTACCTTTGTACTCATAGTACAATTCATTTTCATGATCTATAACCGTTACCAGATTTGAGTCCCAAAAGTTTAAGGCTGTTTTGTTACCAGATTCATCGGTCACAATACCAGCAAAAAAATTACCCCTTAATAATACCGTTGCAGCTATTTGGTGTTTAAAGCCAAAAGCAGACTGGTGGTAGTTTGGTCTAGTGTTAAGTAATTTATGAACCGGGTGATCCTTAAGGTAGGAAACTGTATCGTCTGTTTTTTGAATGACAGCATGTGGAAGTATGGCAATAGAATTGGCAATCATGTCTATTCCACTGTAAAATGCGGAAAGCGTTAACGAGCTGCGAACATTTACTTTATTTGCAGATTGCGTTAAGCTACCGTAACCAAAACCAGGAAAGCCCTGAAGCAATGTTGGAGAGCTAACTACTGATCTTAACGCATTTTGAAAAACAGACATATTTCTTTTATCTGCTTCAAAAATACGGGAGCTATCTAATTAAAAACTCCAACAATGTTTCCTTTGTTGGAGTTTTTAAAATTGTGCTAACGTTGTATAAAAAACATTAAAACGTTTTTTTATACGGGTGTTAGCAAAATATTCAACGAGTGAGGTTAAAAAACTTCCATCTTTTTTAAACGAAGCATCGATGCACCAGCTTAAAGTATCTTCGCACCAAACAACAGGCAAAAGACTTTCATTGTACCCTAAACTTAAATCCTCTTCATCAATAGGATAGTAATCGACAAGGTAATCAGCTTCAAATATTTCAATTCCTTTTTTATCTTCACGTCCAATTGATTGCAATGGGATGATATCTTTTACTGAAAAATCATAGGTTAGTGGTTTTCTAAAACACATTTTTTTTAATGTTACATCCTAAAATCTAAATTTTATTTTTCTCATTTCTTTAGTTTTTCTTTTAGTATAAAAATGCATACTGCAATTTCAAAAGCCATCAGAATTATTATAAGTAAAATTCTTATCCAGTGGTCGTTGATCCATTTAAGATCGAGTAGGGTAGAAGTCGCCAATGGGAAAGCAAAAGTGAGCACTACTATAAATATAAATTTGAGGTCTTTTTTCATTTCTTGTTGTTTTTTCTATTGTTCACATTGCTAAAACTTCTGTAACATGAGTATTTGTACTCTCCAAAAAATTCAAAGTATTGATCATTTGCCCGGTTAAAGGCTTCAAGATTTGTTTTAGAGGTTTTTAGCATTTCAAAAAAGTAGTTGTAAAATCCTACGTTAGTGGCCAGCTTTTTAATTAGTTGATTTTCAGTTTCTAATTCAGAATGTGATTTCATTTGGATCGGTGTTATTGTATTGAGATTCATTAGTATCTTCTGGTGTCATGGTTCCTGCTAGAGCCATTACAGATGCAATGATGCCATCTATTCTTTTGGTCGATTTGTTTTTTGCATAGCGTATATTTTCGTTTGGATCTTGATAAGCCACACAACCAGATATCATCCATTTTAAAATTGGATGGCCACCGTGTCTTATTTTTTCAGAATAAATAAGCGTTTCAAATTCTTTAGTTGGAAATGAAAAGTGAGCTGTAGTCTGTGGAAATGGGTGCATCTCTATTTCTCTAGCTGTTAGATTCTGAACCAGTTGGGTAGCTTGCCAGGAATCATATTCATACCATTTTGGGTTAAGCACATCCCAACAGAATGCAACAATGCTTTGTAAATTCTCATAGTCAATTTGGTTACCTGGTGTCGCCTGTAGGATGGGCTGCTTTTCGAAAAAACTGCTTACATCCTTGAAGCCTTTTAGATCGATGTATTTTTTTAGGGTTTGATTTTTCCAAAATTTATAAGGAACTCTATCCTCAGACGATCTTTTTTCTACTGTATCTAAAGGGCAAAATAGCATAGGCAATAAGTCTCTTATCCCATCTTCGTCTGGATTACTTACAAAAACTATAGCAGATAGATCTATTGTAGAACTTAGGTCCAGGGCACCGGCACATCCGTACTCTAAGAAGTTTTTCATTCTTATTTTCCCTGAACATTTATCCCAGATATCTTCAGGAATTCTAACTTCAGCAGCATCTACCCACTTGTTAAGATGCTTTGTTTTAAAGTTTGGTATTTTACTAGATTGGTTAATTGCCTTTTTATACTCAGATTTTAGATGTGAAATAGATACAGATACATTTAAATTTGGATTTGCTTTTATCCAATTTGTTTCATCTTCCCAATCATCAATATCATCTAGATCATGAATCATTATAAAAGTGTGATCATCATCTTTTATCCCACTCAGTATTTCTTTGTAAACATCTTCAGCTTCCTTGCAGGCAGATTGCATGTTGAATCCTGCGGTAGTAATTATATAAAGCAAAGGGTTTTTCCTGGCACCCATTGCAGATTCTAAAACCTCTCTAATGCTGTCGTCCTTGTGAGCATGGTATTCATCTATGATCGCGAGTGAAGGATTTAATCCATCCTGTGATTTGGAGTCACCACCAAGAAATTTAAATTTTCCCATAACAGATGGATATCTTATTTCACGCTGTGTATTTTGCACCCCTCCAGATCTTAATGCTATCGATTTTTTTACAAAGTCGTAAGCTTGTTGCCAAACTATTTTAGCCTGGTCTTCTTTGGTTGCTCCTGCATATATTTCTGGTGAAGCTTCATCATCGAAGCACAAAAAATAAAGACCAACTCCAGCCAAAGTTGCAGTCTTACCATTTTTTCTGGCTACTTTTTCATAGACTGTTTTAATTCTCCTATTGCCAGACTGGTCCTTCCATCCTAAAATATTATAGAGAGTAAACTGCTGCCAAGGTTCTAGAGTAAATGACTCTTTCAATTTTCCCTTTTCACCCTTGGTATGGATTAGAAATTCTTCAAAGAATTTTATAATGTGCATGCCTGCAGCATGATCTATGTAAAAACCAGACTGAACACTTTCATCAGTCCATTTGTAAAATCTACTAACAGCTTGCTTTATAGTTTTACCAACAACCAATTTACCATCACGCACATCTTGTGCATATTGAAATGGAATTGAATTAAGCATGTCGTTAGTAATCTTCATTTATGATTTTTTTAGTTTTCCAAATTCAGCAAATAAGTCTCCCTGGTTAGGATCTACAGAACTGTTTAATTCCTTTTCAGATCTAGGATCTATTCCAAATTGTTTAAAGCATTGCATAATTGCTTTTTCAGCATCCCTTTTTATAGTCAATTCCACTGAAATATTTTCTGCTCCAGATGTATATTTCTGTCTATAGCCAGATCCTTTCTTATCTTTATTCTTAGATCTTATCTCTCTAACCGCCCATTCCCATTGTGAAAAGTTTTCTGCCATAAGCTCTAAAGCCGGTAAATGAATTCTTTTCAAAGATTCTGAGGAGATTAAAATTCTAGCAAACTTTTTAAAATGTTGCTTTGCAGAAGTGTCCAAATAAGATGGTGAGTTAGGAATCTCTTTTACTAATTCTGAAGCTTCTCCTTTGTGTACTGTTTTCATAACTAAAGGTTTAAGCCCCCCCCTCAAATATTAACTATTAGTAAAATTCTCGG
>Ga0306866_1000509_pt1 | contig 11826 bp, 15 predicted proteins | sample AntRauTorckE5432_FD_190450 | JGI IMG/M metagenome (GOLD analysis project Ga0306866, IMG submission 190450) | Saline lake microbial communities from Rauer Islands, Antarctica - Metagenome Torckler E5 #432 (v2) (version 2) | ecosystem: Environmental > Aquatic > Non-marine Saline and Alkaline >...
GGTGCCATCTACCTAGGTTTGATTGCGCTGATTCCACTGGTTGCATTCACTGCTATTGGAACTAACCAAAACTTCCCATTCGGTGGAACTTCAATTTTGATCATCGTTGGTGTTGGTCTGGACACTGTGAAGCAAATCAGCGCCCAGATGCAGCAGCGAAACTACGAGGGCCTCCTCAAGTGATCGGGATCCTTTTGATCGGCCCTCCGGGTGCCGGCAAGGGGACTCAGGCGGCGCTCCTAGCAACTCGTTACTCGATTCCTGCCATCTCCACGGGAGACATCTTCCGCAAAAATGTAGCGGAAGAGACCTCGCTTGGAATTGAAGCCAAGGGTTACATGGACCGTGGTGAATACGTGCCGGATACCATCACCAATGCACTGGTGAAAGATCGGCTATCACAGCCAGATGTTCTGAACGGCTTCTTGCTAGATGGTTACCCGAGAACTCTAGATCAGGTCGAAAAGCTAGACGAGGTTTTGGCCCAGAATGGTTCGAAACTAGATGTCGTTGTGCAGCTAACAGCGGATAGTGAAGAGCTGGTTTCCAGGCTTGCTAATCGAGCCATAGAACAGGGCCGTACCGATGACACTCCCGAGGTCATCCGTAAGCGGCAGGCAATTTACGAAAACCAAACAGCTCCCTTAATCGATGTCTACGCTTCCCGCTCACTAGTTGCAAAGGTGGACGGACTCGGCGATGTCAGTGTTGTCACTGCTCGAATTCACGAAGTTCTGTCCGCGCGCGGCCTAAGTGAAGATGCGTAAAAGCTTCGAGCTAAAAACACCAGATCAGATTCGCAAGATGCGAGTCGCAGGGCTGCTGACCGCAAAGGCCCTTGCAATGGTGAAAGCAGCAATCAAACCTGGAGTTACCACTCTTGAGCTTGATCAAATAGCTGAGAAAACGATTCGAGCTGGCGGTGGAGTTCCAAACTTTCAGTTGGTGCCCGGGTATTCCCACACCGTCTGCGCATCGATAAATTCGACGGTGGTTCACGGGATCCCGTCCAATCGGGCTCTAGAAGCTGGCGACTTGATTTCAATTGACTGTGGAGCGGAAATTGATGGTTGGAATGGCGACAGCGCGTTTTCGATAGTGGTGCCTGGATCAACAAGTGAGCTCGCTCTTGAGCGCCAGAGGCTCTCAGATGTTTGCGAAGGTTCGCTATGGGCCGGGATAGCCGCCCTAGCGACGGCCAAGAAGCTAAACGAAGTTGGAGTGGCGGTCCAAGATTACGTCCAGTCACGAGGCAGCTACGGGATTCTGGAGCAGTACGTCGGTCACGGCATCGGACGCTCAATGCATGAAGACCCAGCTGTGTTTAATTATCGAGTCCGAGATGTCGGGCCGAAGGTGCGATCTGGGCTGTGCATCGCGATTGAACCCATGATCACTTCGGGGGACCAAGCAACTTTTATTGAAGCCGATGACTGGGGTGTTGCGACCTCAGACAATTCAGACGGAGCGCACTGGGAGCACTCGGTTGCGTTACACGACGGTGGTATTTGGGTTTTGACATCAGTAGATGGTGGTGCCGAGGGCCTAAAGCCCTTTGGAATTGTCCCCGTCCGTTTAGATTAGCCACTAGCTTTCGCGGCAAAAACCCCTTAGTATTGCACCTTGGCGTTTCTGCGTGAAAAAACTTGAGAAGTTTGAGGGATTTTTGCGCGTTCGTAATGCTAAACAAGTAGTGATTAAGTGAGTGCATGGCCAACAAAGATGGTGTTATCGAGATCGAGGGATCGGTCGTTGAAGCTCTACCCAATGCAATGTTCCGGGTGGAGCTAACCAATGCTCACCTAGTATTAGCCCACATCTCGGGAAAGATGAGGCAGCACTATATTCGTATTCTCCCTGGAGACCGCGTGATAGTTGAGCTGTCGACATACGATTTGAGTCGCGGCCGCATTATTTACCGCTACAAGTAGAAAGAAAGAGCATGAAGGTTAATCCAAGCGTCAAGAAAATCTGCGATAAGTGCAAGGTCATTCGTCGTCACGGCAACGTGATGGTTATTTGCGAGAACCCTCGTCACAAGCAGCGCCAGGGCTAACAAGCCTTCGCAAAAACTAAATAGCAAAAGCCAGCACCAAGCGAAAGCTAACCCTCGGTTTGAAGGCCGGGGCTCAACTTGCCAAGTTGAGATGGAGCTGTCCCAGACCTTCAAAAAAACGAAAGACAAATAATGGCACGTATTTCCGGAGTGGACATCCCTCGCGAGAAGCGAGTGTTGATCTCCCTTACTTACATCTATGGCATTGGTCCAACTCGCTCACGCGAGATTCTGGCGGCCACCAAGATCTCAGAAGACATCAGAGTTAAAGACTTAACCGACGATCAGTTGATCGCGCTTCGAGACAACATTGATCAGAACCTCAAGGTGGAGGGTGACCTTCGCCGTGAAGTTGCAGCCGACATTCGCCGCAAGGTTGAAATCGGTTCATACCAAGGAATTCGTCACCGTAAGGGCCTTCCGGTCCGCGGCCAGCGCACCAAGACCAATGCACGAACACGCAAGGGTCCAAAGCGCACCGTAGCAGGCAAGAAGAAGGCAGCCCGCTAGTCGCGGCTCATAGGATCTAGGAGAAAATCACATGGCAGCCCCCAAAGCATCCGCGGCAACTCGCAAGCCTCGTCGCAAGGACAAGAAAAACATTCCGGTCGGTCAAGCGCACATCCGCTCTACCTTCAACAACACCATCATCACAATCACAGACCCAACCGGAGCAGTTATCTCTTGGTCGTCTTCAGGAGATGTCGGCTTCAAGGGTTCACGCAAGTCAACCCCGTTCGCAGCTCAGATGGCAGCTGAATCAGCTGCTCGCAAGGCCCAAGAGCACGGTATCCGCAAGGTTGACGTTTTCGTCAAGGGCCCAGGCTCTGGACGAGAGACTGCAATTCGTTCGCTTCAGGCCGCTGGCTTGGAAGTTGGCTCAATCAGTGACGTGACTCCACAGGCTCACAACGGTTGCCGCCCTCCAAAGCGTCGACGCGTTTGACCCTCAGAAAAATTTAACACCTCACGCACGCAGGTGCCCGCCCGCGTGTTTCCATGACGAACATCAAATAGCGGATGTTCAGATGAAAGGAACCAATAGTGCTAATTGCACAGCGCCCCACATTGCACGAAGAAGTTCTAGGACCGAACCGTTCAAGATTTATCTTGGACCCACTGGAGCCAGGATTTGGCTACACCCTCGGTAACTCGATGCGACGCACATTGCTCAGCTCGATTCCAGGTGCAGCTGTTACAAACATTCGCATCCAAGGTGTCAGCCACGAGTTTTCAACAATCGCGGGTGTCAAGGAGGACGTGGTTGAAGTAATTTTGAACATCAAAAACCTTGTAGTTTCCTCGGAGCACGATGCTCCAGTAGTCGCTCATTTGACCAAGAGTGCTGCTGGCCCAGTGACCGCCGCAGACATTCAGGTTCCTGCCGGTGTTGAAGTTCACAACCCAGAGTTGGTTCTTGCAACCCTAAACGCCAAGGGCAAGCTAGAAATCGAGTTCATTATTGAGCGCGGTCGTGGCTACGTCCAAGCTTCCCAGAACCGTAATCCGGATGCCGAAGCCGGAGTAATTCCAGTTGACTCGATCTACAGCCCAGTGCTGAAGGTTTCTTACCGAGTTGAGGCAACTCGTGCCGGTGAGTTCACCAACTTCGACAAGTTGATTGTTGACGTTGAGACCAAGCAGTCGGTTGAACCACGCGATGCTGTTGCCAGCGCCGGCTCAACATTGGTTGAGTTGTTTGGCCTAGCCAAGGAACTAAACGATGAGGCCGAAGGCATTGAAATTGGACCGGCTCCAGTTGAAATTGCGGCTTCCAATGAGTTAAGCACTCCGATTGAGGACCTAGACCTAACGGTCCGTTCCTACAACTGCCTGAAGCGCGAGGGAATCAACACGGTTTCAGAGCTAATTGCCCTGAGCGAAGACCAGTTGATGAACATTCGCAACTTCGGCTCAAAATCCGTAGATGAAGTACGCGACAAGCTGACCGAGCTTGGACTGAAGTTCAAGGACGCCGTCCCAGGTTTTGATTCCGCATACTTCGGTGGCGGCTTCGACGAAGACCAGATCTAACCTTTAGAAATTCAAGGAGAAACTAATGCCTACCCCAACTAAGGGACCCCGCCTAGGAGGCGGACCAGCCCACGAGCGCCTGATGCTTCGTAACATGGCCACCTCACTTTTCATGCACAAGCGAATCGTCACAACCGAGACCAAGGCCAAGCGTCTTCGTCCAGTTGCCGAGCGCCTAGTGTCCTTCGCTAAGCGTGGAGACCTAGCCGCTAGACGTCGTGTGATGAGACAAATCACGGACAAGAACATCGTCCACGAGCTCTTCACTGAGATTGCACCACTAGTTGCCGACCGCGAAGGCGGCTACACCCGCATCACGAAGCTCGGTTACCGTAAGGGCGACAATGCCCCTATGGCTGTAATTGAGCTTGTGCTGGAGCAGGTGCAGGCAAAGCCCAAAACTTCCAAGTCAAAGCCAGTCAACAACGTTGCAACCAGCGCAGCCGCTGAGCCGGTTGCAGAGGAAGTTGTTGAAGCATCAGCAGACGAACTAGTAGTAGACGAAACTGCTGCGGTTGAGACCGAGGTTGTTGCAGAAGCTCCAGTTGAAGTGGCTGCAGAAACCCCAGTTGAAGTAGCTACTGAGGCTCCGGCTGAAGAAGCTACTGAAGCGCAGGCCGAAGAGCCAAAGGCTTAGAGCCGCAAAGAAGATTGAAATGAACAAGCCCGCTGGTGATTCTGGCGGGCTTGTTCGCTTTCGGGTAGACCTTGCTTATGACGGAACTGATTTCGCGGGGTGGGCTAAGCAGCCTGGCCTTAGAACTGTCGAAGGCGATTTGGTCAAGATGTTCGAAAAGGTTTTTGGCAAAAGCAAGACTGACTTTGACATGCGAGTCGCCGGCAGGACCGACTCCGGGGTTCATGCCAAACACCAGGTGTGTCACCTGGATATCCCCCAGAAGCGCTTACCGCGAATCGGCAGAGATCCGTTGAATGCTTTTCGGCTGAACACACTAATCGCCGACGATCTAATCATCCTGGATATTCACCAGATCACTTCCGATTTTGACGCCAGATTCAGTGCTCTAGGTAGGCGCTATCGCTACACGATTGCTGACCCTGAGTTTAAAAAAGACCCTATGTTGGTGCGCTACGCACTGACGCACAAGCGTGTTTTAGATGTTGACCTGATGAATTTAGCTGCCAAAGAACTGATTGGCCTGAAGGACTTTGCGGCATTCTGTAAGCCAAGAGCTGGCGCCAGTACGATTCGCAACTTGACTACGTTTGAGGTGTCCAGGGATCCGGGCGGTCTGATCACAATAGACATTCACGCGGATGCTTTTTGCCACAATATGATTCGATCGCTTGTGGGGTCGATCATGGCGGTCGCCGATGGGCGCCTCAGTATCCAAGATCTTATCCATGTTCAAAAAAGCGGCAAGCGTGCCAATAAATTCAAGACAATCGACGCCAAGGGCTTAAGTTTGGAGTCAATTGATTACCCGGATCCTGCCGACTATGCCAAGCAGGCAAACCTAAACCGGGTGATGCGAGAATCCAGTGATAATTCTGTTTGACCCAATGCCTATCAACCCCTAGACTTAGCGTTTGGTCCGGCATTGTCGGCCGGTTTGAAACCGCTTGAAAAGCGGAATCACACAAACGAAACTATGAGGTAATTTACCGTGCGTACTTATTCGCCAAAGGCCAGCGAGCTGAGCCACGAGTGGTTTGTCATTGACGCCACAGAAATCGTGCTGGGGCGTCTCGCGTCTCACGCAGCAGTCTTACTGCGAGGCAAGCACAAGCCAACCTTCGCGGCTCACATGGATAACGGTGACTTTGTAATCATCGTCAATGCTGACAAAGTTGTTCTAACCGGCGACAAGCTGGAACAGAAGAAGGCCTACCGTCACTCTGGCTATCCAGGTGGCTTAACCACTACCTCTTACTCCGACCTAATGGCTAAGAACCCAGTGCGCGTTGTTGAGAAGGCCATTCGTGGAATGTTGCCAAAAAACAAGCTTGGCGATCAGCTAATCGGCAAGCTAAAGGTTTACGCAGGCAGCTCCCACCCACACGAGGCCCAGAAGGCCAAGCCTTTCACCATTGATCAGATCGCCCAGTAAGGACAAAGACCTTGGCAGATAACGAAGTCGAAGAGACACAAGTAGTAGAAGCAGATACTTCCTACTCAACAGAGTCAGAGCCAGCGAAGACTGTGCGATCACGGGGAAACCTAACTCAGCCAGGTGCTGGGCTTGGTCGACGCAAAGAGGCAGTTGCTCGAGTTCGTCTAGTTCCTGGAACCGGCAAAATAACGGTAAATAAGCGTTCAATCGAGGATTACTTCCCAAACAAGTTGCACCAGCAGCTAATCAACGATCCATTCACCGTTCTGGAGCTGCAGGGTGCGTATGACGTCACCGCTAGCATCGACGGCGGCGGAATCGCCGGTCAGGCTGGCGCGCTGAGACTCGGCATCTCTCGTGCTCTCAACGAGATGGACACTGACAACAACCGAGCCATCTTGAAAAAGGCTGGCTTCCTACGTCGCGATTCGCGCGTAATCGAGTCCAAGAAGGCCGGTCTTAAAAAGGCTCGCAAGGCCTCACAGTTCTCCAAGCGCTAAGCGAAGTACTTGGCCATGGCCAGGCTTTTTGGCACCGATGGAGTTCGTGGGACAGCAGGCCGTGAAATTACGGCTGACTTTTCCCTTAGATTAGCGCAGGCTGCTGCCGTGGTCCTCGCGCAAAGTGCAAGAGAAAACGGCGAACGCCCGAGAGCAGTAATTGCCCACGATCCAAGAATTTCTTCTGACTTTATTTCTGCTGCCGTTTCTGCGGGATTGGCGGCGTCCGGAATTGACGTCTTCGACGCCGGAGTGCTTCCAACCCCGGCTGCTGCATATCTAACCGCCGACCTCGGGGCAGACTTCGGGGTAATCGTCTCTGCTAGCCATAATTCGGCCGGTGATAACGGCATCAAGTTCTTCTCGCGCGGAGGGCACAAGCTGCCGGATAGCCTGGAGGATGAAATTGAAGCTCAGTTCGGGAACGCACACAATGCAATTGGCGCCGAGGTTGGCAAAATAACCCGCTTTGCGGACGCCGAAGACCGCTATCTGGTTCACTTATTGGGAACGGTTAGACAGAAGCTCACCGGACTAAAAGTCGTTATTGACGCGGCCAACGGGGCCGCAAGCGCTATTTCGCCGCAGGCTTTTATCGATGCCGGTGCGAGCGTTGTCCTGATTGGCGCGGAACCCGATGGATTAAACATCAACGCCGGTTACGGCTCGACTCATATGAGTGCACTGCAGGCTGCGGTTCTCGAGCACAAAGCAGATTTTGGTATTGCTCATGATGGCGATGCCGATCGCGCTCTTGCGGTGGACCACTTGGGCAACATCGTTGACGGTGATCACATCATGGCAATTCTGGCAATCGGCATGAAGCAGGCTGGGCAATTAGCCAGGGACACTTTGGTTACAACCGTGATGTCCAACTTGGGCTTGAAGCTCACTATGGAAAAGCATGGCATTGAGATAATTGAGACGCAGGTGGGTGACCGCTATGTTCTTGAGGCCATGCGCGCAGGCGGATACACTCTAGGCGGCGAACAATCTGGACACATCATCTTCTCCCAATACGCAACCACCGGTGACGGGGTCCTAACTGGATTGCAACTCGCAGCCACAATGGTCCAGAGTGGAAAGTCACTCGCCGAATTGGCCGAACAAATGCCGCTCTACCCTCAGGTCCTTATCAACGTGCCAGACGTTGATAAGACCAGGGTTGATGATCATGAAATCCAAGAGCTGGTGAACCAGGCAGTAAATGAGCTGGGAAATGAGGGCCGAGTACTGCTTCGCGCCTCTGGAACCGAAGCTTTGGTAAGAGTGATGGTCGAGGCCGCAGACCAAGGAACTGCCCAGAGCTGGGCTGAGCGAATCGCCCGCATGGTTGAGACGAGGCTCGCGCTTGGCTAAGACTATTCAATTGCGCCGCTATCAAATAGCACCGGGCATGCTCGAAGAATTTAGGGCTTGGTTAAACAAAGAAGTGTTGCCAATCAGGAAGCAATTCGGCTTTGATGTCGAGTTCATGTATGTCGACAATCAAAACCATGAGTTTATCTGGGCAGTTTCGGTCCAGGGGTCGCCCGAAGATTTTCTGGAAGTACAGACTCGTTACGATGCCTCTGATGCCAGGGAACTGGCCGGCAAAAAGAAGCCGGATTGCCTACTAAGCGTCGATGTCAAGTTCGTTGAAGAGAACTAAATTTTTCTAACTTGAACTCGCTGCACCCGATGGCCCTCGCCCTTTTGCATAACCAGAGTTGCACGCGACCTGGTTGGTTCGATGTTTTGCTTCAGATTTGGAAGGTTGATATCTTTCCAAAAGCCTGCGGCACGAGCGATTGCTTGCTCTTTGGTTAGTTCGGTTGTCAGCTGGTGAAAATAAGACCTCGGGTTTGTAAAGGCGGTCTCCCAAAGCTGATCAAACCTTGCAAGGTACCAGCTCTTGATTGTGTCTGGGTCGGCATCAATGTAGATACTGAAATCGAAGTAGTCGCTCAGTGCTACCTCTTGGCCAGCAGCTGGGGGCTGCAAGACATTTAGTCCCTCGACAATCAAAACATCCGGAGCGCTAACGGCGGCAACTTCATCGGGAACGATGTCATACACCAGGTGGTCATAGACCGGAGCGCTGACGCCTGTCTTGCCGGATTTAATGTCGGACACAAATTGAAGCAGTCTTTTTCGGTCGTAGCTTTCGGGGAAACCCTTTTTGGCTAGCAGTCCGCGACGATTCAGCTCTTCGTTTGGATATAAAAAACCATCGGTGGTTACCAATTCAACCTTGGGAGTTCCTTCCCATCTAGTCATGAGCTCTCTCAACAGCCTGGCGGCAGTGGATTTTCCGACCGCCACAGACCCGGCAATTCCGATAATAAATGGGGTTCTTTGAGCCCTAACGCCATAAAACTCTTCGGTATTGCGATAGAGCGCTTGAGTTGAGGTTGCATACAGTGATAACAAACGGCTCACCGGAAGGTAAACCTCCGTGACTTCTCTAATGTCCAAAAAATCGCCCAGTCCACGAAGTTTGGTTATCTCCGCTTGGGTAAGGGGTAGCTCAGTGGAGTTGCCAAGCTCAGCCCAATCCTCTCGCTCAATCGCGAGATATGGAGAAAGACTATCGGTGCCTTGCGCTGCGCTCACAAGGGCCTATTCTGCCGTAGATTAGGGGTTATGTGTGGAATAGTCGGCTATGTGGGACCATCCGCTGCGCTCGAGGTGCTTATCGGAGGGCTCAAGCGCCTGGAATATCGCGGTTACGATTCGGCCGGAGTTTCGGTTATTTCAGAGAACAAAGGGCTAGAGACACGCAAGCGGGCAGGAAAGCTAGCGGTTTTGGTTCAAGAGCTGTCCGACTCTCCAATCTCCGATTCAAACATCGGAATTGGTCACACCAGATGGGCCACCCATGGCGCGCCGACAGACGGAAACGCCCACCCACATATTGGCGGCACCCATCAAAAACTTTCACTGATTCACAACGGCATCATCGAAAACTTTTCCTCTCTAAAAAAAGAGCTTGTTGACCAAGGGGTTAGCTTTTCCTCAGAAACTGACAGCGAAGTTGTGGCCCATTTGGTGGCAATCGAATATGACAAAACCAATGACTTGGTTGTCGCGTTTCGAACCGTGGTTAATCTTCTCAAGGGTGCTTTCACGCTGCTTTGCCTGCATGAAGAACACCCGGATTTGGTGCTAGCTGCGAGGCGAAATTCTCCATTGGTAATCGGGTTGGGTGAAGGTGAAAATTTTCTAGGGTCCGATGTCGCGGCCTTTATTGAACATACCAAGCGTGCAGTTTCAGTCGGGCAAGACCAGATTGTGCAATTACGCAAAGACTCCGTCAAGCTCACTGACTTTCAGGGACAGGCCGTTGAAATGGAGGAGTTTGAGGTTAACTGGGATGCCAGTGCTGCTTCCAAGGGCGGGTGGCCATCGTTTATGGCCAAAGAGATTGCTGATCAGCCTCAGGCTGTCGGCGATACTTTGATGGGCAGAATTTTAGCTGATGGCTCTGTGAACCTAACTGAGGTTGATGGCCTCGATCAGCTTGCGGAAGTTGATCGAATTATCTTTGTAGCTTGCGGCACAGCCGCCTACGCAGCGGAGGCTGCAAAGTACGCAATCGAGAAGTGGGCAAGAATACCGGCCAGCGTTGAGCTGGCACATGAGTTTAGATATCGCGATCCAGTGCTTGATTCGAAGACTCTGGTGATTGCAATGAGTCAGTCCGGCGAGACCATGGACACACTGATGGCGGTTCGTCATGCAGTAGAAAACGGCGCCAAGGTGCTTGCGGTTTGCAACTCTCAAGGAGCGACCTTGGCCCGCGAGGCACATGCCACTATCTACACCCATGCCGGTCCAGAGGTGGCAGTTGCCTCCACTAAGGCCTTCACGGCTCAGGTAACGGCTGGTCAATTGGTTGGTCTGGTGCTTGCTTGGCAGCGAAAGACCCTACCTGAGCCTGAGCTTCGAGGCATCGGCCTGGAACTACTCACGCTGCCACGAAAAATTAAGGAAGTCCTAGAGTCCATTTCAGAAATGGGTCAACTGGCGAAGGGCTATTCCACGGCGAAGTCGGTTTTGTTTTTGGGCAGAAACATCGCCTACCCAATTGCACTTGAGGGCGCGCTAAAACTAAAGGAACTCGCTTATATTCATGCCGAAGGATTCGCTGCTGGCGAGCTCAAGCACGGACCAATCGCGTTGATAGAACAGGGCCAGCCGGTAATAGTTATCGTGCCGTCTCAAAATGGAGAAGGCTCTCTTCACTCCAAAGTGGTTTCCAACATTCAGGAAATCAAGGCCCGAGGCGCCAGGGTAATTGCAATCGCCGAACTGGGTGATACCGAGGTGGCTGATTTTGCTGACGAAGTCTTCTTTATCCCCGAGACCATGCCATTGCTGGCAGGTCAGCTTGCGGTCATACCGTTACAGATTTTTGCGATGGAGCTTGCAAACGCCAAGGGACTCGATGTTGATCAGCCCAGAAACCTCGCTAAGTCGGTTACGGTCGAGTAGTGATTATTGGAATCGGCGTTGACCTTTGTTCAGTTGAACGACTGACCAAAAGTATTGAGCGCACCCCGCGGCTGGCAAACAGACTTTTCACGGAGCTAGAGCGCGGCTTGAAGGCCGAGTCACTGGCGGCTAGATTTGCGGCCAAAGAGGCTCTAGCCAAGGCAGTGGGAGATCCCAGATTGCTCTCGTGGCAAGAGATTGAGGTGCAGTCAGATAACCTCAATAAGCCGATTTTTGTCTTATCCGGTGAAAGTGCTAACACCCTAGAGTCCAAGGGTGTTACCTCCACTCACCTTTCAATTTCTCACGACAATGGTTTTGCAATTGCCATGGTTGTGATGGAGGGCAAATAAATGCGCGAAGTAAGAGTCGATTTGGAGCGTATTCGCTCGAATTATCAGGCACTAAAGTCCGCATTTGCTCCGGCTGCAGTGATGGCGGTAGTTAAGGCCAATGCCTATGGCCACGGCATGATCGAGGTGGCAGGCGCACTCGAAGATTCGGGGGTGGACATCCTCGGTGTTGCGGACCTAGACGAGGCTGTTTCCTTGCGTTTAGCAGGCATCAAGGCTCCGGTCATGTGCTGGCTATTAGATGACAAGGATGATCTCCAGTCCGCGGTGGAGCACAATATTATTCTCGGAATTTCGACGCTTCAACAGCTTCGGTCTGTCCCGCAAGCGGC
>Ga0306866_1000510_pt1 | contig 11807 bp, 13 predicted proteins | sample AntRauTorckE5432_FD_190450 | JGI IMG/M metagenome (GOLD analysis project Ga0306866, IMG submission 190450) | Saline lake microbial communities from Rauer Islands, Antarctica - Metagenome Torckler E5 #432 (v2) (version 2) | ecosystem: Environmental > Aquatic > Non-marine Saline and Alkaline >...
ATTTGCTGAGGATTCCCTTGATCATCATTCATAAAGAATTTTTCTTCATCAGGCTGGCCACTATAGCCTGCTAGTTTCCATAACTCATCAGCTTGTTCATCTTTGAGTGCAAAATGTTGAATGAGTAGCAAAAGTATATCTTCTGTTGGTCTTTGTTCACCACTTTCGTAAAGTGATAGCCTGTCTTCATCAATTTCTACAGCTCCTGATACTTCTGCAGGAGTTTTGAGCGCTTTGGCTCGCAGCCTCTTGAGAACTTCTCCAAAAGATCTATAGGGTTTTTTATTATTAGTTTCCATATTGTTATACTTTACACGATCTACTCTGTAAGAGACAAGTGTCATCTGCGCAGAGTAACACTGTATAATACTCTGTTATATGCCTATACCACTATCTCAACATACAAAATTAGCTCCCTACACTTCTTTTGGGGTTGGTGGAAGCGCGGAAAATCTTGCGCTAGTATCTTCAACTAAAGAATTACTTGATGTTCTTGGACGACAATCGTGGCAGCAAGTCTGGCTTCTTGGCTACGGAAGCAATACACTTGTCTCAGACAAAGGGTTACCCGGGCTCACCGTCATCATGAGAGGTGGAGTCATAGAAAAGCAATCTAAGCAACTTATTGTTGACGCAGGGGTATGGTGGGACGACGTCGTGAAAGCTGCAATTGACGCAGGACTATGGGGCATCGAACTTATGAGTGAAATACCAGGATCGGTTGGTGCTGCAATTTTCATTAATATTACTGCTTACGGGCAATCTATTGGACCGCTTGTTGAATGGATTGAGGTATGGGACAAGAACACTCAAGAAATTAAAAAATATAGTAAAAAAGATCTTACATGGAGTTACAAAAAGTCTATCTTTCAGCAGCAAGATCATTCTCAAGAAGTAATCTTGCGTGCATGCTTAGAGCTACATGAGTCTGCAAAAGAAGAGCTAGCTTATCAAAAAGCCTTAGATGTTGCCAAAGAACTGGGCGTTGGTGCAGACTCTCTTGAAAATAGACGCAGAATAATTATCGAGGCAAGAAGGCAGGCAGGATCGTTATGGTCTCCTGACGATCAAGAAAACAGGACAGCTGGATCTTTCTTTAGAAATGTCATTGTCGACAAAGAAACTGCATTAAAAATAGCTAGGTATGATGAATCTGGTAAGTCAACTGAACAAATTCTCAAGATGAATCAAATTCACGGCGGAGACAAAACACGTGTTTCTGCAGCTCATGTCATGCTAGCTGCCGGATTCTCTCGTGGTCAGCTTTTCGGTAAGACTGTCAAATTGCACGACAAAAACCTGCTTAAAATTGAAGCCCTTTCTGGAGCGACTGCAACAGATATCTACAGAGCAATGCAGCATATCCAAGTAACTGTGAAAAAATCTCTAGGAGTAAAACTTATACCGGAAGCACAACTACTTGGAGAGTTCTAAGATGAATAGGCGCAAAGTTATTAGTTACGTTGGATTTTTATGTATCTCTCTATTGGTTATTTTTACTTTTATTTCTTTTCTTTCAATACAATCATACGAAAAATATATCGTGACAGAAAATCAACTTAGTTCAGTGAGTGAAGAGCAAAACATAACTATTGGTATAGTTTTTGGTGGTGGTGTCAGTAAAGACGCCCCACTTCCACTTGTTGCAGATAGACTAAATGCTGGATACAAACTACTTGAAAACGGATACATAGAAAAATTAATTGTGTCTGGAGACAATCGATCGCTCGATTACAATGAACCAACTGTCATGAAAAAATATCTTGTAGACAATTTTGGAGTTGATCCGAGTCTCATACAGGAAGATTTTGCAGGACGAAGCACGTATGAGACATGCGAACGGGCGAGCAAAATATTTAATGTAAAGTCGGCATATTTGTTGTCTGAAGATGTTCATCTGCCACGCGCAATTTATCTTTGTCGACACTTTAGTCTTAATGCTTTTGGATATGCAAGTAACGCTTCCGCCGCAAGTGGCCTACAGATTGGCCAACGCTGGCGAGAGATATGGGCACGAGATAAAGCAGTATTTAACGTCAATATTATTGGTGAGTCAACTATTTTGGGTGATCCTATTGCACTCTGAAAATAGCTTCTTCTAGCTAGGAAGGGGGAAATCTTTAGCGAAGACCGTTATGGCTGCGTGGATGTTCTCTAGATACTCTTTATCATCGTGATGCTGGACTGCATCGTTTATCCAGTCTGCAATTTTTATCATTTCAGGCTCTTTCATGCCGCGAGTCGTCAATGCTGGCGTCCCTAGCCTAATACCACTTGGATCAAAAGGACTTCTTGAGTCGAAGGGTATCGTATTCTTGTTGACGGTAATTCCAGCAGTGCTTAGTGCTTTTTCTGCTTGTTTTCCACTTAAACCTTTGCTTGTCATGTCAACAACCATTAAGTGTGTGTCTGTTCCGCCTGTGACCAGTTTAAAGCCTCTCTTCATGAGTTCATCGGCAAGTTTTTTAGAATTTTTGAGCACTTGATGTCCGTATTCTTTAAACTCTGGTTGCAACGCTTGCTTAAGAGCAACCGCAATTGCAGCTGTTTGATGATTATGAGGACCACCTTGCAGTCCAGGAATAATTGCACGATCGATAAGTGACGGTATATTTTCTTTTGTCTTAGGTAATTTTTTGAGTGGTGTTGATGGATTACCGTTACAGAGAATAAGGGCTCCGCGTGGACCGCGCAAACTCTTATGAGTAGTTGTCATGATTACATCAGCGATTCCTACAGGCGAGGGATGATCTCCACTCACTACCAAGCCACTGATATGTGAAATATCCGCAAGTAAAAACGCACCGACTTCGTCTGCGATAGCACGAAGTTTTACCCAGTCGACTTGTCTTGGGTACGCAGTGTAGCCTCCAACAATAAGCTTTGGTTTGTGTTCAATAGCTAGCTTCATGACCTCATCGTAATCAATAAAGCCATCCTTATCTGTCGTGTACTGAACCGAATTGTACAAGGTACCAGAAAAGTTCACCTTCAAGCCGTGAGTCATGTGCCCACCATAGAATAAATGCAATCCAAGCACAGTATCTCCTGGCTCAAGTAATGCATAGAAAATAGCCAAGTTTGCTGGAGACCCGGAATAAGCCTGGACGTTTGCATGATCGACACCAAAAAGTTTTTTAGCACGTTCAATAGCAATATTTTCTACTTGATCCACATATTCACAACCACCGTAATAGCGAGCGCCTGGATAGCCTTCTGAGTATTTATCTGTCAAGCGTGATCCAAGCACATCTAACACCGCTTGGGATGTATGGTTTTCGCTTGGAATCATTTCGAGCCCGTTAGTTTGACGATCAGCTTCTGCCTGAGCTAGGCGAATAATTTCTTCATCTTGTATGTAGGGGAAATCCATTATAATTAATACCTATCTGTTAGTTGGTAATTTAAAACTTAAAAATAAGCTATATCATACTTTAATTATAGCCTATAAACATCGCGTATTGGTATATCACGCATGATATAATCATACTTATGTCATCACAAAAAGAAGAACCCAACAATCGGCTAGGCGCCCTCATATCAGAAATTCGTCAAATCCGCGGCTTAACCCAAACGGAATTTGCTAAGAAGCTAAATACGTCACAGTCAGCAGTAAACCGTATAGAAAAAGGAGGACAGAACTTAAGTCTCGATATGTTGAGTCGTATATCTGAAGTGTTAGAGAAACCTCTTATAAACGTCGGTAACCAAGGAGTTAATTTACGTATTGAAGGTGGACATGAACTGTCGGGTGAAATTACCCTTAAAACAAGTAAAAATGCAGCCGTTGCCCTACTCTGTGCGAGTCTATTGAACCACGGTACAACACTATTTAAATCGTTCCCTCGTATAGAAGAGGTATTTCGTATTATTGAAGTGCTTGAAAGTATTGGCGTGAAAGTGCGCTGGCTTCCTGGAAATGATCTTGAGATTAAACGACCAAACACTCTAAAACTTAAAGAAATCGACAGTAAAGCTGCAAGGCGAACAAGATCAGTCTTAATGATGATTGGCCCGCTTATTCATGAACTAAGCGACTTTCGCATACCGTACGCTGGCGGGTGTAAGCTTGGACAAAGATCTGTCAAAGGTCACTTGTACGGTCTAGAGGAATTCGGTGTTTCTATTGAGGCAAAAGCTAAATATTATCAAATAGACACGACCTTAAAGCACCCAGAGCGAGTCATATTGTACGAATCAGGCGACACGGTCACCGAAAACGTAATTATGGCGGCAGCTCTCAGTTCTGGAAAAACAATTATTCAGTTTGCGTCTGCCAATTACATGGTGCAGGATCTCTGTGGATATCTGCAGACACTGGGTGTCGATATTGAGGGAATGGGCACAACAACTTTGACGATCACTGGCTTAGAGAAACAAGCCAAAAAAGATGTCATTTACTATCCCGCAGAAGACCCAATTGAAGCAATGTTTTTTGTATCGACCGCAATATCGAACAATGCAGAAATCACTATCAAGAGAGTGCCAATTGACTTCATGGCTCTAGAATTGTTGAAGCTCAGAAAAATGGGTGCTTCGTTTACTGAATCAAAACGATACAAAGCCAAGAACGGGATCACTGATCTTGTTGATGTTGTAGTGCATAAGCATAACGGTAAACTTAAAGCACCTATCGATAAAGTATACGGTCGTCCCTACCCTGGACTCAACATAGATAACCTTCCCTATTTTGTCCCAATAGCTGCAGTAGCAAAAGGTCGAACGCTCATTCATGATTGGATATATGAAAATAGAGCTATTTACTATACAGAATTAACAAAAATTGGCGCTCAGATTGATCTTGCAGATCCTCATCGTATTTATATTACAGGACCAACTAAATTCACAGCTGCAGATTTAGTGTGCCCGCCAGCATTGAGGCCAGCTAGCTTACTTCTTATTGGCATGCTTGCAGCACCGGGTAAATCTATGCTTCGCAATGTTTATACGATAAATCGTGGCTATGAAGATCTAGCTGAGAGATTAAACAGCCTTGGAGCAAAAATAGAAGTCGTCAATAGTCTCTAGCGTCGTTTTACAGAATCAAACTACAGGAAGTCACCAACAAGTGCTATAACAACGCCGATAACTGCACAGACTTGCCCAATTACCCAGAAACGCATAGTCACTTTAGTTTTCGGCCATCCTCCAGCTTCCAAATGATGATGTAGTGGTGCTGCAGTGAATACTTTTCGCTTTAAGTACTTTTTAGATAAGATCTGAATTAAACTTGATCCGGCTTCAGCGACAAAAACAAGTCCGACAATTGGCAGTAAAAATAAGGTATCAGTTAGCATCGCAACGACACCAAGTCCTGTGCCGAGAGCGAACGAACCGACATCTCCCATGAAGAATCTGGCTGGGGGAATATTAAACCATAGATAAGCTAGAAGAGCCCCGACTATCGTTGCGCAAAAAGCTGCTATTCCAAAGTTTCCTTGCAGCAAAGCAATCACGCCAAAAGCACTGTAAGCACTAATAAGAAGCCCTCCAGACAATCCGTCGAGTCCATCACTAATATTTACTGCATTGGCAGTGCTTATGATAACGAGGATAAATAATGGAATAATAAACCATCCAACAGTCAAGCTGTCTATGAATGGAAGATTAATGGAATCAAATCCTAATTTATAATAAAACCATAATGCTCCAGCTGCCCCAACAGCAGTCGTCATAGCTAATTTAACTGGTGCACGCAGGCCACCCGCTCCATCACCAATACCCTTAACATTGATAATATCGTCTATCAAACCAACAAAACCTGCACCTATGAGCGCAGCAAGTGGCAGCCACGTTTGTTCGCGGTCAAGATTGAATAGAAGCGTCACAATTGCAACTGCGACTATTGTTACTAGCCCTGCCATACGAGGAAGGTTCCGTTTAATACGGAGCTTGTTAATTACTTTCAACTGATCACCAGACACTGAATGAGTTCGTGGTTTTTTCCACAGCTTATATTTGAAAGCAAAATAAGTGTATATAGGAGTCAGTAGCATAGCAAAACAAAACGCCAGAAAACTGAGTATAAATACGGTAGCTATTTCTTCTTTATATAAACTTGTAAGTTGCATCTGTGTTTTTTAACCTGTTATTAACTGTACCATATCATTCTACTTTTTAGCTTGATGCAGATCTGTATAATTAGTGTATATGAATAAAAAACCTCTATTAGTTATAGTAAGAGGCTTGCCTGGTAGTGGTAAGTCTTATTTGTCAGAAGCAGTATCAAAAAAACTACACGGTCTTGCCGTGACGTTGTTAGATCCTGATGACATTAAAACAAAATCGAAAGAATTTTTGGAGTTCTCTCAATCATTAAGCGAAGAAGGACTTGCAGAAGCTATTCACCCGTTCCGTTGGCTAAGAAAAAATGCTTGCGATGCTATAACGGCCAATAAAATCGTCATTTGGAACCAGCCATTTACTATACGGGGAATATTTGACCGACTACTGGTATTCATTATGGATAATTCAGAGCACGATGAAGAACTAGACATATTAGTCGTAGAAATTTCTATAGACAATACTGTTGCTTTAGAGAGAATAGAAAAGCGTAAAAACGAAGGTGAACACGGACCATCAAATGATACTTTTGAAAAACGAGTCAGTGAATATGATAGCTTTTCTGACTCATACGATACACTGAAATTGAATGGATCTGACGACGTTGATGAAAATGCATCGCTAGTTGCCGACAGAATAAACACGATAATTAACTAGAAAGTCGTTCCATCCAGCTTATCCGCAATGTTGGCTTTTTTTGCTTCTTTTTTAGCCTTTTCCATAGTCTTTTTGTTTATTTTCATTCGTCTGAGTAAACGACGCATAAGACCAGAATCAGTGCTCGCTGTTATAAGTTGTTCTTTGGTGCGCTGGGTAGACTGTTCGGCTTTTTGCATTTCCTTAATTGCTTTTGCAGAACGACGCCTCTCGTAAAACCGTGCGAATAACTTACGAGCCCTGTGTGACTTTTTTTGTCGCTTTTTCTGATCTGAAGTTTCAGAGTTTTTATCTCTCTCATATTCAGCATTATACGCATGAGATGATCGAATAAGTTCTGGGTTGTTTTCCATGATTAAATTATGAAGTATAAAGGCAAAATATCATGTAAGAAATCAGACAGGCTACTGGTGTTATGAAGAAATATCGGGTATAATCGCCTTTGTTAGTTGTTCGCGGGATTCGTATAACGGTTAATATGGAAGTTTTCCAAACTTCAGACAGGGTTTCGACTACCCTATCCCGCACCACTACATTGTTTCTTTTATCTAATAGAGCGCACCCGTAGCTCAGTGGATTAGAGCAGCGGGCTTCTATCCCGCGTGTCGCAGGTTCGATCCCTGCCGGGTGTACCAATATATAGACCTCATCCTCAGATGGGGTTTTTATATTGGTACATTTGCAGCAATTGAACCTGAAGTCCTGAAAGGACAGGTTCGCAAATCCCCCGCGCTTCTAGCGTAATACGGGCGGATTTTCTCTTCCCCTGCCGGGTGTACCAAATAAAACAGATATTACTAATTAACATAGAAAATTTTTCCCTTACCATCAACGTACTGGCGGAACGTTTCACTACCGTGTGGCTCACGGACATGGTGGTGAATAGCACCAGATACATAGTCGGCTAGCTGCACTAATGGCTCTTTGGCACTATCCACCGAGCGAACTTGCTTCAACGCATGCATGTCTCCCTTATGATGGCTACCGAACTCTTTCATGAGATGACGCGATAATCCACGGTTGAACCTAGACGGCCCATTAGTATCGAAAAGAACAATAGGGTCGTCTAGCCATGGCTTTAGTTGCGTAAATAGCTGGTCAAAAGAAAATTGTAGCAATGACATTTTACTACGGAAGACCTGTGGTCGTCTTTTTAGTAACTTGGCTTTATCTATCACGACACTAGCGAATACATATTCTTTGTCTTGCATAAAACTCAAAAAATTTACGTGGTGTTCATGAGAATTATGTGCAAAATGCAGCTCTCTACCCCCATTATGTTCGGCACGGTACGCAGAGATAGCCTGACAGGTAACTCCACAATACAAATTGTCAGGGACTATGACGCCAGTAAGAATAAACCACCTACTGGAACCCTTCCAGAACTTTCGGCCGCTATCACCAGATTCGTCTATAGCTATTTTCATTTTTATTTTATACCTTTTCAAGTAGTAGTGTAGCAAACATTGCAATTGTTCGCATAAAAAGGTAAAATTACCCCTGTTCTCATACCACACTATGGTGCCCGTAGCTCAGTTGGTTAGAGCGCTGGTTTGTGGTACCGGAGGTCGCGGGTTCAACCCCCGTCGGGCACCCCAAGAAAAAGTCTGATTTTCTAATCAGACTTTTTTAATTGATTCAAAACAACTTCTCTGTAATACTTATGCTTAATGAGCCCAGAAGAAGTCGACATTTTACTGAAAGTAATTATTGCCATATGTATGGGCGGAATTATCGGCATAGAGAGAGAATTAGCCAAAAAACCGGCTGGTATTCGCACGCACATGTTTGTTGCTGGCGCAGCCACATTAATTATGTCGATTAGTATACTGCTTATAGACCAGTTCAATCGCACTTATGACAATGTGCAATCAGACCCAGTCCGTGTTATTGAGGCAATTATAGTTGGTATCAGTTTTATTGGGGCTGGAACGGTATTGAAAAGCGAAAAGGATCATAATGTCTATTACCTTACAACGGCAGCTTCTCTACTATTTGCTTCTGCTATAGGCATTACTGTCGCTTTAGAACGGTATTGGCTTGCAATAAGCTTGACGGGGCTTGTCGTGCTAGTAAACGCAGCAGTTGGTGGATTAGAGCAAAAATATCTTGGAAAAGGAAAACGGCACACTGATGGCGTTCACAAAGACAACTAAATGAATAGTTTTAAATATTTTCTATTAACAAAAATCAGACTGAGCAATTATTTCATTATTCTACTCATAACCTTTGGGGTTGTAACATTGCTTGTCGATAAAGTCTTCTTAGATAAAGCTGCATTAACTTTATTTTCTGCTAATTCATTTCTGTACGGCTTTTACATCTCACCAATTATAAAGACACAAAACGATCGTATTGATAAACTTCACGAACTGGTCAGAAAAGAAGCAACCAAAATTTACGAAATTGCACTCTACTCTAAAAGATTATCAACGCAAGCGCACAGAAAAACTTTACAACTTTTACAAAACTATATTGTCTCACTTTCTGATGGCGATAAATATATTCAAGGCGAAGAAGAGTACGAAAAACTTATGAGTTTCTTAGGAGCTTATGACTCAGAAGATGGTGGCAAAGACCAGTACAAGGAAATCATGAAAGCTGGATTCAGTATCCAGCAAAATCGTGCCGAAATAGATCTTACACTTAATAAAAAGGTGTACCGTAACGAGTGGATTGTTATGTTGATTCTATTTAGCATAACTATTATGTTTATAAGTATCATCGAAATTCCGAACATTTTCGTGCTTCAGCTGATACCACCAGTGCTATGCACGGGATTATCTATGTTGATTGTCATCCTTATGAAAAAAAGTACTCTTACTCATAAAAAGGCAAAAACAATCTGGCAACCCATGAAAGAGCTAAGTAAATCCAACTTTAATCAGTTAATTAAGTAATGATTCTTTCTAAAACCGTCCCTAGAGTGTAGGAAATTATTGCTGCAGTCACACCTAGCGCTAATGTCTCTAGTACAGATTTTGCCTTGTCTATTTTTGTTGCAACTGCTCGTAGGTAGCCTATACCTGCAAATGCTGCAAGCGTTAAGAAGATAGAATAGACTAGTGCGTTATCTCCAAGTCCCAGCTCAAAGACGAAATCTGCGATATAGATGATCAGTGGGATAAAACCTACCATTATGAATGATACAAATGTTGCAACTGATGCTCCAATCGGTGATTCAGCTTCGACACTTTCACCGTCTGGCAACTTGCTCGACTCAAGCTGTTGGTCTGCTTTTTCGCTCAAATAAGCACCGACAGCCATGGAAAATCCGTCTGCGAATACATTAGCCAAGCCTAGTATTAATATCACCTTCGAGCCAAGGTTAGCACCAGCCGCACCGGTCACTATAGCAAACGTCGTGATAGCACCATCCATACCACCATAAACAAATTCTCGTAAATTATTTTCGATTTTCTTAAACATTATAAAGCTCCTAGAATTATGTATCTCTTTAATAATTATTATAACAATGAATTAAGTATAAGTGTTGCAAAAAGTGGCGTCACGAGGTTGTCTATCCCAAACGGCGTGACATTTTCCAATAATGCCGCGCCTAAAGGGAGAATTAATAGCGTCACAACAACATGTGACTCTATGGTGTCTGCCCCGCCAAGTACATATCCTAGGCCGATACTTGCATAGGCAAGAACTATATAAGCTGCAGTGCCTGCAATAGACTTTCGTAGACTCTGCTTACCAAAGACATAGTACTGGTTAGAAATACCCCAGAAACGCCCTACAACGGCGGCGCCACCGTCTGCAAGCGCCATAAATAGTATTGATACGGTAAATACCCATGTCTCTTGCCCAAGAAGCGCACAGAGCACAACAGTAATAGCAAAAAGTATATCTCCGTAGGTACGTCTTTTTACCGCGTATATTGCATGGAATAAATGAGTGATGCGTGAATAGATAAGTATAATTGCTGCTAATAGCCCAAAAACGAAGATGGCATTAAAAGATAGGTAAAAAGGCCAAAAAGCTATCCAAACACCTGAAAGTATGTGTATAAATTTACGAGCTTTCTCTCCTTTTACAATTTTCTTGCGCCATAAAAACTCAGAAAGAAGCAAAACGATACCAACTGGAGCTAAAGCAATAAAATATGCAAACATTAATTAGTAGTATAGCAATAAAAAAGGACCGTACAATCTACGATCTATTTTGTATGGTCGGGGTGAGAGGACTTGCCCACATTCTGCGGGCCCGAAGCCACAGCTGTGAAAACAAGTTTTCAAGTGTGGACTTCCTTGCGAAATGCCACTGGCATTTCTCACCTAACGGTACAAGTCCTTCGCGCCCTGAAAACAAAATAAAAAGCCCATTCTTTCGAATGGACTCTTTATTTTGGTCGAGATAAAACGACGACCGTTGAGCCTATGTTAAAAGCACTCTATGAGATAGTAGTAAGCTACCCGACAATTAGCTCTAGCCTAGATAGAACTAAGCTGTTATTACGCAATGCGGTCAAGCCTGATAGTGTCAGGGATTTAGAGTTTTTGGTATAATCAGTCTATGAGTGATGACGAAAACAAAGAAGTAGCAATGAAACAAGAGGACGAAGAGCCAACGCCTCAACAATCGCCTGATGATACTACTAACTGGGACGACAAAGACGTATCAACACCTGACGGCGAGAAGAATATACGAAGTGAATAGCCACCCCCCCTACCCAATAGGGTAGTGTTTTAAGAAAAAGATGTAAACGCACCTATCAGCTAAAAACACGCCTACACTATTTTTCGGTTTGATTTGAATATACCCAACAAAATAGCGACAACAGAAAACAGAGGTCGATAGTTTTGTTTTGACCCAACACCCAACAACGAAAAAACACCTCTGATTAACAGAGGTGTTCATTTGTTGGGCTCTATAGCTAAAAACTGTTGAGCCTACTAATTACTTTTAGTGTTTCTACTGTTGCTGATGAAGCGTTGCTTCAGCTGGTATTTGAGCTAAACTGGTTGCTGTTATGTCAGACCAACTAGCGTCAGCTGATAGTCCACGTTCAGCAACAACTTGCTGTCGGTGTCGTTCCGAGCTATCTGCTGTTATGTCAGACCAACTAGCGTCAGCTGATA
>Ga0306866_1000514_pt1 | contig 11744 bp, 12 predicted proteins | sample AntRauTorckE5432_FD_190450 | JGI IMG/M metagenome (GOLD analysis project Ga0306866, IMG submission 190450) | Saline lake microbial communities from Rauer Islands, Antarctica - Metagenome Torckler E5 #432 (v2) (version 2) | ecosystem: Environmental > Aquatic > Non-marine Saline and Alkaline >...
ATTTAACTGCTGATAATTTATAATCACTACTTTTATGTGTAGGCATTATAATATAATTTAACAATTTATAAAAAATTGATTTAAATTAAATGCTTAATTTAATACTTAAAGAAACCAATATGTCTTCTGAACAAACAACCAGTCAAATAGAAGTTGTAGAACAACAACCTAAACCAAAACAGATTATTAAAATAAAAAATTATAAGAAACTTTATAATAAAGAAAAAAAAAGAAACAATGATTTAGAAGCAAAATTAGAACAGAAAAATAATGAATTAGACGAACTTAAATTACTTATTAAATCAAAAGAAAGGGAAATAGAAGATATTAAAGTGAAGTCATTATCTTATATTAATAGCCAAACAGCAAAAAATGGTTATAAAGAAGAAGAACTGGTTTGTAAAGATCTAAATAGTGAATTAATAAAAGAAGCATTTATACCGATGTTAGGTAATAATTATAATAAATGTAATAGAATTACAGGTAATCATAAATGTGATATACAATCTGATGATAAGATTGTGAGAGCCCAAGTCAAAAAATATAAAAAGGTCAATTTCAACAATTAGATAGACATTTGACTTCTAGTCTTGTTGAAAATATACCAGAATTAGATGAAGCTTCACAAATACTAAAAGATTTATTTGAATATCCACTTTTACCAAATGGAACACATGTAGATAAATCAAAAAATATAAAAAAATTATGTAATTCTAATTATTCACAAGAAATATTAGATAATTTCTTGGATTTGTTAAACAAATGTAAAAAACAAATATTGAAATATGCATTTTATGGTTCTAATTTAGAAATACAACCAGAATATTTATTTGGTGTTGAGTATGAAAATGATAAAAGAAACAAAATAGTAGTGTTTAAAATTGAAGATGTTATAAAGTATTTAGAAAAAATAAATTTTAAAATATCACCAAGAAAAACAGTGATTTTACTTGGTGATAATAACATAATATCGTTACAAAGAAAAGGTGGTGATTCTGGGAGAAAAAGTAGTAATCAATTACAAATTAAACTTATATTAAGTAATCTTATTGATAAAGTGCCTATATTAGAATATAAATTATAAATCCTTAATCAGTTCTTCAACAACATTTATAACTATACTATTTCCTAGATAAAATAACATATCTTTTTTATTTGATAAACACTCAAATTTATATGTTTCATTAAACCCAAACATTTTTAATGTTTCGGTAACACTCAATGTTCTTATTTTACCATTAAAATCATACAATCCTGTTTTTGCACCAGGTCCCCCAGAAGAAGCACATATAGTGGGTCCATATTTTGTTATATCATATATACGTTCACCTTGTCTTCCTCCTTTTCCTGATTTTATATTAATTAATTTAGACTTCATCATACTTTTTCCACTACATTTTTCTAATTTATATTTTTTAGTATAATCAAAGAAATCTGTAATACTATTATCTATAATAGTTGAAACTGGAACAATTGGATTTTTAATTTCTCTAAATATATATTCTGTATTTTTATTACAAATAATATAAATACGTTGACGTGATTGAGGTGAGTTATAATATCGCGAATCAATTACTTTATAACTAAGATTATACCCCCTTGTTTCCAATTCATTTTTAATAATTTTAAATGTTTCTCCTTTATGAATAGTATGAAGATTTTTAACATTTTCAAGCATTAATGTTTCTGGTTGTTTTCTATCAATTATTTCCAATATTTTATAAAATAGATTACCACGCGTTTTATCTTGGAATCCTTTTTGATTACCAGCAATACTAAATGGTTGACACGGAAAACCAGCACATAATATATCAAAATCAGGCATTGTATCTATATTAATTTTATTAATATCTCCTTCTGGTTTTATTCCATAGTTTTCTTCATATATTTTTCTAACACATTCATTAATATCACTTGCTAAAACACAAGTATATTTTACTTCATTTTGGAGAATATTATTTCTATTAAATGCTGTATGAAAAGCACCTAAACCACAAAATAGATCAATGTATTTAACTTCTTTTCTTTGGTTTTCCTGTGTTTGCATAGCGTCTGTATTTACAATTACTTCTTCATTTTCAATAATCAATTTTTTATTTAATTCTTTTAATTTTTCTTCAACTGCTTTATCTACAAGTGCCTTAATTTTATCAGCATTATTTTCACAAGGTGTTTTGCGTCTATTATGAGAATCATAGTGAGATTTTTGAGAGAATTCCTTTCCACATCGTTCGCATGAACATTTAACCATTTTCGTTATATATTGTTAATATATTTTATTTTTAAATCAATTTTTTAAATTAACTTAAATTAACAAATTCAGTTAATTATCCCTAAATATTAGAAAGTCGGCGTTTTAAATGTTCAAAGGTGTAAAATATGACGAGGATGGAAATGAGTAAATTGAAAAACTAAAGGAAGTGGTCCAAAAATAGTCAACAGTTATAAAGAGAATCGTGACGACATTTATCGTAGTTTAGCATTAAACTTCAAACAAGCAAATTATTACTAGGCGAGAGAACATAAACAATGAAGATAAATAATGAAGGCGTTCCTGCTTAGTATGTAAATATTGAATCAAAACATAAAGCGTTTAAAACATTATGTTAAAAAGACGCTTGCGAATGTTCGATTAATGATATATAAAATAGAATTTGCTTTAGACACAAATTTGGAACCACTTGAAACAGACCTTGTATAAATATTTAGCACATTTGATAAACATTTTAAATACTAAGTATGAACAAGTTTTTAACGATAATAATACGGATAAAATGATTCATCTCATGTATGGACGATTCAAGTATAATATATTATTAAGTATATTGGTAAAACGCGCAAACAAAAAGGGCAAACTAGGAGAAAAAAAGTGAGGCGACCATATAGAAAGACTAAGTCAGTGAAAAGAAGAAACATTAAAAGAGGAGGGATCCATTTAATTTAGTTGCTAAAGCCACAAATGTGGCTAGAGCTAAAGCGAATCAAATCAAACATGCGTCTCAAAAGCTTGTCCCGTCAATTCCTAAATTGGAACAAGTCCAAAGTGTGGCTATAGCTAAAGCAAGTGAAATCCAAAGTGCGGCTCAAAAGCTGCCCCCCATCAATTCCTACAGATGGTAAGTTGTTCCCATTCATAGAAAACATAAAAAATGCTATATCTAATGCTACATATAAAAATACTTTGTATCGGACCCACCTATGCCAAGTGGTATACAACTACCAAATGATATACAACACGCCATTGACATTCATAAAATAATCATAAGTAATGATTCTATTAAAAAAAAACGTTTAGATTATAAATATATTGAGAATTTAGCAAGTACAGATCCGAAGCAACAAAGTTCCGCGATTCTAAGTACAATCGGTCTTATTATGAGTGAACCAAGGGCAGCAATGGACATTATGACAAAATTAAAAAACATAAATGTGTAAATGCTTAAAAACATAAATGTGTAAATGCTTAAAAACAAAATACTATAATCTATATGGAAAATTCACTTATACCCACTATTAAAACTTGGATGGAATTGGAAAAAGAAATCAATGGTTTACAAAAGAAAATGAAAGAATTGAAACTATCCAAAAAAAAAGTAAACGAAGAATTGTCTGAGATTATGAAAAAAAATGAATTGGATTGTATCGATGTCACCAGCGGACAAATTCGTTATACAAAGAACAAAGTAAAAAAAGGGATCAATCAAGCTTATTTAATGGATGTATTAGAAAAATATCACAACAATAATAAAGACGAAGCCAAGAAAATATGTGACTATATCCAAGAGAATCGTAAAGTGGAAGAAAAAGAGAAAATTCATTTTAAAAAAATAAACTAATATACTATGTTTGAAAGTTCTATTGCTAGACTTATTTTATGGGTATTGTTTTTAATCTTGATTTACAATGTATTGATAGATATAATTACTTTTTTAGGATTGGACGCACATATTTCACGTATGTACGTGTATTGGTTTTCGGTGTTATTGTTTTTCATATCGATTATTGTTACAAGTCCGTATTTATAAAATTGATTTAAAAGTATTTTATATATTGCGTCAATGGAGCGCAATATCAAGCAAAAGATTTGTGAATTTTCCAAAGAGTTTAAGACAAGTATTCAAACTTGGCTTAAGGACAATAAAGTCAGTGATAAAGAAGGTAACGATGTGACCCAAGAATTTCTACATTATATATTTGATTATGAGACCCTTTGTCTCGACACCGACGATTTTAAGAAGCGTAAACGAATTAAGAATCAAATTCCGAATTACGACAGGTGCTTAGCGTTGCGCCTGAATAACGAACGTTGTACGCGTAAGAAAAAGAAAGATTGTTGTTTTTGTGGCACGCATAAAAAAGGCACTCCTTACGGAACAGTCGACGAACATTCTGAATTGGCGCCTATGAATAAAATCACGATTTGGTTAGAAGAAATCAATGGTATATATCAATATATTGACGCCAACCATAACGTATATTCTACGGAAGACATGAATAGCGGTATGCTTACGCCGCGCGTGATATCAAATTGGACAAAAGATAAATACGATCAGTACAAAATTAATATTTAGACTATATATATGTCTTCTACCAAGAATACAATTGAAATAACAAATATGGATAAACAATCAAATGAAACCTTTAGTGAAATCATAAACGCTTTTTTTATTGATATGGAGTTCGATGGTATGATTCAATGGGGTCTTCTTTTTTTATTATGGATTGTACCTGCCATATTGTCCGTAAATGAAACCGTAAAACATTGCGAACAAAACATAATGTATATATTGTTAAGTTTTCTACCTTTTATAAATATCATTTTGTATTTTACCATAAAAAACATATGTAAACCTAATTATGTAAAAAATTCATACGTAAAAAATACACCAATGAACCAAGAAAATAGTTCAAGAAACGGTGTAGGTATTCGTAGTACGAATGTGTACCCGTCTGCTGTTTATAACAAGAATAGAAACAGAAATTTAAATAAAAATTGATATTTAAACATAAATTAACTTTATTATTATGGCGCTTCAAATACGGATATTCGACTTCCAAGTCACCGACTTCAATGAAGACTTCAAAATTCAAATGTACGGTTTAGACGAACACCGTACAACATATTCTATTATGGTACATAATTTTACCCCATTTGTATACATCAAAGTATCCAATGATTGGAACAAGCATAAAACGGATGAATTCATAGAGCATTTGAAACAACATCCAAATAAAAGTATTGCGTATGGTTCCAAGGATATTGTTTCATATGAATGGGTTAAAAAAAAATCATTATATGGATTTGATGCCAATAAATATTATAATTTCATATATATTTCTTGTAAAAATATGTCTTTCGTGTATAAGTTACGGTCGCTTTATTATGAAAAAGATACGCAACAATTAAATAAGGGATATTTATACAAAAACGCTTATACCAAAATATACGAATGTATGATTCCACCTTTGTTGCGTTTTTTCCATATTCAAAACATTAGTCCGTCAGGTTGGATTGAAGTGAAACGATTTTCTAGAAATAAAATGAAAAAAACGCATATGGATGTAGACATTAATTGTGATTACAAGAATATTTATCCGTTGGACAAAGAAATAATGGTCCCCTATAAAATATGTAGTTTTGATATTGAAGCCAACAGCAGTCACGGTGATTTCCCAGAAGCAGCCAAAGATTACAAAAAAGTGGCGTATGACATAGTGTATTATTTAGAGCATCAAAACGTCCAAGATTATGATTATATTTTACGAGAACTATTGGAAAACGTATTTGGGTTCAAAGATACATTGCTTATAGACAAGTGTTATGTGGAACAATCCTATACATATGAACAATTTGAATCCCATATGGAATTATTGTTTAAGCGGAAAATCGCAACCAATTATGTGGTGGCAAACAAACTAAAAGAAATATTTTCAAAAGACGACGAAGACGACGAAGAAAGTAGTTATGTTAAATTAAAAAAAATCAATATGAACGATGTGTTAACTATGTTAAAAGATATTACAATCGATAAACCAAATAAAATCGTACATTTAACCAATGTATTGGACGAAACATTCCCGCAATTAAAAGGCGACCAAGTGACTTTCATTGGTTCTACGTTTGTGAATTACGGAGAAGAAAAACCATATTTGAACCATTGTATTTGTTTGAATGATTCACATAATATTGGAGACAATGTATTGGAGTGTTATTCTACAGAAAAGGATGTGTTGTGTGCGTGGAGCCGTCTTATTATGAAAGAAGACCCCGATATTATCATTGGGTATAATATATTTGGGTTTGATTATCCGTTTATGTATGAACGTGCAAATCAATTGAATTGTATGGACGAATTTATGGTATTAGGACGAAACAAAGAACAAAGTACCAAATTATTTGAAACATCTATTGTGTTAGCTTCTGGTCCCTATGATTTAAAGATGCTTCCGATGAGTGGACGTTTACAAATCGATTTGTACACCTATATGCGTAAAGAATTTAATTTACCTTCTTACAAATTGGACTATGTGTCGTCTTATTTGATATGTGATAAAGTAATACGCTATGAAAACAACGAAGAAGGACAATCTCGAATTTATAGTAAAAATATGAAAGGGTTAGAGCGTTTACATTATGTTCATTTTGAAATTCACAATCATTCGAGTGAATTATATTTGGATGGTAAGAAATTTCAAATTATAGAATTATATGACGATGGCTTTCTAATAAACGAAGAATTGGACATCCACGAAAAGTTCAGTTGGGGGTTGTCCAAAGACGATGTATCACCAAAAGATATTTTTGAAATGACTAAAAAAGGACCACATGATCGTGGTATCATTGCCAAATATTGTATTCAAGATTGTAATTTAGTACATCAAATCTTTCAAAAAGTAGATGTATTGACCACGTTTAGTGAAATGAGTAAATTATGTAGCGTTCCCATTCAGTTTTTGGTGTTACGAGGACAAGGCATTAAATTAACAAGTTATATTTCAAAAAAATGTCGCGAAAAAGATACACTTATGCCTTTGATTTCCAAGGGAAATGATGTGGATGCGTATGAAGGAGCGATTGTGTTAGAGCCTAAGTGTGGATTGTATTTGAATAATCCGGTTGCGTGTGTGGATTATAGTTCACTCTATCCGTCGTCTATCATTAGTGAAAACATTTCACATGACAGCAAAGTATGGACGAAAGAATTCGATTTAAACGACCACATAAAAAAAGATGAAAAAGGTCGCGAAAAAATGACTGGTATAAAAGACGAACATTCTAATTTTATATACGACAATTTACCAGAATATGAATACGTAGATATTCAATACGATACGTTTGAATACGTGCGCAATACACCTACAAGTGCTGCAACAAAACAATTGACTGGTTATAAAATTTGTAGATATGCCCAATTTCCGGACAATAAAAAGGCGATTTTGCCTTCTATTTTACAAGAACTTTTGGCAGCCCGAAAAGCAACCAAGAAGCAAATGCAAAAAGAAACCGACCCGTTCAAAAAGAATATTTTAGACAAGCGCCAATTGAGCATCAAAATTACTGCGAATAGTTTGTATGGTCAAACAGGAGCAAAAACCAGCAGTTTTTATGAAATGGACGTTGCTGCGTCGACGACTTCTGTGGGAAGAACGTTGTTGATTTATGCCAAAGAAATTATTGAAAATGTATACGGTAATACTATTGTAGATACAAAATATGGCAAAATGAAAAGCAATGCAGAATACATTTACGGCGACACGGATTCAGTATTCTTTACATTTAATTTCAAAGATTTAAAGAATAATACTTTGCCAGATAAACAATTGTTGGATATGACCATCGAAGTTGCCAAAGAAGCAGGACATTTATGTACATCGTTTTTAAAAGAACCACATGACTTAGAATATGAGAAAACATTTATGCCATTTTGTTTGTTATCAAAAAAGCGATATGTAGGTATGTTATACGAAGATGATATAAATAGTTGTAGTCGTAAATCAATGGGTATTGTGTTGAAAAGACGGGACAACGCTCCTATTGTGAAAGACGTATATGGCGGAATCATCGACATTTTAATGAAAGAAAAGGACATTGAAAAATCCATCTTATTTTTAGATAAAATGTTAGAAAATATCATAGATGAAAATATAATCATGGACAAGTTAGTGGTGACAAAATCTTTGCGTTCGTTTTACAAAAACCCTACACGAATCGCACATTGCGTATTAGCAAATCGTATGGGTGCGCGGGATCAGAAACCTTCGCCCGGCGACCGTATTCCTTTTGTATATATTAAAAATGAAAATAAACAATTACAAGGTGATAAAATAGAAACACCTGATTTTATAAAAAGTGAAGGATTAGAAATAGATTATGTATTTTACATAACGAATCAAATTATGAAACCTATCATCCAAATATATTCGTTGGTGTTAAATGATATGAAATGCTTTCAGCGTAGAAAACCATCGTTTATTCAAGAAGTCGAAACATTATCTAAAAATGAATTAGATACAGATAAGCGTAATAAGAAAATTCAATCGATGAAAGAGAAAGAAGTAGAACGCTTATTATTCAAAAAATATATATCTTTTTACCCTGAAGAAATGGATGGAATGTCATATCAATATCGTACAGCATTTGACGTTTGTAAGAAGTTGGGTAAAAATGAAAAAGAAATCGTGAATGCTATCTTAAAGCATAAAAAGAATAAAAAGTAAATTGTTTTACACCTTTTTACATTTCAAACGCCGATTTTATAAGTAATTCTTCTTAACTTTTCTGGTTTTATTTTTGCTACATATTTTTCTGGTCTTTCATAAGCACCTTTGAAAATATTTTTATATTTTTCTATGGAATTTGTAAAATGTTGATATGGAACGGCATATAAAATATTATTGTGGTTATTTACTAAAGCTTTTATACTACTCGCATTATCCAAAATAATTAATTTATTCTTATATTTTCCTGTAATACACTTTTCTAAAAATTCAATTAACCTATCAGTATTTATTCCACTTTTTTCATATAAATCCCAACCTTCAACCCCATTTACAGAAATAGCAAATATACCCGTATATTTCTTGAATACTTCTTGAGATTGTGTTTTTATAACACAACGCTTACCCTTACTACTATAGCAGTGATTTCGTTTTTGTAATGATTTTATACTTGTTTCATCAATACAAATAATATCTTCTATTTTATGTTTTTTTATTTCTTCATAAAATTTCTTGATGTTTATCAATATATTTACCAAAACGCTTTACTGGTTCGTGTCGTATTCTTGTGATTTTCAAAGTAATATTATTGTCTTTATTACTCTAAAAATTTGCGTTGTTGTTAAATCAACACCTTTATATTTATCTTTGAGTTTTTGGTGTAGTTCTTGCAAAGTAATTGTTTTATTTTTATTTATTTCATCTACTAAAAATTTTACATATTTTTTTTAACTTTATAAGCAACTGGTTTTCTATAATGAATATCAACATTCCCATCTTTTTTATATCTTTCAACCCAACGCATTACACTTCTTCTTGTGTCTTATCTTCAACTAAATAATATTGAACTGCTGTTACCCTTAAGGGACAATCATTACTTTTATGTGTAGGCATATATATTATTAAATTATTTTTCTATAAAATTGATTAAATAAAAAATTGAAACGAAATACTTAAATATATAAGTATTATAATATTACCCGATGACAGACCAAAAAGTTAAACTCGTTATTGAACCTGAATTATCTATGGAAGATATTAACCTAAGAATAAAACAAGAAGTTTGTTATGAAACTTTGGAAGAATTAACTGACGCAAAATTAATGTGTCAATATAAAGATTGTAATTCTGTTAAAAATGAAATAAAAAAATTGAGTGATGTATTGGGAAAATATATTGACGAAGAAACAAAACAAAAAATAATACAAGAATATTTATTACAACTAATACCAGCAGGAACAAAAGGAGTTATAAGAGGAAATAAGTTTAATAATATAGTAAAACAATTTATTACAAAATTATCATTAGCCACCGAGAGATTTGAAATTTGTTTTGAAAAAAAATGTGAAGGACATTTTACTACTGAAATACCAGATTGGTATATTTTAGAAAAATCAACTAATAAAATTATTATTGGTATGAACCAATTAGATTTATGGGGAGGTGGACAGCAACTTAACAGAGGTTCAAAATACATAGAAAATAATAAACATAATAACGAAAATAGTAAGTTATTATGTGTTGTTTGTAATGAAATACTATTTAAAAGCAAAAAAAATAAAGCATACAAATTATTTGAAATTGGGTTTGAAAATAATACATTATGTTATTTGAATAATTTACAGAATATTATTACTACATTCTTTAATTAACATTCTAACAATGGATTGAATTTAAATATTAATTCCTGTTTTGATATTGATTTAGGACCAACTGTATTGTTAAAATCATATATAATTGTAGATAATTTATTCATATTATCAGTTATAGATTTTCCATTTGTAAATTTTATAAAATAATGTGATTGAATACTTTTTTCATCAATTTTTTTATATATTGTTCCAGCATTAACACCTACACGACGAAATGATATATCTGGATTTTTTGTTTTTTCAACAAATATAAAATTTACTGGTTCTAATTTTTCATTTACAACTCTATTCGTCGGTTTTTTTTCCCAAATTTGAAATATACAAGGAACATTATGTTCTACACCATCTACTAAAAATGATTTGTCTGGTAAATCTATTTCAAATATAAGATGAAAATTTAATGGAAATGTTTTTTTTAAACTATCTTTTTTGAAACTTTTAGGTAATATAAATGAAACACTATCACAAAATTCACAAGATTTTTTTATAAATTTAATTGCTAATGAAGATTGACGACCAAATGGAGGATTGCCTATTATATGTATTTTACTAAAAGTTTCCTCATAGTCATATAGTAAATAATCTTGTTTTATTATTTCATCATTATCTGGTTCTAAATCATAGAATTTAAAATTACTCGTTATTGATTTAATACCTGTAATAAAAGAACCATTACCAGCACTTGGTTCTATAATCAATTCATCAGGATTTATTTGTATATATTTTTTAACGATATTCAAACATAACTCAACAACAATATCCTTTGTATAATATTTATCAATAGTATTACGATTTAATCCTTTTGTTTGTTTAGTTTCCATATTAGTTTGTACATTATTATTATTTATCATATTTAATTCAATTATTTCTTTATTTATAAGTGTATTATCAGGGAATATAGTATTAAGTTTGTCTTCAACTGCTTTATCAATTAAGACCTTAATTTTATCGGCATTATTTTCGCACATATTTTTTCGTTTTTGATGTTGAGTATAATGTGATTTTTGGGTAAAAGTTTTATAACATTTGTCGCAACTATAATTAACCATTTTAGTTATTATAATATATACAAATATTATTTTATATTGTTTAACTAAAAAATAACTAAATTAGTTATTCCAAAATTATTTCAATAAAATACACTTTACATTTTAGACAAAATCTGCGTTTGAAATGTAAAAATTTTACATATTTTTTTTAACTTTATAAGCAACTGGTTTTCTATAATGAATATCAACATTCCCATCTTTTTTATATCTTTCAACCCAACGCATTACACTTAAAAATTTTACAAACTTCTTCTTGTGTTTTATCTTCAACTAAATAATAATTTACAGCAGTAATTTTATAATCATTACTTTTACGAGTAGTCAT